>ERZ779866.1384-NODE-1384-length-24598-cov-3.737481_pt1 | contig 24598 bp, 20 predicted proteins | sample MGYA00511248_ERZ779866 | MGnify/ENA primary metagenome ERZ779866 (study PRJEB29588, sample SAMEA2155758) | human gut metagenome | biome: human gut; feature: human-associated habitat; material: faeces | place: Denmark | collected 2008/2010 ... | reverse complement strand
ATGAGGAGATTAAATCTGCTGTTATGACTGATATTGTATTGATGCAGTCTGTTGGCATCAATGTCGTATTGGTACACGGCGGTGGTCCTGAAATTAATACCATGTTAAGCCGTGTGGGCAAAGAAAGCAAATTTATTGGCGGTTTGCGTTATACGGATGAAGAAACCATGGAAATTGCACAAATGGTTTTGGCAGGAAAAGTAAATAAAGACTTGGTTCAGCATTTGGAAAATCACAGTGGTAAAGCCATCGGGCTTTGCGGTTTGGACGGCTCTATGATTCAGGCGCGTAAATTGGAAAGCGGCGCTGACCTTGGTTATGTAGGTGAAATTGTAAGGGTAAATACTAAAATTATCACAGACGCAACCAACAATGGTTATGTGCCGATTATTGCTACCATTGCCGGTGGTGTGAACGGAGAAGTGTATAACATTAATGCAGACATCGCTGCCGCCCGCATTGCAGCCGAATTGGGAGCACGAAAGCTGATTCTCATGACAGATATTCGTGGATTATTAAAAGACAAAGATGACGAAAGTACACTGATTCCCGTTGTCAATGTCAGCGAAGTACCAAGATTACAACGCAGCGGTATTATCAGCGGCGGTATGATTCCTAAAATTGATTGCTGTGTGGAGGCAGTCCGCCGCGGTGTGCATCGTGCGCATATCTTGGATGGACGTATTCCACATTCGATTCTGATTGAGCTGTTTTCCGATGAAGGCGTGCCGCTGCACATTGCATATGAAACGCAGGAGTGCAACAGCGCGCTGCAATTTGTGAGCATCGGGGGATGCGTCACGGTGATGCCAAAGGTACCCGCGATGCAGCTGCAGCCTGTGACGGCCATCCCGATTTCGGATCGGCGCACCTACCGCTCGGTATTCCTTGCCTGGCGCAAGAGCGGCACGCTGCCGCCGGCGGCGCGCAAGGTGCGGGATTTTGTCCTTGAAGAATGGAGCGACCTGCGCGCCGGACTTTTTACGGCCTATTGCTGAAAAACTGCAACTTTGCGGCCTGCTTCTGCGTTTTTTAGTATAAACAGGAAATGCAGAGGAGGAAGTGCAACATGAAACGGATCAAAAGAACCTACCGCGCATGCGGGGCGTTTTGCCTTGTGTGCGCGCTGCTCTTTTCTGGCTGCGCTGCGGGTGCGCCAGGCGCACAGCACGCACCGAACTCCGGATCGCAGGGAAACTCCAAACCCATAACCACAAACCTGACGGCAAACCTTGCGCCTGCTGCGGTGCAGGGAGAAACCGCAAATGCGGCAGCCATTACGCAGTTTGGAGCGCTTCTCGTGGCGGAGGCGATGAAGCTCGATGCGGAAAACCCCGTCATTTCCCCGCTTTCGGCGTATTTTGCGCTCGCCATGGCGGCAGACGGCGCAGCAGGGGATACGCTTGCAGAATTTGGTGCGCTGCTCGGCCTTTCGGGCGCGGAACTGGACGCGCTTTGCGCGGGGCTTGCGCAGGCGCTTACAGAAAATGCGGGCAGCACAGAGCTTTCCATCGCCAATTCCGCGTGGATCGACACCTGTGAAGCGCTTGTTGTGGAGGAAAGCTGGCTCAATGCGGTTAAGGCTGCGATGGGTGCAGAGGCGATCTCGGCCGATCTTTCCACACAAGAGGCAGTTGCGGCCATCAATGATTGGGTAAAAAAGAACACCAACGGCCTCATTCCTTCGCTGCGCGAGGAACCATATCAGGACGATGTGATGCTTGTGCTTCTCAACGCGCTGTACTTCAAGGCGAAATGGCAAAGCCCGTTTGAGGCGGAAGACACGCACGAGGCGGCGTTTACCGTTGCGGGCGGGGAGGCTGTGCAGACGGAATTCATGCAGGATTGGGGCTGCTATCGGGATTATATCGAATCGGAAGGCGTATGCGGTACGGTTTTGCCCTATGATGACGGAAAAACCGCATTCCTTGCCCTGCTTCCGCGGGAAGGGGCGGACGTGCGTGCATTTGCGGCAACGCTTGATGCGGAGCAGATCGCATCCTACCTTGCGGCAGTGCAGTCCGGCACCTATATGGATCTTCTGATCCCCAAATTTACCGCAGAAACGGAATTCAAAATGAATGATGCGCTCAAGGCCATGGGGCTTGTGCAGGCGTTTGACCCGGAAAAAGCGGATTTCACCGCCATGGGGCATGCAGGGGATGCGCCGCTTTATATCGGGAACGTGCTGCAAAAGGTGAAGCTCATCGTGGACGAAGAGGGCACCGAAGCTGCCGCAGTAACATCCGTGGATATGGCGGCAGGCTGCGCAATGCCGCCGCCGGTTAAGGTTGAATTGCGCTTTGACCGCCCGTTTGCATATGCGGTGATCGACCTTGCGACCGGCGTGCCGATGTTCCTGGGCGTGATGGAAAACCCGGAGGCATGAGAAAGCATAAGAGCCCGCGCACTGCGCGGGCTCTGTTTCTTCAGAAGCAGGATTATTTTTCCCAGGCGATCTCGCCGTCCACGACGGTCATTTCCACCTTGGTGGAGCCAATTTCATTGGGGTTGATTGTGAAAATGTCGCGCGAAAGCACGGCGAAATCTGCAACCTTGCCCACGCTGAGCGTACCGCGCTCGTCTTCTTCAAACGAAGCGTAGGCAGCGCCCTGCGTAAATACGCGCACGGCTTCTTCCACGCTGAGGCATTGCTCAGGATGCCAGGGCTTTGCACCCGGCATGGTCGGATCAGTACGCGTGACGGCGCAGGCGAGGTTCGGCAGCAGGTCGAACGGCTCCACGGGGCAATCCGAACCGCCGCTGATGTTGATGCCGAGGCCGAGCAGCGTTTTCCAGGCGTAACTTGTTTTGGCAAGCTGCGCTCCAACGCGCGCCTCGGTAATGTGCTGATCCGCCTTCACAAAAATGGGCTGCACATAGGCCTGCATCCCAAGCTGCGCAATGCGCTTAAGCTGTGCTTCGTCCGTAATTTGGCAGTGGACAACCCCATGGCGCGGATCCGGGCGGGGCGATTCGGCTTGCAGGCGCGCAACCGTGTTGAGCAGCATCTCGATCGCGCCGTCGCCGATCGCATGCGCGGCGATGGGGAAGCCGGCCGCATGGGAAATGCGGGTCAGCTCGTACAGGCTTTCTTCCGTAAACAGCGGAATCCCCTGTGTGGAAGGATCGTCTGCATAAGGCTTGCGCATATAGGAAGTGCGGGCGCCGAGCGAACCGTCCAAAAGCAGCTTGTGTTCGCCCAGCCGGTAATGGCCGTGCGTTTCCCCGTAAAAACGGCCGTCCGCAAGGAACTGTTTGAGCGTCTCGGGCTCTCCGAAATGGCATTGCTGCACAATGCGTACGGGAAGCCTGTTGGCTTCTGCCAACCTGCGGTAAGCGTTGTAAACAGGCTTGTAAGTTTCAGTTTCGCCGAAGTCGTCCGTATGTGCGCAAACGATGCCGTTTTTCAGCAGGTCGCCGCAGCCTTCCAAAACCATGGATTCAAGTGCCTCTTCCGAGGGATCTGCCAAAGCCTCATAAAGACAGTTGCATTCGTCCTCACGCAGCACGCCATCACATGCGGCACTGAGCCCAAGCAGCTCAATGGCACGGCTGTTGATGCAAATCACGTGGTAGCACGCGCGGGAAAGGGCGATAGGCACCTCCCGCGAGATTTGGTCAAGGTCATGCCTGTCCGGAATGCGGGGAACGCTCCAGCCGTTCTGGTTCCAGGCGCGGCCCATCAGCCACCCGTTTGCAAGCTGCCCGGCGGCAAGCGCTGCGCGGCAGGCTGCAATGAGCTCTTCCACGGAGTGCACTGCGGAAAGATCAACCTCCCGCTTGGAACCGACATAGGAAAGAAGGTGCATATGCGTGTCGGAAAACGCGGGGGTTACGGTACGTCCGCCAAGGTCAACCACCTCTGCTGCAGGCGAAACTGCGGCGCGAACCTCCGCCTCCGTGCCGATGGCAACAATGCGGCCATCCACGGCAGCGAGCGCGGAAACGAGGGGGGATGCTGCATCCAGCGTGTGGATGCTTCCGTTTACGTAAAGTTTCTCCATAAATCCTATCCTTTCCAAGTAAGGGTATGTAGACAGTATACTACTTTTTGAAAGAAAGCACAATCGCGCGTGACGCATGCGGGGCGCAGATGCTATAATTAAATTAAAACGCAGAAAGGATGGGCGGCGGCATGCAGGGCTTTTCATTCCCAAAGGGCATGCTCCTCGGCGCGGCGTCGGCCGCAACGCAGATCGAGGGCGGAGACAGGAACAACAGTTGGTATGACTGGTATGAAAAAGGCCGCATCCACGACGGCAGCAGCCCTGCCGTGGCGAATGACCACTACGCCCGTTGGCGTGAGGATGCGGATCTGATGGCGGAACTCGGGATCGAGACCTACCGCTTCGGTGTGGAATGGAGCCGCATTGAGCCGGAGCAGGGAAGGTTTGATGAAGCGGCGCTTGCACATTACCGGGAGGAAGCGGCGTACCTCGTTTCGCGCGGGATCCGCCCGCTTCTGACGCTGCACCACTTTACAAACCCGCTTTGGTTCGAACGTATGGGCGCGTTTGAAAACCCGGAGAGCGAGGCGGTTTTCCTCCGTTTCGCGGAAAAGGTGGTCCGGGCGATGGGCGGGCTTGTTTCGGAATACATCACCATCAACGAACCGAACGTTTATGCCGTGAACGGCTATTTCTTCGGCGCATGGCCCCCGGGCAGGCGCTCCTTTGCCGCGACGCGCGCTGTGATGACGCGCATGGCGGTCTGCCACATCCGCGCGTATGAAATGATCCATCGTGTGCGCCGTGAGATGGGCTTTTCGGATACAAAGGTGAGCTTTGCCAACCACTTGCGTGTCTTTGCGCCCGAGAACCCCAAAAATCCGTGGCACAGGCTGGCAGCACGCCTCACGGAAACCTTCTTTCAGGGCAGTCTGACGCGCGCGATGACGCGAGGGGAACGGCGCTTCCCCGTTTTGCGCAGCGAAGCGATCTGCCCGGGGGAATATTGCGATTTCATCGGTGTGAATTACTATACGCGTTCCACGGTGCATGGCATCGGAGACGGTGTGCGCAGGGGCGCGCCGGTGAACGACCTTGGTTGGGAGATTTACCCGGAAGGCATCGCGGAGTGCGCAAAAAAAGCTTATGATTTGCTCCCGCGCCCGATTTACATCACGGAAAACGGCACCTGTGATAATGCAGATGCGTTCCGTGCGCGCTACATTCTGGAGCACCTGAAGGAGCTTGCCGTATCGGGCCTTCCTGTGGAGCGGTATTACCACTGGTGTTTCTGCGATAATTTTGAATGGCTGGAAGGGCAGAGCGCGCGTTTCGGCCTTGTACACATTGACTATGAAACGCAGGCACGCACCGTGAAGGAGAGTGGGCATATGTTTGCGGAACTGATCCGTGCGGGCGGCGCATGCGATGCGCTGTGCGCGCGGTACGCGAAGCAGACATATCCGCGCAACGGGGATGCGAATTAAACTGAAAAAAGAGGAAGGGGAGGATACGGTGAAAAAAGAGGAGGGGGCATGCCTTGTTTGCGGCAGGCCGCTGGTGTATTTTGAAAAGGCGCAGGAAATGGAATGCGCAATCTGCCACGGCAAATTTAGATCCTGTGCAAGCTGTGAAGCGGGGCACTTCGTCTGTGACCGCTGCCATGGCGAGCAGGGAATTCGGGATGTGATCGCTTACTGCATGCAGAGCAGCTCGCGCAACCCTATTGCGATGATGCAGGAGATGATGGAAGATCCTTACATCCATATGCATGGCCCGGAGCACCATGTCATGGTGGGGGCGGCGCTTCTCTGCGCATACCGCAACAGCGGCGGGGAAATCGAACTGGAAGAGGCGCTTGGAAAAATGAAGGAGCGCGGCGCAAAGTATCCAGGCGGATCCTGCGGCTATTGGGGTTGTTGCGGCGCGGCTGTGAGCGCGGGCATGTTCCTGAGCATTGCAACTGGCACAACGCCGCTTTCCAGGGAATCCTGGGGCCTTTCCAACCAAATGACCGCGGAAGCGCTTTCGGACATTGGCAGGATAGGAGGCCCCCGGTGCTGCAAGCGGAACTCGTTTACGGCGGCAAAGGCGGGGGCGCGCTTTGCACAGGAACACCTTGGGGTTGCGATGGAGCTTCCTGCGGCGATCCGCTGCACACATTCCCCGCAAAACAGGCAATGCTTGAAAACGCATTGCCCATATTTCGCCGGCTGAAGGTGCGCCGGCCGCCTGCAAAAGACAAAAGCTCCGATACCGAAAGGCCGGTATCGGAGCTTTTTCGTGCCGTTTTTGCTATTCGTTGCGGATTGCCGCAAGCGGGGAAAGCCGCATTGCGCGGAAAGCCGGGTAAAGCCCGGAAATCAGCGCCACGAGGATGGAGAACGCTACCGCGCCGAACGCAAGGTAAAGCGGGATTGAACTGTGCATGCCGGAATCGGACAGGAACTTGTTGAGCACAATGGAGAGCGTATAGCTCACGCCGAGGCCAAGCGCACCACCGAAAAAGCCGATGTAAGCCGATTCGGTCAGGAACATGCCCGCGATGTTGGACATCCTGCATCCAAGCACCTTGATGATGCCGATTTCCTTCGTGCGTTCATAAATGCTCATCATCATCGTGTTCATGATGCCGATGGCTGCGACAAGGAGAGACACGCCGCCGATTGCTCCGAGGAGATACTGCGTTTGCTTAATGCTCTGTTCGGACTGTTCAATCCATTCCTGCAGGCACTGCGTGCCGTATCCCATGTCCTTAATGGTCTGGTTTACGCTTGCAACGGTCTCGGTGTCCGCGCACTTTAGGATAACCTCGTTATAATTGCTGGTGTCAAGGTTCATAAATGTGCTGTTTTCCTTGGCCAGCTTTTTGAGCGCCTCAATATCCATCAGGCAGTAATAGGAAAACTCGTTGCCCGATGCAGCGGTAACGCCCGTAGCGTTGAGCCGGTAAAACTTGCCGGGCGTGTATCCCTCCATGGAGCTTCCACCATAAACATTGTTATAATCGAACGTGAGCTGGAAGCGGGAATCCAGGGTTACCTTGGAGTTTCCGTCTTTGTCCACCGCCTGCCTGCCGGTATTCGGATCATAAAAATAGGAGTACTGGAACAGGTCCGAGCCGAACACGATGTCGTAGGTGCCGCCCGTGGTACGTGCGCTCGGCATTGTGCCTTCCGCAAGCGTGATGCCGAATTGCTCTGCAACGGAGGTGTCAATGCCCATGATGCTGATGTCCGCCACATAGCGTCCGCTCTTCACCAAGCCCCAGGTTGTGATGCGCGGCATTACCGCTTCTACGCCGGGGATCTGCTTGAACGTTTCAAGCGTTTTTTTGTTCAGATCCTTTTCACTGGAGGAATAATTCCCATTTTCGTCAACGGAATAATTCCAACGGGTCACGGTGATGTTTGTCATGCTTCCCATCTGGGAATAGCTTTCGATCATGGCTTCGCGCATGCCGATGCCGAGCGACACCATCACCACGATGGAGCTCGTGCCGATCACCATGCCAAGCACGGTCAGAAAGGCACGCAGCTTGCGCCGCCACAGGTTCAGGAACGCCGTGCGGAGCAGATCGGCGAATTTCATACGTCCTCCAGCTCCTTCGCACGCTTCTTCTTCAACAGGATGACGGCCGCAACAGCTGCCGCGACCACCGCCGCGCCAACGCCGACCCATACCCAGGGGAAGCCTCCCGTTTGTCCGCCGATTGTTTCAATGCCGGGGTCGGCCATGCCGGGATCGCCGCCGATGGGCATGCCGGTTTCCGGGTCGATCATCGCGCCCGGATCGTCCATGGGCACCTCTTCGTTCACAAACAGGTTGAGCGGCAGGCGCTCCTCCATTTGCTCCCCGTAAACATCCTCATAGGTGATGACGATTTCGCCTGCAATGTCGCCGCCCACGGAGGGGATGATGGAGAAGTCCGCCCGCATGGTGCTGCCGGCTGCAACCGTACCGCCAAAATAAGTTTCCTCCATCGCAAGGCCTTCGCCTTCAACATCCACCATGCAGTTGTAAATGGGCGCCTTGCCCATGTTGTACAGCGCGAAGTAAAGCGCACAGCTTTGGCCAACCCATGGGTCATCGTAGACAGTGGGTTCATCCACTTTGATGCGGATGCGCTGGAGAATGGGGATGGCGATGGTCTCCGTTGCGGTGTAAGAGGCGACATTGGAGGCGCCTTCGTAGGAGAAATCGAGCTGGAGCGTATAAGCCTTTGCCTCGGTATCCGGTGCGCTCTGCATGGAGATTGTCTCCGTATGCGTTTCGCCCTTGCCGATTTTTGCGATATAAAGCGTATTGGAGCCGTTGTTCGCGGGCATCAGCTTGCCAACCTCCGCCGTATCGCTGATGCTGATTTGGATGTTCTGCACAGCTTCCTCATCGGAGGTGTTGCGCAGGGTGAATTTCACATCGAACTGTTCGCCGGCATAGATCTTATCCGTGCTGATGGAGTAGGAATCCAGGATCACCTTCGGCTTGGAGACGGGTTTTGTGCCGTCAGGATTGGTGGCCTCCTCATAGCCCTTAATGACGTTCACATAAATGCTGATCGTCATGCTTTGGCGCGTGTTGGTGGCATCCCAATCCTCCAGCCAGGAAATTGTGAAATCCACCTTTTTGACGCCCGCGGTGACCATTTTGTTGAGCTTGAAGCCGCTGTAGCGGAACTCGACGATCGCGCCGCGGTACAGGCTTCCCGAAAGGCCCTGCGTGTAGTCGAGCGCGGAGATTTCAAACGGGAAGGAATCCAGGCTTGTGGAAAGCACCGGCGTAATGGTAACGTTTGAAATGTTGCTGCGCAGGCACTGGAGCGGGATGCGCACCACAACGCCCTTGCCTGCGTTGCCGGAGGGCGTAGGCACGAACTCGCCCGCTTCGTCATAGGAAGAAAGGCGGAACGCCGGGTCCACAGCTTCCGTGGTATTGCCCTCGTTGCTGCCGCCGCCGTTTACATCCACCCCAAAATCAACGGATACGTTCTGATACTTGGTGAAACTGCTGCCGGAATCAGGCTTGAAGGAGAAGACCAGCGTGCGCGTTACCGTGCCGGAATTGCTGCCGTTATGCGTGTCCGTAAGCAAAACTTCCCTTGAACTGTTGGCGGGAATCGTCATCGGCAGCGGGCTGCTTGCATCGGAGCCAACGCTTTCGCCGGCGGTTTTGTTGTATACGCTTTCAAGCGTCACGGCTTCGCCGCTTGCGTTCATGACGGTAACGGGAATATAAATGTGCGTTGCGGAAATCGTTGCGCCGCTGACTGTAATGGTGATGCTGTCCGCGCTTGCCGGTGCGCCTGGGGCGGGTGTTGCGGTAACCTCCGGGCTGGGATCCGGCGTGCTGTTTTCTGCAAGCGCGCTTGCGGCGAGCATAAATGTAAAAATCAGCGCCAGTGCAAGCGCCAGAGTGCGTTTTAACGTGCGGTTCATGCTGTTTCTTCCCCCTGTTCAACCTCTGCTTTTTTTGTTTTGGAATTAGAATGATCGTTATATTCAATGCTCACGACCTTGCCGTCCAGGATTTGAATGACCTTGTCGGCAAATTCCGCCATATGCGGATCGTGCGTGACCATGACGAGCGTTTTGTTCCGTGCGCGCATGACGTCACAGATGGAATTCATCACGTCGTCGGAAGTGTTCGAGTCCAAATTTCCCGTGGGTTCGTCCGCAAACACGATGTCCGGATCCGTCACGAGCGCGCGTGCGATGCCAACGCGCTGCTGCTGGCCGCCGCTCATCTGCGAAGGCTTGTGCTTCAAATGCGTTTCAAGCCCCATGGTCTTGAGCGCCTCGCGGGCAAGCGCATTGCGCTTGCGTGCGGGCATGCCGCGGAACGAAAGCGGGAACGCCACGTTTTCGAGCGCCGTATAATAAGGCATTAAGTTGAAGGCCTGAAAAATAAAGCCGACATGCTTTTGGCGGAATACGATCAGTTCGCTCTGCGTCATCTTGTCCAATCGTTTTCCGGCGATGACGATCTCGCCGCTTGTGACATGCTCAAGGCCGGCAAGGACGTTGAGCAGCGTCGATTTACCGGAACCGCTTCGGCCGATGATACAGCAGATTTCGCCGCGGTTAATGATGAGATCCACACCGCGCAGCGCATGGATATCCACGCTCCCCACCCGGTAAACTTTTGTTACATTCCTTACTTCTATGAGCGGAGCCTGCTCCACAGGCAACACACCCCCTTCCAATAATTCCAGTTTACACCGGGTATAGCAAATACACAATTAAATAATTCATGAATATTTTCCCAGCGCGCATGCGTGCGGCGCGCTGGAGAGCGCCCCATAGAGTATAACGTTGGGCAGGGCGGGATAGTTGCGGAAACGCGGCGCGAAATTTGATTGATTTCGGGGAGTCTTTCCGTTACAATAACTGAGGCTGACGCTGAAAAAGGGCTGCGGAGGAACACACCGGGAGGATGCGGATGAAGAAGAGCATAAACAAAACGCTTTTGAAAACGGTCTTTCTAAAAACACTGCCGGTGATGGCAGGATACCTCGTGCTTGGCATGGGGTTTGGAATTCTGCTCACAGGCAAAGGATATGGGGCGCTTTGGGCGTTTGCAATGAGCGCTACCGTGTTCGCGGGCTCCATGCAGTACGTGGCGGTGGATCTTCTTGCAAGCGGGGCGTCGCTGATTTCCACTGCCATCATGACGCTTATGGTCAACGCACGCCACCTGTTTTACGGCATCTCCATGATCGACCGGTATAAGGGTGCGGGGCGCAAAAAACCGTATCTCATGTTTGCCCTTACGGATGAAACCTATTCGCTCATTTGCAGCGAAACGGTACCGGAGGGTGTAAACCCATATTTGTTTTATTTTTTAATCTCGCTTTTCGATCAATGCTATTGGGTGATCGGTTCAACCCTCGGCGCGGTGGCAGGATCGCTGATCACATTCAGCACGGCGGGTGTGGATTTTGCCATGACGGCGCTCTTTGTAAGCATTTTTACCGAACAGTGGCTCACAAGCAAGCAGCATACGCCCGCGCTCATCGGGGTTCTTGCAACGCTTGCCTGCCTGCTGATCTTTGGCGCGGACCGCTTCCTGATTCCCGCAATGCTTGTGATTTTGACGGCGCTTTGCACATTGCGCCCGAAGATCGAGCGCAGCGCCGCGGAGAAGGCAGGCGAGCAAACCGGGGAAACGGAGGAAGCGGAGCATGAATGACCCCCTGCATTCCATTTTGATCATCGCCGTGATGGCGGTGGTAACCGCGCTTCTGCGCTGCCTTCCGTTCTTCATTTTCAGCGGCAAACGCAGCACTTCACCGTTTGTGGCGTACCTCGGGGCTTATCTGCCGTATGCGATGATGGGGATGTTGCTGATTTATTGCTTCAAAGGCGTGTCATTTTCAGCCGCCCCGTTTGGCGCGCCCGAGCTGCTTGCCGGGCTTGTAGTGGTGGGGCTGCACATCTGGAAGCGCAACTCGCTTCTGAGCATCGGCCTTGGTACGGTGTGCTATATGCTCCTCATTCAATTCGTGTTTTAAACGCAAAGGGCGGCCGCAGGCCGCTCTGTTGCTTGTCGAAAAAGTGGCGGCGGCCACTTTTTCGAGTATTTCACGGCTTTTGCTTCTCGCTCCGCTCCCGGGCAGCAAAAGCCGCCGAAGCCGGATTGCACGTCAAGGGCTGCGGCCCTTGATAATCCCGGGCTTTTTGACAGCCTGCAACAGACCGCTGCAATTACATCAGCGGGCCCCCACGTTTTACGACGGGCGCTTCCCAATAGCGCAGTTCCCCGTTGAAACGCTCTGCGATTCGGATGGCGCGCGTGGTGAGCTCGTCGATCTCCGGTTTGTGCAGCGCAGCGATGCGCACGATGGAAACGCCATAGGCAAGCGGTTGATCCGGCGTGAAAACAGGTTCGCCCACCGCGTACCCCGAAAGCCGCGCCTGCTCGGAAAAAAGCAGCATCGTGGCCTCTGTGGGGAAGAACAGGAACAGGGAAACGCGCCGCGCAACGGCGGGGCTGTCTCCATGGGCAAGCATCAGATCAATGCGTTTTCGGTTTTCCTCGGTCTGCAGCTTGGCGGAATCCGGATAAAGCAGCTTTTGATAGGTTGCCCAATGCGGTTCTTCCGCACATCCTGCGCGGCACAGAAGAAAGTGTTCCTTGCCCGCAATGCGCTCCGCATCCTCAAGCATGGCACGCTCTTTCATATAAAAATAGTACTGCCGCTGCGCCCCGGTTTCGATGAACCCGGCATAATACGGCGCAAGCCCTTTGCAGAGTTTTTTACACACGGCTTCCGCCCGCGCGCTTTCCAGGCCGGAAAGCGCATCCGCCTTGCCGCGCTTGCTTTCGCAGCTCACATACAGCAGCACGGGCCGGCCGTCATGCGGCGCGCCCGAAAGCGCGAGATCCACAACGAATCGCGCTGGGCGGCCGTCGATCGGCCAATCGTATTCAAACCATTGCGGCGTATGCGGCATGGGCAACCTCCGTTCAACCAAACTGACAATGCGCAACCGGCGGCTGAGATACTTGCCGAACCGATCCATCGGCAAAATCCAGCCTTCCGTTATTCCAAAACCGCCTTGATGCGGCGCACACCCGCGGAAGATGCTTCTTCCTTCTTGATCTTGAACGTGCCGAGTTCACCGGTGTGCGCAGCGTGCGGGCCGCCGCAGATCTCCTTGGAGAATTCGCCCATGGTGTAAACCTTCACGCGCTCGCCGTACTTGTCGCCAAAGAGGCCGATGGCGCCTTCCGCGCGGGCTTCGTCCACGGTCATTTCCACGCAGGTAATGGGCGCGTCCGCAGCGATGGCTTCGTTTACAAGGCGCTCTACTTCCCTGAGCTCGTCCGGCGCAACCTTGCGTTCAAAGCTGAAGTCAAAGCGCAGGCGCTCCGGGGTGATATTGCTGCCGCGTTGGGCGACGCCGTCGCCCAATACCTTGCGCAGAGCGGCCTGCAGCAGATGCGTTGCAGTATGCAGGCGCGCTGTTGCTTCACTTGCATCCGCAAGGCCGCCCTTGAAGCGTTGCTCCGCGCCGGCCTGGGATTTCTTTTGGTGTTCCGCAAATGCGGCCTTGAACCCTTCGACATCCACTGTGAGGCCGTTTTCATGCGCCATCTCCTCAGTGAACTCAATGGGGAAACCGAAGGTGTCATACAGGCGGAAAGCGGAAGGACCATCGATGCGGCCATCCGCAAAGCTGCCCTTGATGCGCTCGAACTCACGGATTCCGTTTTTGAGCGTCTTTTGGAAACGCTGCTCCTCGCGGGAAAGCTCCGTCATGATCTTATCCTGATTCGCGGAAAGCTCCGTGTAGAATTCGCCATACTGTGCAATGACCGCCTCTGCAACATGCTTCAGGCTGTCCTCCGCCATGCCAAGCTGCATTGCATAACGGATCGCACGGCGGATGAGGCGGCGCAGGATGTAACCCTGATCCACGTTGGAAGGCGTTACGCCGCGCGGGTCGCCCAGAATGAACGTGGCACAACGCACATGGTCCGCAATGATGCGGAACGCGCGCACGGTTTCCGGAGAATCCTTATACCCCTTGCCGGAAAGCACAGCGATTTTTGCGATGATGCCTGTAAACGCATCGGTATCATACACGCTTTCGACGCCCTGCAGCGTGGCGATGGTGCGGTCAAGTCCCATGCCAGTATCCACATTGCGTTTGGCGAGCGGCTCAACCTTTCCGCCCTCAGGCTTATAGTACTGCATGAACACGTTGTTCCAGATTTCGAGATATTTGCCGCAATCGCAGGAGGGGTTGCAGCCCTCGGAGCATTTGGGCTTGCCAGTATCGAAGAAAATCTCCGTATCCGGGCCGCAGGGGCCTGCGCTGCCGGGAATCCACCAGTTATGCTTTGCGCCAAGGTAGAAGATGTGGGAAGGATCCACGCCCATTTCAACCCAACGGTCGTGGGATTCCGTGTCGCGCGGGGCGTTTTCGTCTCCTTCGAAGCAGGTGAAATACAGCCGGTCCTTATCGATCCCGAGCCACTTTTCATCCGTCAGGAATTCCCAGGAGTAAGCGATGGAATCCTGCTTGAAGTAATCGCCGAGCGACCAGTTGCCGAGCATTTCGAAAAACGTGCAGTGGGAGCTGTCGCCCACCTCGTCGATGTCGCCGGTGCGCACGCATTTTTGCACATCAACCAGGCGGCTGCCTGCCGGGTGCGTTTCGCCCATCAGGTATGGCACAAGCGGATGCATACCCGCCGTGGTAAAGAGCACGGTGGGGTCGTTTTCAGGAATCAGCGAGGCAGAGGGGATCACGGTATGCCCGCGTTCACGGAAAAACCGGAGATAGAGCTCGCGCAGCTCTTTGGAAGTCAGATTCTTCATAGTTTTATACCTCATTTGTGACAGGAAGTTCCGCAAAAAGCCGGCCTTCCTATAAAAATTTACATATCAAGTTATTATATCCTACCCTCTGCCGCCTTGTCAACGCGCGTGCGGCAGGGTATAATCGAAGCATGAGACTGAAACTCTTTTCAAGGCATGGCCGGCGGCTGAACCAGAAAAAGCGCGGCCGCCGCCTGATTACATTTAAAGGGGAAGAAGGAAAGCGCCCGCGCCAAATCCTGATCGCGGCAGGCGCGGTTTTGCTGCTGCTCATTCTTGTGAGCGCGCTGCGTGTGGAGCCTTCGCTGATGTCGAGCGCGGAAGTCGCCACGGTGCATGATAACGGCGTGCTGCGCGTAGGCGTGCGCACGGACATGCCGAAGATGGCTTACGAGGGAGCGGGCCTGGAGATTGAACTTGCGGAGCTGCTTGCGGAGCGCATCCTTTCTTATGACGATGCCTGGACGGGGGAGCGGGATGCGGTGGAGCTTGTGCCGGTGACGGCGATGACAGTTGCCGCGAAGCTCAACGACGGCAGCATCGATGTTGCGATTGCCATGCTTCCGCGCAACGCGACCTCGGCTTATGCGTACTCCACTGCCTATTATGTGGACACCTGCCGCTTCGTTACGCGCGCGGGCGAAGGCAGCCGGCCAATAAAAAACATGAAGATCGGGTATCTTCAATCCGCCTCAACCTCAAGCCTGTACGTGCCGACGGCCTGCTTTTCCGCGCGCCTGAACGCGTACTTGGAAGAACACCCTGAGGATGGGCTTGTTACGACCTATAAATATAATGAAGAAACCATTTCCTATGCATATGCTTCCTTTGGAGAGCTGTTTGAAGCCCTGCTTGCGGGGGAAGTGGATGCAATCGTCATGAGCGATCTGTATCTGGACAAATATGAAGGGGAATACGAATTCGACCGCAGCGAGACCGTGCTTGGCGCGTATTCCTATGCTGTGGCAAGCTCTTCTTCCGCCCCGGCCCTTGCATCCCTTGCGGACGTGATGCTCAGCGACCTGCGCGCGGATGGCACGTTGGATGCGCTCTATCAAAAATATGGCCTTGCCGGACCGGCAGAATAGAGGACGCCCAAAGGGAGGCCGAAAATTGTGCCCCGGAGAGCAAAGGCCGCGCTGATACGGACAATCCTCCGTCAGCGGCTCTCCTGCTTACCGGGCTTTCGTCCCGCTGTATCGCGTATAACTTTTTTTAGGCGCGAAAAAGGCAAGTTTGCGGCTCTTGGTACCATAGATGGTACCAAGAGCCGTTTTTCCGTTTTTGGGGGATTGTTCAGCTGGCATAAATTCGTTATGATACAGAAAAAGAACAAACGTTCTGTTTTGAGGAGGAACCTATGAAGATGAATCGTATCGGCACGATGCGGATGGTGGAAAACCGCATGGTGGATCCTCAAGCGCTGGCGGTGCATTATGGTGTGCCGCAACAGCTTGCGGACAGGAAGAAGACAGAAAAAGCGGCATATGCAGAGACGGAACGGCGCCTTTATGCCATGCGCGCGCTGCGGGCGCGCGTGGAGGACGCCCGCGAGGAACTTGCGGAACTGGAAGGGCTGGGCGTTGAGGCTCTGCGGGAGCACTCTGCCTCGCTTGTGCGCGTGCTGCGCCCCGGCATGCGCCTTGACCCGGAGGAGGTGCATACCATGCAGCTTGCGATGCTGCGCGGCAGGCTTGCGGCGGATGAGCGCGAGCTCAAACGCATGAATATTGCGCTGAGCTTCATCAGCGATGATCCGTACTATCTTACTGTGGAGGCGCGCTACCTGCGTGGCGTGGGGGATTACGATATTGCGGAACGGCTGAACTGCGATCCTTCCACCGTGCGCAGAAACCGCATCCGGCTGGTGCGGATGCTTGCGCTCCGGCTTTACGGCATGGGAGGCGGCGCATGCGGGAGCTCTTTTTAAAAGGGACGCCAAACCCACGGCAGGCGGAATTCTTTCGTTCGCCTGTGCGGCACACGGCATACGGCGGAGCGCGCGGCGGGGGAAAAAGCTGGGCCATGCGCCGAAAACTCGTATTGCTTGCTTTCACAACGCCGGAGCTCAACGCGCTGCTTCTCCGGCGCACGCTGCCGGAGCTCAGGGAAAACCATGTTGTGCCGCTTTTGAAGGAGCTTGCGGGGATTGCGGAATACAACGCCACGGAGCGCGTGTTCCGCTTCCCGAACGGCGCGCGCCTGCGCCTTGGCTATTGCGACGGCGCAAACGACGTATACCAATATCAGGGGCAGGAATACGATGTGATCGGCATGGAGGAGGCCACGCATTTTACCGAGGCACAGATGCGCTTCCTTCCGACCTGCAACCGAACGGTGAAACCGGATTTCCGGCCGAGGATGTATTACACCTGCAACCCGGGCAACGTTGGCCACGGATGGGTGAAGCGCCTGTTTATTGACCGGCAGTTCCAAGGCGGCGAGCGCCCGGAGGAATATGCCTTCATTCCGGCCCGTGTGTGGGACAACGAAGTGCTGCTTGCGGCCGATCCGGATTATGTGCGCCAGCTTGAAGCGTTGCCGGAGGATCTCAGACGCGCGCATCTTGAAGGGGATTGGGATGTGCATGCGGGCCAGTATTTCCGGGAATTTTCGCGCGCAAAGCACGTTGCGGAGCCGTTTGAACTACCCGCATGGTGGCGGCGCTTCCGCTCTATGGATTGGGGATATAACGACCCGTGCTGCGTGCTTTGGCATGCGGTGGATGGGGACGGCCGCGTATATACCTACCGGGAACTGTATGTGCGCCGCATGCAGGCCTCCGAGGTTGCCCGCCAAATGCGGGAGCTTACGGGCAGAGAGCATATCGCTTACACGGTGGCCTCTCCCGATATGTGGCAAAAGCGCGGTGCGGTGCTCAGGAGTGAGGGTGGCTTTTTGGGAGAAAGCATTGCGGAACTGTTCGCGCGGGAAGGCGTGCCGCTGACCCCGGCAGACAATGCGCGCGTGGCGGGTTGGCAGAGGGTGCGGGAATACCTTGCGCCGTCCGCAGACGGAAAGCCGCTGTGGCAGGCGTTCCCGGGTTGTGAAAACCTGCTGCGGACGCTGCCGCTCCTCCTGTTCGACGCACATGACCGGGAGGATGCGGCAGATGGCGAGGATCATGCGCCGGAAGCCCTGCGTTATGGCCTGATGTCCCGCCCGCATGGGAAACGGCCTGCGGCCGCCCCGCAGCGGCGGCGGTATGACCCGCTTTCCACCCCGCAGCGGCAGGCGGGGTTTATGGAAAAATGAAAGCCAACCGGGTTGAACCCGAATAAAAATTTGATACTTTATGGAGGAGACCAAAAATGGATGTGAAGCAGAAGGAAACCATAGAACGGATTTATGCCCTTTTTAATGAGTACCGCAACGCATATGCTGCTGAATGGGAGCGGTTGGATCGCTGCGAGCGCATTTACCGCGGAGAGCATTGGCTGGACGTGCCTCTGCAGGATGAGAATGAGCCGCGCCCCGTGACCCCGGTGATCCAATCCACAATTGAAAACGTGCGCGCCGACCTGATGGATCAGATGCCGGAGGCGGTCGTCCTTTCGGATGGGCCGGGGCATGAACGCGCCGCGGAGATGCTGACCGCCGTGCTGCGCGAGAACCACCGGCTGGGCCGGTTCGACAGGGAATATTCTCTGTTGCTGCATGACCTGCTCGTCGGCGGCTACATGGTGCAGGAGACGGGCTATGATCCGGAGGCAGCGGGCGGCTTGGGCGCTGCGTTTCTGCGGGCGGTGGATACGCACACCATTCTGTTCGACCCGCTTTGCACGGACATTCAGGATTCCCGGGCGATCTTCAAATTCGCGCCGTATCCGCGGGAATGGTTTGAAGCGCGCTACCCCAGGGAGGCTTTGAATATGCGCGAGGACGAGAACCGCGCATTGCGGATTGAGGACAATTACCTTGCGCGCAGCAATGGGGAGATGCTTCTTTTAATCGAATGCTGGCAGCGGGAATACGATGCGGACGCCGGATGCTACCGCGTACACATGTGCAAGCTTGCAGGGCGGCAGCTCCTGGAGGACAGCCGCAAAACAAAGCCGGAAGGCTACTTTGCCCATGGGCAATATCCGTTTGTGGTCACACCGCTGTTCCTGCGCAAGGGCACGGCGCTTGGCTACGGGTTTGTGGATATGTTTGAAACGCAGCAGCGCTATGCGGACAAGCTGGATCAGATCATCCTGAAAAACGCGCTGATGGCCTCGCACAACAAGCTGCTTATAACGGGCGCTTCCGGCTTTGACCCGGACGATCTCAGGGATTGGTCGAAGGAGGTGCACCGGGGCGAGAACCTGAACGGCGTGACGTGGTTCCCGACTGCGCCTCTGCCGGGCTATCTCCTCAATTATGGGCAAAGCATCCGCCAGAGTATCCGGGAAGAATCCGGCAGCAACGATTTTGCGCGCGGGCAGACGTATGGCGGTGTAACGGCGGCTTCCGCCATTGCGGCGCTGCAGGAGGCGGGCAGCAAGCGCAGCCGCATGGTGGCGCGCACGGTGCATGGCGCTTTTGAGGAGGCTGTGCGGCAGGAGATCGAGGTGGAGCGGGAATTTTGCATCTTTCCGCGCAGCGTGGCGCTGAAAAGCGCAGAGAATGGCCGGGCAGAGCGCGCTTCCTTCAAGGGGGACGACATGTTCGAGCTGACGGCGCGCAACAACCGCCTGCCGCTTGAGTTTACCGTTAGCGTGCGCGCACAGCGGGAAAACCGCTTCACGGTTGCGGCGCATAACGAGCTTGTGTTCAAACTGGTTCAAATGGGCATGGTTACGCCGGACATCGGCCTTGAACTGATGCTTTTTGACGGCAAACAGGAAGCGCAGGCACGGATGCGGGAGCGGGCGCAGCAAACTGCCGGGGCGGAACAGAATGCGATGGGCATCACAGACGGCCCGAGCGGCCTGCGGTGATGGGGCGCCGCACATGAAAAAGCTGGAGCGCATGACGAAGCAGGGCGCGCAGACAGGCTTGGAATGCCTGCTCGCCATCTGCCGGGACGAGGAACAGAAGGCGGCGGACCGCATTTCCGCCGCAAAGGCGTTGATCGACTACGGGCGCAAGGCGGAAGCGGTTGACGAAGGCGCGGTGCGTGTGGTGCTGGAAGGCGTGCCAAAGGAATATCTGGTATGAGAAAAAGCACCGTTCGATGGTACAGGAAAGGGAACGAGGAATGGCAGCGGGGATAAAAAACAACTATGGATACGTTGCAGGTAAGAACGGAAGCAGATTTTTCCAAACCGGGGGTTTATTTAGTGACAATAAGGGATGACAGCTTCGTATTGGACGACAATAGCTGGACACACCCTACATGGTGCCATTTCTATATCCAAGTGATTTCTCCGGACTATATGGAATAACAAACAGCAAAGCGCGCGGCGGATTTTCCGCCGCGCGGTGCGCTTTTTGGAACAACGGCGGTTCAAACGAGCCGGATGGACTCATATTCGCGCAGGAACGGCGCCGCTGAAAGGTCCGAGGGCAGGGTCAGCGCGGCCGGGGCAATGGAAACGAGGAGCATGGGGGCTTCGGGGGCGCAGTTACGCTTAAACTGCTGCGCGAAAAACCGCTTCAAAAAAATGCCGAGCACGCGGTATATCTCAGCGGGCGGGAAGGAAAGCTGCTCCACGGCAAGCTCAAACAGCGCGCGGGGGCCTTTGCCATGCAGCAAGTGCCACAGGAAGAAATCATGCAACTCATAAGATCCCACAAGTTCTTCCGTTTTTTGGGCGATCTTTCCGTTTTCGGCAGGAAGAAGCTCCGGGCTTACCGGCGTATCCAGAATATCCTGCAAGACGTCCGCTGCTGCGGGAAAACGATGCTTTGCTTCGGCCACAATGCGGCGTACGACCGTTTTTGGAATGGAGGCATTAATGCCGTATTGTGCAAGGTGGTCGCCCCCAAAGGTGGTCCAGCCCAGCGCGGCTTCGGAAAGGTCGCCGGTTCCGACATCGAGAAGCCCCTCCGCGTTTGCGATGGAGAGCAGAATCTTGGTGCGTTCACGCGCCTGTGCGTTTTCAAATACTACACTGTGGTCAGCTTCGTCATGGCCGATATCGGCAAAGTGCTGCCGGCATGCAGGCACAACGCTGATCTCCCGATAGGTGCAGCCAAGTGCGCGCAAAAGGAGTTCTGCATTGTTCCTTGTGCGCCCTGAGGTACCGAATCCCGGCATGGAAACGCCCACGACACAGGTGCGCGGCATGCCGAGCCGATCTGCCGCAACCGTTGCCGCAAGCAGCGCAAGCGCGCTGTCCAACCCGCCGGAGACGCCAATGACAAACCCTTTGCCATGAATGTGTGTAAGGCGCCTGCAAAGCGCTGCGGCCTGCAGGTCAAGCACACGGGCCAGTTCCTCCGCTGCAAGGGCAGCGTCTGCGCTGATGTAGCGCCCAAACTCAGGCACTGTAGCGGCATAGGGTTCAAAGGCAGTGAGCTGATCCGGGCGAACATCCGCGTATACGAAAGGCTCATCCGAAAGTGGATTGCTGCAGGCGAGCAGTTCGCCGCGCGCGGCGATGGCGCACACGCCGTCGAACACGTAGGAAGTCGTGCTTTCGCCGGTACCCGCTGCCGCGTATGCGATGGCCATGCCCGTGCGTGCGCTGCGCGTGCAAAGAGCGGCTTTCACCTCATGAAAGCTTGCGGCCGTTGCATTCAGGGAAGAAGGCATCATCAGGACATACCCTTCCCGCACGTCCGCCTCCGGCTCAAACAGCTCGTTGCCGAATGCCACTGCAAGGCGCGGCACTGGGGTAAGCGGCTGGCGCTGCCGGAGACAGCGCTCGGTTTCCGGCAGAAAGCCATACGGATTTTCACATGAGGCCGCAGGGATGATGGCATGGACCCGCGCGCCGCGCACAAGCGCGGTGCAGCTCATTACCTGCCCGCCGACCAGATAGGGCAGGCCGATGCTCGCCGTGACATTGCAGCGGGCGGTTGCATCCGCCACCTTTTTGAGCGCGGTAAGCGATTCCTGCAGGATGAGGGGATGGCGCAACAGGGCGCCGGCTGTTGCACCTGTCAGGCAAAGCTCGGGCAGGGCAAGATAATCGGCCTTCAATGTTTCCGCATGCAGAATGGCGCGGATGACCGCGTCCGCATTGCGCATTGGGTCGCACAGTATCAAGCCAGGTACGGCGGCTGCAAGCCGCACAGGGGCGGAGAGGCCTATGGCGCGAAGCGCGCTTGGCATAAGAAACACCTCCAAGACAGCAGTATTTATGAATTGATTCGGCTTTTCAGGCAGGGGAGCCGGGTTTCACGGCCTATTCTGCGCTTTGCTCCCTCCGTATGGGATGCCGCACGACGGTTCTGAGCCGGGCAGGGTCGCATTTGCCAGGATCGCTGAGGTAAATTTCATGGTGAAAACGGCCGTGGCCGAAATCCGGGACGCAGCCCTGCGCGAGGGCAAACGCATCCATCGCGCGGATCGTTGCAGGCTCATCATCGTAAGGGCCGATGTGCATGCACTGGACAGAGAGACCTTCCGTGTAAGGGAAGAATTCCACGGATGAAAAATCCTGCTTTTTCTTTCGGGCAGCTTCTTCAACAGCCCAGCTGACATCGACTTCCCGCACAAAATCCGGCAGGCGGATTGCGCAGATCCATTGAAATGCCTCCTTATGGGCATAGTCGACTCCGGCAATGCCTTCCTGCCACCAGAACCCTTCAAGCGGCGGTACGACATAAGGAAAATAGCCATCGATCCGGTGCGGGCCGCGGTCGCTCATTTTCAGCGTGAAAGCGGTTGCATAAAGCAGGCCGACGGAATGCCGGTATAAGCCGTCCTGAGCATTTGGGTCGCCGCTGCCACGCACTGCGATGTAGTTCATGGGAGGAACTTCCACAAGGGTAGGATTTTTGGGCGGCAGGTAGAATTCTTTGTATTCCTTTTTATAATCGAATGGCATGGGCTTTCCTTTCTGGCTTCCGGCTGCGGAGCGGGTGCTTCAGAGCCGGGGTTCCATAATAAGACTGTTCATTTCTGGTAAAAGAATACCACAAACAGAGGCGCACCGCAAACGCTTTGCTTCTCAGAATATATCCGGCAGAGCATTGCAGGATTCGCGCATTTTTATCGCATTGGTTCGGCATACTTTTCGGGGACAAGCATATATCATGGTTCATACACAGCGCATTGGGGAGGGATGAACCATGACGGAAACGCTTCAACGGCTGCAGGCGGCGGTGCTGCCGCGCCTGCGCGGGGGGGATCGGGTTGACCGTGGTCCACCACTCCGCGCTCTCCGTCAGCTCCTGGCACGCCGCTGCCGTTTGCGGGTCTTCCTCCTCACGGCCCACCAGCAGGGTGCCCTCCTGCTCCAGCATCAGATAACATTTTTCCGTCAGGGCGTGCATGCAAAGCCACAGTGCCACATCACGATGGGTCTTGGCCGGGTACTGCGTGCAGCATACCAGCAGGGTGAAGGCGTCCTCATCCTCCTCCCGGCAGGCACAGACGCCCAGCATGCGCATGGAGGACCGGGCATATTCCTGCAGCTGCGCCCGTTGCTCCTCGGGCAATGGAATATCCGCCTCCCAGCGCAGAAGCCGCCAGCCATAAACCGGCCCCAGGGCTTCCAATTCTTCCTCGGGCATGGTTTCCCCCGCCAGGATACGCCGCGCCCATTCCTCCAGGGCGGTATCACGGGACATCGTCATTTGCTTGAACCCCCTGTTTCATTTCGTCCACCGGTACGGCACATATCATCCGTAGAAATACCTACGATGCCGTATTGTATATTGTAGCGTGAAACCGCACATTTGAAAAGAAGCATGGAAGGTATTTCTTTATTTTTGTGGATTCTTCATGAAAAAGGCCATGCCCCATGGTGTTATCGCGCTAATAAAAAAAGGGGGGAGACGCTCCCGCGATCCCCCCACTGCACGCCATCATTTGGCAACCGTAAAGCTGGCGTAATCATACAGCTGCCCATCCAGGAAAAGTTCAAAGGTATATTCTCCCGTGGGAATGGAGCCGTAATCTATCTCCACCCAGTCCAGCCATTCGCTTATGGCGTAATTCATATAGATATAGTCGTAACGGTTTTCCAGGGTAAACGTATCCCAGTGGTACACCAGGCTGGCGTAACCGTAGGGCGTATTCAGCGCCAATTTTCCGGCATACTCCCGGTCATACTTCAGCTGCGGCCAGCTGATCCGAACCTGAAAGCTCTCCGTGGGATTCTCTTCCAAATCAGAAAGAGAAAATTTTGTCTTCGTCAGGCTCATATATTTGCCGCCGGTAGCAAATTCGGTATAGATCCGTCGAGGCATCGTATAATCCATCACAAGCTCATCCACACCATTGGATACAGTCAGAACATAGGTGACGCCAGGAATCAGATAACTCAGCGTGGCGTTGGTTCCCTGGTACTCTACCTCGTCGTACAAGTAATGACTCCAACTGGAATGCGCATAGGTAACCGTGTAAGGAGGCAAATTGGCGCTGTCCTCCCAGCGGAGCAACACATCGCTGTTATCCTGCACCGTCACCCGCAGATTGGAAAGCGTACCTCCGGAGGAATCATCCGGCCGTTTCTGGCCGCAGTTGGAGCAGAAATTGCCCGCATTGTCCTGGGAGCAGCTTGGGCATACCCAGGTTTCTGCCAATGCTATACTCGCCATAGCCCAAAGCAAAACCACCGCCACGCAAAGCAACATTCCTTTTTTCTTCATAATATATCCCCCCGTATGCTTCCGATTTTTTCTTGGATGAGCATTGGATGCCTGTTTTGTCTAAGGTGAGTATACTATACTTTCCGCGTGGATACAACGGATTGCGCAAAAAAAGAGAAGCATCACTGCTTCTCCTATATGGATTCCGGCAACGTCCTACTCTCCCGGGCCGTGTCCAGCCAAGTACCATCGGCGCTGAAGGGCTTAACTTCTGTGTTCGGTATGGGAACAGGTGGAACCCCTTCGCCATCATCACCGGAAACTGTGAACTTTTTCTTTCCTCACACCCTGACAACTGCACAGCTATTCGATTTGAACTTCCTTGCCTTTTCTCCAATTAGTCTCCCTGACTTTGCGTGCAATCAAGCCCTCGACCGATTAGTATCATCAAGCTACATCCGTTACCGAACTTCCACCGATGACCTATCTACCTGGTAGTCCTCCAGGGGTCTTACTTCTTGCGAATGGGAGTCTTATTCTCGAGGTGGGCTTCACGCTTAGATGCCTTCAGCGTTTATCCCGTCCGCATTTCGCTTCCCTGCTATGCCGTTGGCACGACAACAGTTGCACCAGTGATGCGTCCATTCCGGTCCTCTCGTACTAGGAACAGCTCCTCTCATGATTCCTACGC
>ERZ779866.1381-NODE-1381-length-24631-cov-12.338989_pt1 | contig 24631 bp, 22 predicted proteins | sample MGYA00511248_ERZ779866 | MGnify/ENA primary metagenome ERZ779866 (study PRJEB29588, sample SAMEA2155758) | human gut metagenome | biome: human gut; feature: human-associated habitat; material: faeces | place: Denmark | collected 2008/2010 ... | reverse complement strand
GCAGATACTCGGCCATGCGGGGCCATGCCTCGCGGGTGGCCTTCACGTCGGGCGGCAGGGCCTTGCCGTAGTTGCGGGTGTCGTACAGGTTCTGGATGGGATTCACGGCCAGAATGGCGATGTTCTTGTCCGAGCTGAAATAGGCGTTGCTCCAGCGCAGGGGAAAGAGGTTGGAGCTTATCTGTCCGTAGCCCACGATGAAGAGCATGACGAGCGAGAGCACCGTGATGAGCGCCCGCCACTTGCGGGTGCATCCTTCGCCGCCCTGTTTCGGACGGACGGGAAAGGCCGTGTGGGAGCGCAGAAAACGGGCGAACAGCCACACGTAAAGGGCTTCCGCCGCGGCAAAGGCCACGACGATGAGCACCACGGGATAGCTCTGCCACACCATGCGCACGGATTCCGACGGGTCTTCCAGAAAGACCTTGGCTCCCATGTCGATGTGCTGATGCAGATAGAAGAAGAAGCCGAAGTCGAACACATAGACGAGCATGGCTCCGGCGGCCATGAGTCCCGTGACGAGGCAGAGCACGCCGCGGGCCGCGGATGCGCCTTCACGCGACACCGCGCGCTCCAGGCGCGGCCAGAGCAGGCAGAAGGCCAGAGGCAGCGTCATGAACACCGCCATGCGGGCATCGAACTTGAGGCCTATGTACAGGGCCTCGGGAATGTGTCCGCGTTCGGTGATGTCGGGCAGCAGAAAATAGAAGAGCGCCAGTCTGGCGGCAAAGAACAGCGCCGTGTTGACGAGAACGAACAGCGCGATGTCCACAAGCGGCTGAAAAGCCGAAAACAGGGAACGGCGAGAGCTCATAGTTGCTCCTTGAGCGGAAGAGAGACCTCTTCCGCAAAGAGGCTACACGCGGTCGGCGTACAGCCGTTCGAGAAATTCTTCCATCACGTCGTCCATCCGGCTGATGAACTGCTTGAGGGGAAAGGTGCGGCGGCAGGAGGAGCACTGCATGTACGCTTCATGGCAGGTGCGGCGTATATCCAGCGGCTTGCCGCAGTCGGGACAGGTAAGGGTTGTTCTCGCCTCGCGGGGAGCAAAATAAAAGGCCATGACTTCTCCATGACATGATTCTGAATGAGCCGGGAAACGCCCGGCACGCGGGACCGCACAGAGACGGCGGCTACAGGGCCTGACGATAGCGCAGCGACTGCCGCAGCGTCTCCCTGTCCATATACTTCACCTCGGCGCCCAGCGGAATGCCCTGGGCCAGCCTTGTGATGCGCACTTCGGGAAAGCGGGCGCTCACCGGCTCCTTCACGAACGTGGCCGTGGCCTCGGCCTCGGCCGTGGCGCCGAGCGCCAGAATGAGCTCCTTCACCCGGCCTTCGGCAAGGCGTGCGCGCAGACGGTCCATTTCCAGGGTTTCCGCAGGGCTGTGGTCCAGAGGCGCCAGAAGGCCGCCGAGTATCATGTAGTAGCCCTTGTAGAAGTTGCCCTCCTCCATGGTGAGCATGCTGTCCCACTCGGCCACGAGGCAGAGCTGGGATTCGTCCCTTTCGGGATCGGAACAGATGGGGCAGGGATCGGAATCGGAAAGGCCGCCGCAGCGGCTGCACAGATGAAGGGTGTCGCGCAGCTCGTACACGCCCTTGCCCAGACGGCGCACTTCGGCTTCGGGCCACTTGAGCAGTGTCATGGCGGCGCGCATGGCGGACTTGGGCCCGAGCCCGGGCAGGCGGGCGAGCTGGTCCACGAGATTTTTCAGAGGTTCGGGAATACGCTGCACTTAAGCTTCCTTATGACGACGTTGCAACGGAACGTTTCATTAAGAACGGACGGCCCGGAAGAGGCCGCCGCGCCGTGAAAAGACGCCGGTCCGGCCTCGGGCGCACGAGGGGCCGCATTTCGGAGGAAAAGAACGTCCCTCCGGTCTTCAAAAAAACAACGGCTCTCCCGGAGCGGAATGCTTCGGGAGAGTCGCCCCGCAACGGGGGAAAAACAGGCTATTCGACAAGATGTCCCAGACGGCCGAGACGCGGCGTATGGGTGTCGCCGTCCCACGACCAGTAGATGCGCCAGGCCTTGCCGTGAATGTAGGAACGCGGCACGCAGCCCCAGGCGCGGGAATCCTCGGAATTGTCGCGGTTGTCGCCCATCACGAAGTAGGAGTCCGCGGGCACGGTCACGGGGCCTATGTTGTCCAGACGGCCGATGACGTTGGGATAGAGCTGCTGAATGTAGTCTTCCTTCACGGGTTCGCCGTTGCGGTAGAACTGCTTGTTGCGCATCTCGATGACGTCGCCGGGCAGGCCCACCACGCGCTTGATGTAGTCCGTGCCGGGATCGCGGGGATACTTGAACACGATGATGTCGCCGATCTTCGGATCGGCACCGCGGAACAGATACCTGTCGGTAAAGGGAATCTTCACGCCGTACACGAACTTGTTGACGAGCACGTAGTCGCCTATCTGCACGGTCTGCAGCATGGAGCCGGAGGGAATGGTGTAGGCCTGAAGGAAAAAGGTTCGGATGACAAAAGCCAGTATCACTGCCGTCAGCAGCGCTTCGCCGTAGTCGCGAAACATGGATCTGCCTTTCTTTCCAGAATATTCGGACATAGGAGTCACAAGGCGCAGGGCCGGGTTGAAGTGCAAGAGAAAGGTCGGGAACGAGCGGAGATTAGCACGGCGGCAACGCTCACGCAAGGCGGCATTTTCTGCTGTTTTTTCCGCAGGTAATTTCCCTTCCGAAGCCTTGCGCTGCTTGCACCTGCCCTGCAAGTGTGGCAGATTGAAAGGGCATTCCAAAGGAACGGAGAACTTTCCATGATCCAGATACCTCAGGGCTTCCGCCTCGCCGCGGCCAACGCCGATTTCCGGGGCAAGCATCTCGACCGCAACGATCTTTCCCTGGCCTTCAGCGACGTGCCCGCCACCGCCGCCGGCGTGTTCACCACCAATCTTTTCCGGGCCGCCCCCGTGCTCGTTTCGCAGGAACACATCAAGGCGTCCGGCGAAAAGGGCGTCCGCGGCGTGCTCTTCAATTCCGGCCAGGCCAACGCCTGCACCGGCGAACAGGGCCGCGAGAACTGCCTGCTCTCTCTCGACATGGTGAGCGCCGCCCTGCGCGATGCGGGTGAAAACGTTTCGGCCGACGAGCTTCTGCCCGCCTCCACCGGCGTCATCGGCGCCCAGATGCCCATGGACAAGTGGGCCGCCGTGCCCGCCCTTGTCTCCTCGCTCGGCGACGTGGACATCGAGGGTCTGGCCCGGGCCATGATGACCACCGACGCCTATCCCAAGATGTCCGGCCGCGAGCTCTCCCTCTCCGGCGGAACCGTGCTTCTCGCGGGCGTGGCCAAGGGCGCGGGCATGATCTGCCCGACCATGGCCACCATGCTCTCCCTCGTCATGTGCGACGCCGCCGTGGACCCCTCCGTCTGGCGCGACATGTTCCGCCGCGCGGCCGACGCCACCTTCAACCGCGTGAGCGTCGACGGCGACACCTCCACCAACGACTCCCTCTTCGGCCTCGCCAACGGAGCCTCCCGCGTTACCGTTGCCGAAAGCGAACTGCCGCTTCTGGAATCCGCGCTCACCGAAGTGCTCGGAGAGCTCGCCTACATGCTCGTGAAGGACGGCGAAGGCGCCACCAAGGTCATGCACATTCACGTGACCGGAGCCGCCTGCGACGCGGATGCCGAAAAGGTGGCCCGTACCGTGGGTCATTCCCAGCTCGTGAAGACGGCCATGTTCGGCCGCGATCCCAACTGGGGCCGCATCGTGGCCGCCGCAGGCCGCGCGGGCGTGGATTTCGATCCCATGGCCCTCAGGGTGACGCTGTGCGGCGTGGAACTCTTCCGCAACGGGCGTCCCACCGATCTCGACTTCGACGCCCTGCTCGAAGAGCCGCTCAAGAACGTCGATCTGCCGCTCGACATCGTGCTCGGCGACGGCAGGGGCGAGGCCCGTCTGCTCGCCTCCGACCTCTCCCACGGCTACGTTTCCCTCAACTCGGACTATCGCTCCTGAAAAGGCGCACGGCATGGTCATAGGCGTTCTCACCGTGGAATACGCCCTGCACGGCAACGATTCCCTCAAGGGGAAGCGCCGTGTGGCGAACAGCCTGAAGCAGAAGGTGCGCAACACCTTCAACGTGGCCATAGCCGAAGCCGGAACCGAGGAATCCCTCGTGAGACTCCGGCTTCAGGTCGTATCGGTAAGCAACAGCGAGCGGCACATGCAGTCCCGCATGGACAAGTGCCTTCTCATGATGGAAGCCGTGTGCGAAGAAGAAATGGTCTACAGCGACCTTGAGTTTTTCTATGACGACTGAAACGACACCCGTTCCCGAAGAGGTGCTTTCCGCCCTCAGACATCATCAGCGCGTACTCATCGCGGCCCACGCCCGTCCCGATCCCGACGCCATGGGTTCCTGCCTCGCGCTGGCCTGGGCCCTGCGCTCCATAGGCGTGGACGCTCTCGTCTTCAACGAAGACGGCATGCCCCCCTTTCTGAAATTCCTCACGCTGCCCGGCCCCGTGCTCACCAGTCTGGACAGCCTGCCCTGCGATCCCGACCTCGTGGTCTGCCTCGACTGCGGCGACAGGGCCCGCCTCGGCGAAACCATCCAGCCTCTGCTCGAGCGCGTGCCCTCCGTGAACATCGACCACCATCTGGACAATCCGCTCTTCGGCACCGAGGCCAACTGGGTGGAGCCCGGCATGGCCGCCACGGGCGAACTTGTGGCGTACATAGCCAAAGCGCTCCGCGCCCCGCTTCACGGCGCGCTCGCCGAAGCCCTGTACGTGGCCATTTCCGCCGATACCGGCAACTTCAGCTACGGCAACACCACGCCCGGAGCCCTGCGCCTTGTGGCCGAAATGGTGGAGGAGGGCCTCAATCTGCCACACCTTCGCGAATGCATGGAAAACAACTGGACCGAAACACGTCTGCGCCTCTGGGGACGCATCATGCAGAAGGTCCGCATTCTGGAGGATGGAAAACTGGCCGCCGCCCTCATCACTCTTGAGGACATGGCAAGCTGCCGTGCCACGAGGGAGGATTCCGAAGGCATCGTGGAGCAGCTGCGCCGCCTCTCCGGCGTGCGCGTGGCCCTCATGCTGCGCGAAGAGGAAAAGGACGGCAGAATTCAGGTGAAGGTCAGCCTCCGCTCCTCCGGCAAGGACAACGTGCAGAAAGTGGCCGCCCAGTTCGGCGGCGGCGGACATCGCAACGCCGCCGGCGCCACCATCGCGCTGGATGCGGAAAAGGCCCTCACCGTCATGCAACCCTATATCCGGTTCGTGTGGAACCGGCTTCAGTAAAGCAACTCTCCGGGCCGCTCCGGCGACCCCTCCCGGAACACTGCCATGAAAGACATACGCTTCCATAAAATGCACGGCTGCGGCAACGACTTCATTTTCATCGACAACAGAGAGGCGGGCGTCGGCGTGCCGCAGATGGCCTCCTGGGCCGTCATTCTGTGCAACCGCAAGACGGGCATAGGCGCCGACGGTCTGCTCTTCCTCGACAGCACGCCCGCAGACAGGGAAGGCGACTTCATCTGGCACTTCTACAACGCCGACGGCTCCCGCGCCGAAATGTGCGGCAACGCCTCGCGCTGCGCCTCCTGGCTCGCCGTGGACCTCGGCCTTGCCGGCCGCACCCAGTGCTTCGGCACCGATGCCGGCCTCATCCATGCCGAAGTGGATGTGGAAAACATGCGCTCCCGCGTGGAACTCACCCATCCCGAAGGCATGGTGCTGCACACGCCTCTGGAAGCCGACGGCAGAACCTGGGACGTGAATTTCGTGAACACCGGCGTGCCGCACGCCGTCATCGTGTGCGAAGACTGCGACAAGGTCGACGTGGACCGCCTCGGCCGCCTCTTCCGCTACCACGAGCACTTCGCCCCCAAGGGCACCAACGTGAACTTCATCACCGTCACCGGCCGGGACGCCATTCATGTGCGCACCTATGAACGCGGCGTGGAAGGCGAAACCCTTGCCTGCGGCACCGGCGCTGCGGCCTCCACTTGTATCGCTCATGCACTTGGGTTGACGGACTGCTGCGTCAATGTCACTACTTCAGGTAAGGAACTCTTGGGCATTGAACTGCGGGGCGATTCGGTCTTTCTGTCCGGCGCCGTGGCCCGCGTTTTCACCGGCGTTCTCGATCCCAGCATGTTCAGCCTCTTGAAATTCTGACCGTCCGGGGCCCAGTCGTCTGGAAATCTTTCTTCATACAATTCATCCCGCTCGGAGAAAAACATGTTTCACGGTACGATAACTGCTCTGCTTACCCCGTTCAAGAATGGCACCATCGACGAAGAGGCCTACCGCGCCCACATAGAATGGCAGATCGAACAGGGCGTGAACGGTGTGGTTCCCTGCGGCACCACCGGTGAATCCGCCACCATGACCCACGCCGAACATGAATCCGCCATCCGCATCTGCGTGGATCAGGTGAAGGGACGCGTTCCCGTCATTGCCGGCGCCGGTTCCAATAATACGGTAGAGGCCGTCAGCCTCACCCGCTTTGCCAAGAAGGCCGGCGCCGACGCCGCCCTGCTCATCTCCCCCTACTACAACAAGCCCACGCAGGAAGGCATATTCCAGCACTTCAAGGCCATCAACGACGAAGTGGCCCTGCCCATGTTCGTGTACAACGTGCCCGGCCGCACCGGCTCCAACGTGCTGCCCGCCACCCAGGCCCGCATGGCCCGCGAACTCGAACACGTCATAGGCTGCAAGGAGGCCACCGCCAACCTGGTGCAGATTTCCAACATTCTGGAACAGTGCCCGGCCGACTACATCCTGCTCTCCGGCGACGACTTCACCGTGCTCCCCACCTACGCCGTGGGCGGCAAGGGCGTCATTTCCGTGACCGCCAACGTGCTGCCCGACATGATGTCCGCCCTCACCGCCGCATGCGAGCGCGGCGACTATGAAGAAGCCCGCCGCCTGCACTACAAGCTCGAACCCATGAACCGCGCCATGTTCGCCGAAAGCAATCCCATTCCCTGCAAGACGGCGCTCTCCCTCATGGGCCGCATGGAACCCGACGTGCGTCTGCCGCTGTGCAGCGCCAGCGAAAAGACCGTCGCGCTTCTGCGCGAAACGCTCGCCTCCTACGGCAGAATCTAAGACTTCGGCTTCGGCCTGAACGCATCAACGCCTTCCTCTTCCGGGGAAGGCGTTTTTTTTTTGCGCCGCGCGCCGACCGTCTTGCGGAAGAACGCAGGGATTTCCCGTCTGAGATGCACTGAAGGCTTTGATGACTTCACACGATCCTCCGCCCTCATGTTCTACTCAATCCCTTGAATCGGCTCACTGTTTTCATAAATTGGACGGGACGCAAAAATTAATTTTTTTTTTCTTATTAGGAATTATTCTTGACAAGAGAAAGAATCATGCGCATACTGACATCAACAACAATGCTTCGAAAAGGAGATTCCGCCTCCTTTCCGAGTTTTCTCCCCGTAAGGAGTTGACCATGCAGTACAATACCCCCGATCAGCTCAAGGCCTTCAGCAGCCTGCCCATAGAATGGAATCTCGACCCCGCCGACGCCGTCACCCTCTACCTCGAGTGGGGCAACAACGACTGGAGGGCCGAACATCCTCCGGTCCGCTCCAAGGACGACTTCGCGCACTACTTCGTACTCGACAACTGGACCGACCATCCGACGCTGCGCCTCGTCATGCGCAATTCCGAAGCCACGGAGGACCTGTGGGTGTCCCCTCTGCCCCAGGAACTTGAAAGCGATTTCCGGCAGGAATTCGGCACGCTCAAGGGCGTGTTCATGCCCTCCGTTCCCATGAAGAAATGGCTGAAGGAAAGGCTCTACGCAGCATAGAGTGAAGGCCCTGCATGCGCCAGGGCCTTTTTTTTGACCGGAGGAACGGCGGAAGGCCATTGCCGTCACGCCCGGAAGGCTGCGGCGTTTCCGCAGAGCGTTCCGTTCGTCGGGGAGCTTTTCCGGCGGCACATCGCCTTCGAACAACGAGCCCTCCGCATGCCGAAGCCGGCCTCCTTCCTCCCTTCATTTCCGGGCGCGGAGAGAAAGGCCGCCCTTCGAAAAACGCCGTCCCGCAGCGCCCGGGAGGCCGCTCTTCCTCTTGCCTACGACTCAAAGCTGTGTTAAATTCATCGCCTTGCAGTATATGGCTCTTTCGTGCGAGAGTGGCGAAACTGGCATACGCACTGGATTTAGGATCCAGCGGAGCAATCCTTGAGAGTTCAAGCCTCTCCTCTCGCACCAGCCTTTTGCGCCATTTCCTCCGCCGGTCGGCAAGACCCGGCGGATCATTCATAAGGAGTTTTACCGATATGGCTCACAGCATCGAAGTCGTCTCCCCCGTTTCCCGCAAAATCAGCGTGACCGTCCCCGCCGAGGAAGTCAACGCCGCGCTGAACGCCGCCGCCCGTGAAGTGGGCGCTTCCGTCACGCTGCCCGGCTTCCGCAAGGGCAAGGCTCCCGCTTCCGTCATCGAAAAGCGCTTTGCCGGGGAAGTGATTTCCCGTGCCACCGAAACCCTGGTGGAACGCCGCGTGGCCGACATTCTGAAGGAAGAAGACCTAAAGCCCATGTCCCGCCTCGACTACGAAGGCGGCCAGATCACCCGCGGCCAGGACCTCAGCTTCTCCTTCACCTTTGAAACCCTACCCGACGACATCAAGCTGCCCGAAGACCTCTCCGCCCTCACCGTGGAAATGGATTCCTCCGAAGCCACCGAAGAAGAAGTGGCCGCCTTCACGAAGCGCCTCTTGAAGAGCACCGCCACCCTCGAGGAAGTGAAGGAAGCCCGCCTGCCCGAAAACGGCGACATCGTCACCATCGACGTGGACGGCGACGTGGACGGCAAGGCCGTTCCCGGCATGAAGGTGGAAAACTACAGCATTCAGCTTTCCGAACCCCAGGACGGCAAGGAACTCTCCGAGCTCGACAAGATCATCCGCGGTCTGCATGCGGGTGAGGAAGGCACCGGCACCATGGTCTGCCCCGAAGACCACATCGACGAAACCCTGCGCGGCAAGACCGTGAACCTGCGCGTGAAGCTCAACAAGATCAGCCGCGAAATTCTGCCCGAACTCGACGAGGAATTCGCCAAGAAGGTCGGCTTCCCGGATCTCGAATCCCTGAAGAAGATGATCACCGATCAGGCCAATCACAACAAGGTCACGAACGCCCGCGCCGAAGCCGAACGCAAGCTTCTCAATTCCGTGCTCGAAGGTCAGACCTTCCCCCTGCCTGAAGCCGTGGTGAAGGCCCAGCAGGAAGAATACGAAAACGAAGTCCGCGAATACCTCGGCCAGCAGGGCCTCGACAAGGCCGCCATCGACGAGAGCATCAAGAACATGGCCGAAGACAGCCGCAAGCAGGCCGAAGAACGCGCCCGCGTGCAGGTGTTCCTCACCGCTCTCGCCCGCCGCGAAAAGATCGAAGTGTCCCCCCAGGAAGTGGACATGCAGATCATGCAGATGGCCCGTCAGTACAATCAGGACTTCCACAAGCTGCGTGAAGCCCTGTATCAGAACGGGGCCGTCAACGACATTCAGGACCGCATGGTGAACAGCAAGGCCATGAGCCTCATGTTCGACAAGGCCCAGAAGGTCGCTCCCGCCGAAACCAAGGCCGAATAACGAATCAGGAAAAAGGTACGATTCCCCGGCCCCAGGCCGGGGAATTCTTTCTTAAGGAGTCCAGACGTGACTATACCCTTTGTTATCGAATCCACCGGACGCGGAGAACGTTCCTACGACATCTACTCCCGTCTGCTCAAGGACCGCATCGTGCTTCTGTGCGACGAGGTCAACGATGCCACGGCCTCGCTCATCTGTGCCCAGCTTCTCTTTCTGGAGTCGCAGGATCCCGAAAAGGAAATCAGCCTGTACATCAACAGCCCCGGAGGGTCGGTCACGGCGGGCATGGCCATTTACGACACCATGCAGTTCATTAGCAGCGATGTAGCCACCATCTGCACCGGTATGGCTGCCAGTATGGCGGCAGTGTTGCTGGTGGCCGGAGCAGAAGGCAAGCGTTCTGCACTGACGCACTCGCGCGTAATGATTCACCAGCCGATGGGCGGCGCACAAGGACAAGCCTCGGACATTGAAATCACGGCACGTGAAATCCAAAAATTGAAGAAAGAACTTTATACTATCATAGCCGACCATTCGCATACATCTTTTGATAAGGTGTGGGCCGACTCCGACCGCGACTATTGGATGACGGCGCAGGAAGCCAAAGAGTATGGTATGATAGACCAAGTCTATACAAAGAAATAAATATGGCAGACTCTAAACGAAACAAGAACAGATGCAGTTTCTGCGGACGCTCGGAAGATGAGGTCGGCTTCCTTATAACGGGGATGAACGGCTACATCTGCGATAGTTGTGCTGTCCAGGCCTATGAGATTACTCAAGAGGCTTTGGATGCCCAAAAAGGCGATGGCGCTACGAAACTGAATCTGAAGGAACTTCCTAAACCTGTAGAGATTAAGAATTTTCTCGATCAGTATGTTATCGGGCAGGATGATGCGAAACGTTTCCTGTCGGTATCTGTGTACAATCATTATAAGCGCCTGCTGCAGAAAGCGGGGGATGATGATGTGGAGATTGAAAAGTCCAATATCATCATGGTGGGCAGTACCGGAACCGGTAAGACTTTGCTTGCCCGTACCATTGCCAAATTGTTGCATGTACCTTTTACTATCGTGGATGCAACCGTGCTGACGGAAGCCGGTTACGTAGGTGAGGATATCGAAAGTATCCTTACCCGTCTGTTGCAGGTGGCGGATTATAACGTAGCGCAAGCGGAGCAAGGCATTGTGTTTATAGATGAAATAGACAAGATAGCCCGTAAGAGCGACAATCCTTCCATTACCCGTGATGTAAGCGGCGAGGGCGTACAACAGGGATTGTTGAAGCTGCTGGAAGGCTCGGTCGTGAATGTTCCGCCTCAGGGAGGACGTAAGCATCCCGACCAGAAGATGATTCCGGTGAACACCAAGAATATATTGTTTATTTGCGGCGGTGCATTCGACGGCATCGAGAAGAAAATAGCGCAACGCCTCAATACCAATGTCGTGGGTTATGGGGCGGTGCGCAATACGGCGGCCATCGACAAGAATAATATGATGCAGTACATTGCTCCGCAGGATTTGAAATCGTTCGGCCTGATTCCCGAAATCATCGGTCGTCTGCCGGTATTGACCTATTTGAATCCTTTGGACCGTACGGCATTGCGTGCCATTCTGACGGAACCGAAAAATTCCATAATCAAGCAATACGTCAAGTTGTTTGAAATGGATGGTGTGAAGCTGACTTTTGAAGATGCGGTGTTTGAGTATATTGTAGACAAAGCTATTGAATACAAGCTGGGAGCTCGCGGTTTGCGTTCCATCGTAGAAACCATTATGATGGATGCGATGTTTGAAATCCCTTCCGAACACAAAGATGGTTTTACAGTAACTTTGGACTATGCCCGTGCCCAGTTGGAAAAAGCGAATATGGCAAGACTTCAAAATGCTTAAAATCAAAAGGTAATACAAATAAAGCAGACTTTTTTGTGTTTTATTGAAAAATATTCGGCGGATTATGCTTGAAATTTAAGAAGTTGTTTATAACTTTGTTAGAGTTCTTGAAAATAAGAAACGTCATGTAGCGGCGTTATTAATAGCTTAACTCAATAAACAACCTAATGAATCATGGCAGGGAAGAAGATTAATTTGACAGACCAGCTGAAGAACTACTTCGGGTTCGACACTTTTAAAGGAAATCAGGAAGCAATCATACAGAATCTGTTGGCGGGTAACGATACTTTCGTGTTGATGCCCACCGGCGGTGGAAAGTCTTTGTGCTATCAGTTACCCTCTTTGTTGATGGACGGCACGGCCATTGTGATTTCTCCTCTGATTGCCCTGATGAAGAATCAGGTCGATGCGATGCGTAATTTCAGCGAGGAGGATGGAATAGCTCATTTCATCAATTCTTCCCTTAACAAGAGTGCGATAGACCAGGTGAAGTCCGATATCCTTGCCGGGCGGACGAAACTGCTGTATGTAGCTCCGGAGTCTTTGACAAAAGAAGAGAACGTGGAGTTCCTGAAAACGGTTAAGATTTCTTTCTATGCCGTAGATGAGGCCCATTGTATTTCTGAATGGGGACATGACTTCCGACCGGAATATCGCCGTATCCGTCCTATTATCAATGAAATCGGGAAAGCTCCGCTCATTGCATTGACTGCAACCGCCACACCAAAGGTGCAGCACGATATCCAAAAGAATCTGGGTATGGTGGAAGCGCAGGTGTTCAAGTCGTCTTTCAATCGTCCGAACCTTTATTATGAGGTACGTCCCAAGACTGCAAACGTAGATAAGGATATTATCAAGTTCATCAAGAACAATCCGGAAAAGTCGGGTATCATCTATTGCCTGAGCCGGAAGAAAGTAGAGGAACTTGCCGAGATACTTCAGGCAAACGGGATTAATGCCCGTGCCTATCATGCTGGAATGGATTCGGCCACACGAACACAGAATCAGGATGATTTCCTTATGGAAAAAATCGATGTGATCGTGGCCACGATTGCTTTCGGTATGGGTATTGACAAACCGGATGTGCGTTATGTGATTCACTATGATATTCCGAAAAGCCTGGAGGGGTATTATCAGGAAACCGGACGTGCCGGAAGAGATGGAGGCGAAGGACAGTGTATTACTTTTTATACCAATAAAGACCTGCAGAAACTGGAAAAGTTTATGCAAGGCAAGCCTGTTGCAGAGCAGGAAATAGGCAAGCAGCTTCTGCTGGAAACCGCTGCGTATGCCGAATCGTCCGTTTGCCGCCGAAAAACGTTGCTACACTATTTCGGTGAGGAATATACGGAAGAAAATTGTGGAAATTGTGACAACTGTTTAAATCCGAAAAAACAAGTGGAAGCTCAGGAATTATTGTGCACCGTAATAGAAACTGTTCTTGCGGTAAAAGAAAATTTTAAAGCAGACTATATTATAGATATTATACAGGGAAAAGAAACTTCGGAAGTGCAGGCGCATCTGCATGAAGATTTGGAAGTGTTCGGTTCCGGTATGGGAGAAGAAGACAAAACTTGGAATGCTGTTATCCGCCAGGCATTGATTGCCGGTTATTTGACCAAAGAAGTCGAAAACTACGGCTTGTTGAAAGTAACGGATGCAGGTAAGAAATTCTTGAAGCATCCTAAATCCTTTAAGATTACGGAAGATAATGATTTCGAGGAAGTGGAGGAAGAAGCACCGGCACGCGGCGGTGGCGCCTGTGCGGTAGACCCGGCTCTCTACTCCATGTTGAAAGACTTGCGTAAGAAGCTCTCCAAGAAGTTGGAAGTACCGCCTTATGTTATATTCCAGGACCCTTCTTTGGAAGCAATGGCAACTATTTATCCGATAACTTTGGATGAGTTGCAGAATATTCCGGGGGTAGGAGCCGGCAAGGCGAAGCGTTATGGTGAAGAGTTTTGTAAGCTGATTAAACGCCATTGTGAGGAAAACGAGATAGAACGTCCGGAAGATTTGCGTGTACGTACCGTGGCCAACAAGTCTAAGATGAAGGTTGCTATCATTCAGGCTATTGACCGCAAGGTGGCTTTGGACGATATCGCCATGTCAAAAGGTATTGAGTTTGAGGAGTTGCTGGATGAGATAGAAGCTATTGTCTACTCCGGTACGAAACTGAATATCGACTACTTCCTGGAAGATATTATGGATGAAGACCATCTGTTGGATATATACGACTATTTCAAAGAATCTACTACGGATAATATCGATGATGCTCTGGATGAGCTGGGAGATGATTTTACAGAAGAAGAAGTACGTTTGGTACGTATTAAGTTCATCTCCGAAATGGCAAATTAATCCTCGGGCTGCGATAAAAAAAAGAAAAAAATATTGCGTGTAAATATACGGAATGGAATAAAAACCGTATATTTGCACGCAATAAATTTTAAACGCATAGCCCTATGTCATTTATTGCTGATAAGATTGTAATGGACGGATTGACTTACGATGACGTTCTGTTAATCCCTGCTTACTCTGAGGTACTTCCTAAAACAGTCGAACTCTCGACTAAGTTTTCACGTAACATTGAGTTGAAAATTCCGTTTGTAACAGCCGCTATGGACACTGTTACCGAAGCGAAAATGGCTATTGCCATTGCCCGTGAAGGCGGTATTGGCGTGATTCATAAGAATATGTCTATTGAGGAGCAAGCCCGTCAGGTTGCTATTGTAAAACGTGCCGAAAACGGTATGATTTACGATCCGGTAACAATCAAGAGAGGTTCTTCGGTAGCTGATGCATTGGGCTTGATGTCCGAGTATAAGATTGGCGGTATTCCGGTAGTGGACGATGAAGGACATTTAGTGGGAATCGTAACCAACCGTGACCTCCGTTTCGAGAAAGACCATAACAAGCGTATCGATGAGGTGATGACGAAAGACAACATCGTTACCACCAACCAGACAACCGATTTGGAAGCTGCTGCTCAAATCTTGCAGGAGCACAAAATCGAGAAGTTGCCGGTGGTCGATAAAGACAATAAACTGGTAGGTTTGATTACCTATAAAGACATCACCAAGGCTAAAGACAAACCTATGGCTTGCAAGGATAGCAAAGGCCGTCTTCGTGTGGCTGCCGGTGTGGGTGTGACAGCCGATACATTGGAGCGTATGCAGGCATTGGTCGATGCCGGAGCAGATGCTATTATAATTGATACGGCGCACGGGCATTCCATGTATGTAATAGAAAAATTGAAAGAAGCTAAGAAGCGTTTTCCGAATATTGATATAGTAGTAGGCAACATCGCTACCGGAGAGGCTGCCAAGGCATTGGTTGAGGCCGGTGCGGACGGAGTAAAGGTTGGTATCGGTCCGGGCTCCATTTGTACCACTCGTGTCGTTGCAGGTGTAGGTGTTCCTCAGTTGTCTGCCGTGTACGATGTGGCAAAGGCACTGAAAGGCACAGGTATTCCTTTGATTGCCGATGGCGGTTTGCGTTATTCCGGTGATGTCGTGAAGGCTTTGGCTGCCGGCGGTTACTCTGTTATGATTGGTTCATTGGTTGCCGGAACAGAAGAATCTCCGGGTGAAACGATTATTTTCAACGGACGTAAATTCAAGTCTTATCGCGGCATGGGTTCTTTGGAAGCCATGGAGCATGGTTCTAAAGACCGTTACTTCCAGAGCGGAACGAGCGATGTGAAGAAGCTCGTGCCGGAAGGCATTGCAGCCCGTGTTCCTTATAAGGGAACTTTGTATGAAGTGATTTATCAGCTGACCGGCGGTTTGCGTGCAGGTATGGGATATTGCGGCGCTGCCAATATAGAGAAGCTGCATGATGCCAAATTCACCCGCATCACCAATGCCGGTGTGTTGGAAAGCCATCCGCATGATGTTGCGATAACCAGCGAGGCTCCGAATTACAGCCGTCCCGAATAAGGATATTCATCCATAAAGATATATGCCCGGAGAGTAAATTATACTTTTCGGGCATTATTTGTTTATGATATTGTATCTTTGTGAACTTGCTTGTTTATTGGTTTTGCCTATTTTAGACAGATGGTTATGATAAGGACTTGTTTGGTGATGATTTTTTCCGGAGTGAGCTGGCTTGCTTTTTCCCAGCAGGACCCGGTGGTGATGCGTGTCAATGGAAAGGATGTGCTGCGTTCTGAGTTTGAGTATTATTATAACAAGGATGCGGCATCGTTTGCTTCCGGGTATGTTGCACCGGAAAAGTATGCGGAGCGGTTTGCAGACTTCAAGTTGAAAGTATCTGCTGCCGAGACAGCCGGTTTGGATACGGCTCTTTCGTTTCGTGAGAAGGTTGAAAATTACCGCAATCGGTTGATAAAATCGTATCTGACAGATACGGCTGTCATTGAAAATGAAGCCCGCCGGTTGTATGATAAAATGAAAGCCGGTCATCATGCGGGACGCATCCGTGTGAGTCATATTTTTAAGTATCTTCCTCAAAATGTATCCGGTCATGCATTGCGTAAAGCAGTTGCCGGCATGGACTCCATTTACGAATATCTCCGGAGGAATCAGACACCCGAGGCTTTTGATGCCTGCGTAAAACGTTTTTCTGATGAGAAACAGCCATTTTGGGTGAGTTGGCTGCAAATGCCGGTAGAGTTTGAGAATGTAGCTTTTGAGTTATCGGCAGGCGAAGTGTCCCAACCTTTTTTTACGCCGCAAGGCATTCATATTGTGAAAGTTATTGGACGAATGGAAATGCCGTCTTTTGACGATGTGAAGAATGGAATGGAGGTTTGTCGGGCTCATCGCCACGGGACTGATTGGGGAGTTGAAGCACAGGTGGAGAAGTTGAAGAAAGAATATGGGTATGCTCCCGACAAAACGGGTATGGACGAACTGATACGTACAGGACAAACAAAACGTACGCTGTTTACATTGGCCGGAAAGAGCTATACGGGAAATGACTTTCTCCGTTTTGCAGCAGCATATCCGGCTGGTGTACGCAGGCAGCTGGATGCTTTTGTAATGAAAACTGTACTTGATTATGAAAATGTATGTTTGGAACGGAAATATCCGGAATTACGTTATCAGGTGGAGGAGTATAGGAACCGCTTGTTGCTGGATAAAATCACCGGACAGGAAATCCATAAACGAATCGGGTCAGATGAGGCCGGTCTGCAAACTTATTTTGAAAAACATCGTTCCGACTATCAGTGGAGGGAACAGCGGTATAAAGGTATTGTTCTGCACGGAGTAAGCAAACGTATTGTCAAACAAGCCCGTAAATTCTTGAAGAGTCTGCCGGAAGAAGAATGGAAAGATGCGATTCGGTTGACTTTTAATGCCGGTGCACAGCCTCAGATACAGGCGGAGCAGGGAACATTCGCTTCCGGTGACAATGTATATGTCGATGATTTGGTGTTTAAGGGCAAGGACGCAGCGCCTATGGTGTCATTCCCTTTTACTGCCGTGCTGGGTAAGAAGGTGAAAGCGCCGGATGACTATCGTGAAGTAAAAGACAGGGTGGTTACTGATTATCGGAATTGTCTGGAGAAGCAGTGGATAACCCGTTTGCGCACCTCGGCTAAGGTTGAAATTAACCAAGAGGTTTTAAAAACCGTTAATAATCACTGATGCAACCGATTAAAGCCGTATCTTCGTACCTTAAAATGTAGTAAATATCAGCTGGTAATGCGAACAACCTGTTTGGGACTTTTAATCCTTCTTTTCTGTGGCTCGTGCAAGGAACAGCACGATCATGGAGGGCGAACACCGTTAGTGGAATTGGATGGTAACTTCCTTTACCATGAAGACCTGCAGGCGGTGCTTCCCGCAGGATTGTCGAAAGATGACAGCCTGTTGTTTGCGGAGCATTACATCCGTAACTGGGCAGAAGATGTGCTGTTGTATGAGAAGGCGCAAAGTAATATTCCCAACAGCGGAGAGATTGACAAACTGGTGGAGAATTACCGGAAGGCGTTGATTATGCATGCATACCAGCAGGCGCTGATAAACCAAACTCTTTCTGAAGAAATTTCGGAAACGGAACTGGCTGATTATTATGAGAAGCATCAAGAGCTTTTTAAGGTGGAGAGTCCTTTGATAAAGGGATTGTTTATCAAAGTTCCCCTCACAGCCCCTCAACTGGGCAGTGTTCGCCGTTGGTACAGGACCGAAAACCGCGAGGCCGTAGAGCATCTGGAAAAATACAGTCTGCAGAATGCCGTGAAGTACGAGTATTTTTATGACAAGTGGGTTCCGATAACCGAAGTGATGGACTTGATGCCGCTGAAAGTGCCCGATGCCGGAGAATATCTGAATAAGAACCGCCACGTGGAACTGAAAGATACGGCTTTTCATTATTTTCTGAATGTGAGCGATTATCGTGCTGTGGGAGAACAGGAACCGTATGAGTTTGCCCGTAGTCAGGTGAAGGATATGATGCTGAACATGAAGCAGGTGAATTTTATGAAGCAGGTGAAAGAAGATTTGTATCAGCGTGCGGAGAAAAAAGATAAAATTAAGTATTATTAGTATAAGATACCAAGAATGAAGATGTGTATGAACTTTAAGTTTGTAGTTTTATTTGCCTTGACGCTGTTAGCCGGTTCTACCGTTTATGGACAAGACAATGTGATTGACGAGGTCGTGTGGGTAGTGGGCGACGAGGCTATATTAAAGTCCGAAGTGGAAGAAGCTCGTATGAGCGCTTTGTACGAAGGACGTAAGTTCGACCGGGACCCCTATTGTGTGATACCGGAAGAGATAGCCGTACAAAAGCTGTTCTTGCATCAGGCGGCACTTGACAGTATTGAAGTTTCCGAATCCGAAGTCATCCAGCGTGTGGATTATATGACAAATATGTATATCAGCAATATCGGTTCACGTGAAAAGATGGAAGAATACTTCAATAAAACTTCCAGTCAGATTCGTGAAACATTGCGGGAAAATGCCCGTGAAGGGTTGAAAGTACAGAAGATGCAGCAGAAACTGGTTGGTGAAATCAAAGTTACGCCGGCCGAGGTGCGTCGTTATTTCAAAGATCTGCCGCAAGATAGTATTCCCTATATACCGACGCAGGTGGAGGTGCAGATAATTACCCAGCAGCCGAAAGTACCTTTGGAAGAAATAGAAAACGTAAAGAAACGCTTGCGCGATTTTACCGACCGTATAACAAAGGGTGAGACCAGTTTCTCTACGTTGGCTCGTATGTATTCGGAAGACCGTGGTTCTGCCATTCGCGGTGGCGAAATCGAGTTTTCCGGACGTGGTATGCTGGATCCGGCATATGCCAATGTTGCTTTCAACTTGCAAGACCCCAATAAGGTCTCTAAAATAGTGGAGTCCGAATATGGTTTTCATATCATTCAGTTGATAGAGAAGCGTGGAGACCGTATTAAAACCCGTCATATATTGCTGAAACCGCATATTCCGGAAGAATCTTTGACAGCAGGTATGGCTCGTCTGGACTCTATAGCCGATGATATTCGTAACGGGAAGTTCTCTTTTGAGGAAGCGGCATCGGTGCTTTCACAAGACAAGGATACACGCAATAATCACGGTTTGCTGCCCAACCCCAATACCAATACCTCCAAATTCGAGATGCAGGAGCTGCCGCCTGAAATTGCAAAAGTGGTAGACAAGATGAAAGTTGGCGAGATTTCTGAGGCATTTACCATGATTCCGCAGAAAACCGGAAAAGAAGAATGTGTTATCGTGAAGTTGAAGAGCCGTACCAATGGACATAAGGCTACCGTTGCCGATGACTACCAGAACCTGAAAGAGATTGTTCTGGAGAAACGTCGGGATGAGATGCTGGACAAGTGGATTCGTGAAAAGCAGAAACACACTTACGTTCGCATCAACGAAAATTGGAGAAACTGTACATTCAAGTATCCGGGATGGATAAAAGACTGATATTTGGTTTGGTATGTTTGTTCGGCGTTTGTTTGTTGAGCGCGCAGGACAGGAAAAGTGAGCCTGACAAGAAAAAGAAACGTGTGGATTTGCTTTATGCCGATGAGGCGCAGGCGGATCAGCAGTTGCGCCCTGATGTGCAGGTGCTGATTGGCTCGGTCAGGATGAAGCACGATAGTATGTACATGTTTTGTGACAGTGCTCTGATTTACGAGAAAATTAACTCTGTGGAAGCATTCGGTAATGTTCGTATGGAGCAGGGAGACACTTTGTTCATATACGGTGATTACTTGTATTATGACGGTATGTCCCAGCTTGCCATGCTGCGTGAGAATGTCCGTATGATTAACCGCAATACGGAACTTACTACGGATAGCTTGAACTATGACCGTCTGTATAATTTAGGATATTACTTTGACGGCGGTACGCTGACCGATGAAGAAAATGTCCTGACTTCCGAATGGGGAGAATACAGCCCGGCAACCAAACTGGCAGTGTTCAACCATGAAGTGAAATTGGTAAATCCGAAGTTTGTCCTGACTTCCGATACGTTAAAGTACAGTACGGAGTCCAAAATCGCTACGATTTTGGGGCCTTCTGACATAGTCAGTGATAAGAACCATATCTATTCGGAGCGTGGAGAATACAATACCGTATCCGAGCAAGCAGAGCTGTTAGACCGTTCCATTTTGACTAATGAAGGCAAGAAACTTACCGGAGACAGTCTTTTTTATGACCGCAAGCTGGGTTATGGTGAAGCTTTCGATAACGTACAGATGAATGATACGGTGAACAAGAATATGCTTACCGGCAATTACTGTTTTTATAATGAGCTAACCGGTAATGCCATTGCTACCCAACGTGCCGTTGCTATAGACTATTCTCAGGGTGACAGTCTTTTTATGCATGGTGATACACTGCGTTTGGTAACGTACCACATGAATACAGACTCTGCCTATCGTGAAATGCGTGTTTATCACAAGGTGCGTGCTTACCGCACAGATGTGCAGGCAGTGTGCGATTCTTTGGTTTATAATTCCAAGGATTCCTGTTTGACGATGTATACCGACCCTGTTTTGTGGCACGGTGCGCAGCAGTTGCTCGGTGAAGAGGTAAAGGTCTACATGAACGACAGCACCATCGACTGGGCGCACATCATTAATCAGGCGCTGGCTGTGGAACAGAAAGATTCTATCCATTATAACCAAGTGACAGGCAAGGAGATGAAAGCTTTTTTCCAAAACGGAGATATGCGCCGGGTAGATGTGAACGGTAATGTCCTGATTGTGTTCTATCCGGAAGAGAAAGACAGTACAATGATTGGCATGAACTATGCCGAAGGCAGTTTCCTGCGTATTTATCTCAAAGACCGTAAAATGGAAGAAGCTGCCTTGATAGGCAAGTCCAACGGCATATTGTATCCTATGGACCAAATACCGGCCGACAAGATGAAACTTCCTTCATTTGTGTGGTTTGATTATATTCGTCCCTTGAACAAGGATGACATCTTTGAGTGGCGGGGTAAAAAAGCGGGTGAAACATTGCAGAAAAGTGACCGGAAACCTTTAACTTCGCCAAGAGATATGCATATAAAACGAACTAAAAAATAATGCTATGGGAATGTTTGCAATGCGTAAGCCGCGGGGATTTCATCATTCATACATTTATGTAGATGAACGGAAAGAGAAACTGGCCAAAATGGAGGAAGATGCCAAACGCGAGTTAGGCATGTTGCCGGAAAAGGAATTTTCGCCCGAAGATATCCGGGGGAAGTTCATTGAAGGCACTACCCATCTGAAACGTCGTAAGGAAAGCGGACGCAGACCGGTGCATCTGGGGGTGATACTGGTGGTTGTGGCATTGCTGATATATTTGTGGTATGCCATTACCAACGGTATTATCTAATTTTTTCTGTACCCTTTATTTCATACTTTATACTTTATACTTATCATGAGCGATATCATTCATTTGCTGCCCGATTCGGTTGCGAACCAGATTGCTGCCGGAGAGGTGATTCAGCGTCCGGCGTCTGTCATCAAGGAATTGGTAGAAAACGCGATTGATGCAGAAGCCACAGAAATACATGTTTTGGTAACGGATGCCGGAAAGACCTGCATCCAGGTTATTGACGATGGAAAAGGAATGTCCGAAACGGATGCGCGTCTGTCCTTTGAGCGTCATGCCACTTCCAAGATACGTGAGGCCTCTGATTTGTTTGCGTTACGTACAATGGGTTTTCGCGGTGAAGCGCTGGCGTCTGTTGCGGCGGTGGCGGAGGTAGAGTTGAAAACCCGTCCGGCCGGTGAAGAACTTGGTACGCGTCTGGTTATTGCCGGTTCCAAAGTAGAGAGCCAGGAGGCCGTTTCTTGTCCTAAGGGAAGTAACTTTTCAGTGAAGAACCTATTCTTCAATATTCCTGCCCGCCGTAAGTTTCTGAAAGCAAATTCAACGGAATTAAGCAATATTCTTGCCGAGTTTGAGCGCATAGCCTTGGTGCATCCGGATGTTGCTTTCTATCTGTATAGTAATGATGCGGAGTTGTTCAATTTGCCTGTCATGCCGTTGCGCCAGCGCATTCTCGCCATATTCGGTAAGAAGTTGAACCAGCAGTTGCTTTCGGTGGATGTAGACACGACGATGATAAAAGTTTCCGGTTTTGTGGCAAAGCCGGAAGCGTCCCGTAAGAAAGGTGCGCACCAGTATTTTTTTGTGAACGGCCGTTATATGCGCCATCCATATTTTCATAAGGCAGTTATGGATGCCTATGAGCAACTGATTCCTGCCGGCGAACAGATATCCTATTTCATCTATTTCGAGGTAGATCCTGCGAATATAGATGTAAACATTCATCCTACAAAGACGGAAATCAAGTTTGAGAACGAGCAGGCTATTTGGCAGATACTTTCAGCGGCTGTGAAGGAATCGCTTGGAAAATTCAATGCTGTACCGTCCATAGACTTTGATACAGAGGGCATGCCTGACATTCCGGCATTTGAGCAGAGCCGTCCCATCGAACCGCCTAAGGTGCATTATAATGCGGACTTCAATCCTTTCAAGACTTCCTCTGCCTCTTCTTATAGCAGCGGAGGAAGTTATCCGCGCCAAAGCGTAGAGTGGGAAGGGCTGTATTCCGGTTTGGAGAAAGCAAGTAGAATGAATGAGCCTGTCGAGGAAGAACCGCTTGCTTTCGAGGAGGCGGTTTCCGCTGTAACGGAAGCCGTTGAGCCCGCTTCCCAAGCTTCTTCTTTGTATTCCGGTGATTCTTCTTCCATGGAGAAGGGGGCACAGCATTTGCAATTCAAAGGACGTTTTATCCTTACTTCCGTAAAATCCGGTCTGATGTTGATAGATCAGCACCGTGCGCATGTCCGTGTGCTGTTCGACCGGTACATGACTCAAATTCGCCAAAGGCAGGGAGTATCTCAGGGTGTGTTATTTCCGGAATTGATTCAATTGCCGGTTTCCGAAGCTGCGGTGTTGGAAAGTCTGTCGGACGATTTGGCGGCAGTCGGTTTCGACCTCAGTCCTTTAGGTGGCGGCAGTTACGCTATCAATGGTATTCCTTCCGGCATCGAGGGGTTGAATCCGGTGGAACTGGTGCGCAATATGGTACATACCTCCATGGAGAAAGGCAGTGACGTCAAGGAAGAAGTCCGGACAATCCTTGCGCTGACACTGGCGCGTGCAGCAGCTATCGTTTACGGACAGGTGCTGAGCAATGATGAGATGTCCAATTTGGTAGACAGCCTTTTTGCCTGTTCCACGCCCAGCTATACGCCTGATGGCCGTACGGTGCTTTCCACTATCAGGGAAGAGGATATTGAAAAGTTGTTCCAGAAATGATGATTTGTACATTATTTATCCATAACAATTAAAAAAAATCTTTTTTTCAGAACCTTTTACTCTTGTCGGCGTTAATTAATCAGTTTGAATGATAAAGAATTTAATTAACCAACTTAACTATTTTAAGGTATATGAAAAAGATTCTAATGTTGCTGGCTTTGGCCGGCGTATCTGCTGCCACTATGGCACAACAAAAACCTGTTGTTGTAGAGCAGGTTGACATTATTCAGGTACAGGATAAGTACCAGGTAATCACAAATCCATTCTGGAGCAACTGGTTTTTCTCTATCGGTGGCGGTGCATCGGTAATGTATGGAGATAACGACCAGCAGTTGGGTGATTTCGGAAAGCGCATTAGTCCCACGATGAATATTTCTGTGGGTAAATGGTTTACTCCGGGACTCGGATTACGTTTGCAGTATAGCGGCCTTCAGGCAAAAGGCTTTACCATGGATCCCTTTGCTGATTATGTAAAGGGTACTCAGCGTGCGAATGGCTCGTACAAGCAACGTTTTGATTACATGAATTTCCACGGTGATGTAATGTTCAACCTGAATGCCTTGTTTGGCGGATACAACGAAGACCGTGTATATGAAATCATTCCTTATCTGGGTGCCGGTCTCACTCATAACTATACGAAGCCTCACCGTCAGGCACTTGCTCTGAATGCCGGTATCATCAACCGCTTTCGCATTTCAAATGCAATAGATATTAATCTGGAACTTAGTGCAATGGGAGCCGAAGATAAATTTGACGGAACAGTTGCCGGTAAGGGGTATGATGGTGTGTTCAGTGCAACGCTTGGTTTGACTTACCACTTCCCGAAACGTGGTTTCAACCGTCCGACGCCACAATTGATTTCCGCTCTTGAGCTGTCTGCCATGCAACAGCAGATAGCTGAAATGGCTGCTGCCAACCAACAGTTGGAGTCGGCTCTGACCGCTGCACAGAACAAACCGGTGGAAGTTACTGAAACTGAAGTTGTCGTTACCGATCCGAATATCGCACCGCGTACCGTATTCTTCAAGATTGGTTCTGCCGAAGTATCTCCGCGTGAGGTGATGAATATTTCTTATCTGGCCAAACAGATGCAAGAGTTCCCGAACACTACCTACACCGTAAACGGCTATGCCGACTCTGCAACAGGTACTCCTGAATTCAACAAAGAGCTGAGCTTGAAACGTGCACAGGCTGTAGTGGATGTTTTGGTAAAGGATTATGGTATCCCTGCCAACCGCTTGAAAATTTCTGCCGATGGTGGTGTCGACAAGTTCGGACAACCGATTCTGAACCGTGTGGTATTAGTGAAATCTGCTAACTAACAGATAAATAGAAAAGAAAGAAGTTGTGTCAAAACGTTGGCACAACCTCTTTTATATTTTACAGTTCTGCTATATTT
>ERZ779866.1378-NODE-1378-length-24678-cov-6.298623_pt1 | contig 24678 bp, 20 predicted proteins | sample MGYA00511248_ERZ779866 | MGnify/ENA primary metagenome ERZ779866 (study PRJEB29588, sample SAMEA2155758) | human gut metagenome | biome: human gut; feature: human-associated habitat; material: faeces | place: Denmark | collected 2008/2010 ... | reverse complement strand
TCTTTGCAGCAGGGTCGCCGTCTTTAATTCTGATTGCCAGGTCGATTTCCTCTTCCGGAGTCAGCAGCGGGACACGTCCGATTTCTTTCAGATACACTTTTACAGGGTCGTCAAGAGAAACTGCCTCCATGCCCTCGTAAGTTTCAGTATCAGAATCATCAGGTGAAAGTCTTATTGTTATATCGTCCAGTTTGATAACATCGTCCATCTCTTCGACGATTTCAACGCCAAGGCTTTCCAATCCGTCATAAAGCTTTTCAATTTGCTCAGGATCAATGTCGATTTCTCCTATCGCATCGAGAATCTCCTGATTGGTAAGCTGTCCTTTGCTTTTTCCTAACTCCATCAATTCTCTGACAACTGCTTTTTTATCCCGAATTTGCTCTGTCATATTTTTTGTTCCTTTCAATTGCCCATTGCCCTGTTAAAGGCGATTTTTTTCTTCCTTGTTTTGGATTATTTCAGTTTTTCTTTTCCCTGAGATTTTTCAGATAGTCCATAATATCGGTATCCTCCGCTGTGGATAAATCATTCATCTTAGTTTTAAGCTTCTCCTCAATAATCGCATTTATATACTCAGCCGCAGCTTCCGTAGTCGCCGCCATGCTGTTGTATTTTGATATTATTCCAAAAATCTTTCCGCTTTCCTCCGGTGTAAAATCTGCGGAAATTCCGGTAAGTATTCCGTAACCTCCCTGGATTTTATCCCTGAAATATTCAAAAAGCTTTTTGTTGAATGTTGTTACAAAATCATCCGGAGTTATTCTTTTCAGAACAAAGTCCAGTTTATCCGGATTATGTACAAGATATGCAATCAGAGATTCCTCAGCTTTTACCCCTCGTGGATATTTTGCGTGTTCCGGGTTTATTTTATCGCCCATACCGCTCATTTCACTTCGGAGTTTTTTCATTTCCTCCCTGCGTATCTCTCCGGCTTTTGACCTTGACACCCTTTTTATCTGTTCCAAAAGAGCATTTTTCTCAACGCCCATTTCTTCGCTGAGTCCCGAAAGATAGATATCCTTTTCAACCGGATTATCAAGGGCGGCAATCATTTTTATTGCGCCGTTTAAGTATGACACTCTTCCCTGAGTTGTTTCAAGGTTAAAGGAGGATTTCAGCTTTGCAAGTCTGTAATCCATATCGTTTTTGCTTTTTTCCAAAAGGTTTTTAAAAGCCGCTGAGCCGTTCTCCCCGTGTTTTTTTATAAACTCGTCCGGGTCTTTTCCGTCCGGAACTGTCAGAACTCTAACCTGAATACCTGCATTTCGCAGAATTTCAATAGCTCTTGCCGTCGCCTTTTGACCGGCTTCATCGGCGTCGTAGCATATTACAACCTCATCAGCGTATCTTTTCATAAGTATCGCCTGTTCCGAGGTGAGCGCAGTTCCCAATGTTGCCACTGCGTTTTGAAATCCCGCCTGATTTACGGCTATAACATCCATATAGCCCTCACAGAGTATCAATGTTCTTTCTCCGCTGTTTTTCGCATTATTGAGAGAAAACAGGTTATTGCTCTTTTTAAACACCGGCGTATCGGAGGTGTTTAGATATTTCGGTTTGCCGTCGCCCATAAGGCGTCCGCCGAAGGCTATGACGTTTCCCCTTAAATCTATTATTGGAAACATAACCCTGTCGGAAAAACGGTCGTAAATACCTTTTCCGCTTTTACTTTGAAAAGCCAAGTTTGCCGCAACAATCTCGCTTTCTTTAAAACCTTTTGATTTCAGATGGTTGCACAGGCTGTATCTTGATTTAGGTGAATAGCCCAAACCGAAACGCACTATTGTTTTCGGTGAAAGCTGTCTGCCCGCAAGATAATTTCTCGCCTCTGCTCCCTCCGGTGAATTGAGGCAGCCATAAAAAAAACGTGCCGCCTCTCTGTTTGCTTCATAAATTCTTGTTCTAAGACGGTTCATGCTGTCGTCGTAACCGGTATCCGGCATTGTCATTCCTGCTCTCTGAGCCAGAAATCTTACGGCTTCCATGTAATCAAGATTTTCTATCTTCATCACAAAGGTTATAACGTCGCCGCCGGCTCCGCAGCCGAAGCAATAAAACGAACCGTTTTCAGAGTAAATATTAAAAGACGGGGTTTTTTCGCTGTGAAAAGGACAAAGCCCCACCATATTGCGTCCACGCCTTTTGAGATTGACGTAAGATGACACCACCTCGGTAATGTCGTTTCTGTACTTCAATTCCTGCAAAAACTCCTCAGGCAAAGACACGAAACCACCCTCTTTACTTTATCTCTTTTTATATATACATGAATTTTTTAAAAAACCCTTTATTTTTTTCTTTTATTTTTTAAAAAAGTCTTTTTGCATAAGTATTGACAAAAAACCGATAAAAAATCAAGAATTTTAGCCAAATACAAGGCAAATTAACATTCGTTCATAAAAAATTTACTGTCCGTAACTTCCACTTCAACCTGTCCGCAGGTGGCGTCAGCAATCTTTTTATTGAGTCCTCCCAGCATTTCTTCCCTTATATGGAACTTTATCTCAACGCAGTCTGTAAACTGAGTGTCGTCTATTATTCCTCCGCACTCGGGTATAAGGGACTGGAGCTTTCCGTACCTTGTATAATCGCACACTACGGAACAAATAAGGCTTTCCTCCATAGTAACAACCTTTGCGGCTTCCATGCCGATTTTGGCTCCGTGGGAATAGGCTCTTACAAGTCCTCCGCCGCCCAGCAGTATTCCTCCGAAATACCTCGTTACGACCACTACAGCGTCCGTTACGCCGCTTTTTTGAAGTACGTCGAGTGTCGGTATGCCTGCTGTTCCCTGAGGCTCTCCGTCGTCGCTGTAGCGTTTTATGTTGCCCTCTCTTATACAGTAGGCATATACGTTATGGGTTGCGTCCCAGTGCTTTGACTTTTTTTCGTTTATAAAGGCTATGGCCTCTTCCTCAGTTTTTACAGGCTTACAATAACCGATAAAACGAGAGCGCTTCTCCACAAACTCAGCCTCTCCATACTCCTTTACCGTCTTATAACTACTGCTCATATCTCCCCCACCTTTCTCTTTTATTTCCGTTTATTTTATTTCCGCCTTGCCAAACTTTCTCCTAAAAATAACCAATCGTTTCAAGGCGGACGAAACCTTTTCCTTAATTTTTAGAATAGCTCGCTTACATTTGACTTTTATTATTTAATAATATGGATTTGATTTATCAGGCAATTAAATTCATATTATTAAACAAACTTTTTAATTGCATCTCATATCAATTTTTTATCAACATCTTTTTAACTGTATGTGGATAGCAAATATTTTAACGCTTCCCGTTTGGTTTTATTTATATTATAAAAATAAACCTAAATTAGAGCGAACCATTCTCCGTCGCTTAAAAGAAGGTTTCGCCCGACCTGCGCTGAATCTAATTAACAAGCTAAACCCATGCAGGTCGGATATAAAAAAGTCTCGCCCGACCTGAAACGTATCTTATTTCCAAAAATAACCCATACAGGTCGGATATAAAATAAAAAGGCGGCACTTGCGTACCGCCTCAACAATTACGTTCTGTTTAATTATTTATCCATACCGAAACGCTTCTTAAATCTATCAACACGTCCGCCGGTATCAACGAGCTTTTGCTTTCCTGTAAAGAATGGGTGGCACTTTGAGCAAATTTCAACACGGATATTCTTCTTTGTTGAACCTGTCTCAATAACATTACCGCAAGCACAAGTAATTGTTGTCTGCTCATACTTTGGATGGATATTCTCTTTCATCTTCATTCACCTCTTTCGCTGAAACCGTAAATAACAGACTTAGTATAGCATAGACATTCAGAAAAAGCAAGAACTTTTTTATTTTTTCTTCAATTTTTTCAAAAGTCTTTTTTCATCTGTTATTGATATATTTTAAAAAATTATCTGATAACCTTGCTTTCGATTTCTTCAACTGCTTTTGCAATGAAATCTTCAAGGCTCATTGCACCGATATCGCCCTCTCTTCTGTCTCTTACGGAAACAGTGTTGTTTTCGATATCCTTGTCGCCTACCAAAATCATGTAAGGAACTTTCTCGAGCTGTGCTTCTCTGATCTTGTAACCGATTTTCTCGGATCTGTCATCAATCTCAACTCTCATGCCCTTAGCTTCCAAAGCTTTCTTAACTTCATAAACGTAGTCAAGGTGTCTGTCAGCGATTGGAAGAAGCTTAACCTGAACAGGTGCAAGCCACATTGGGAATGCTCCGGCGTACTTTTCAATAAGGAGAGCCAATGTTCTCTCATAGCATCCGATTGATGTTCTGTGGATGATGTAAGGATTTTTCTTTACGCCGTCCTTGTCAACATATTCCATGCCGAATTTCTCAGCAAGAAGCTGGTCAATCTGAATTGTGATAAGTGTGTCTTCCTTGCCGTGTACGTTTTTAATCTGGATGTCAAGCTTTGGACCGTAGAAAGCAGCTTCGCCAACGCCCACTGCATATGGAATCTCAAGGTGATTGAGGATTTTCTCCATAATTCCCTGAGCCTCTTCCCACTGCTCGGTTGTTCCGATATATTTTTCCTTGTCGTTAGGATCCCACTGTGAGAATCTGTAGGAAACATCCTCGTAAAGACCGAGAGTTTTCAGCATATAGATTGCAAGCTCAAGGCAGCCCTTGAACTCCTGCTCAAGCTGTTCAGGAGTACACATAAGGTGACCCTCGGAAATTGTAAACTGTCTAACTCTGATAAGTCCGTGCATCTCGCCGCTGGCTTCATTTCTGAAAAGTGTGGATGTTTCGTTGTATCTCAAAGGCAGGTCACGGTATGAACGGCCACGGTTGAGGTATGCCTGATACTGGAACGGACATGTCATAGGACGAAGTGCGAAAACTTCCTTGTCCTTTTCCTCGTCGCCCAAAACAAACATGCCGTCCTTGTAGTGATCCCAGTGACCGCTTATTTTGTAAAGGTCGCTTTTTGCCATGTAAGGTGTTTTTGTGAGAAGCCATCCTCTCTTCTGCTCCTCGTCCTCAACAAATCTCTGGAGAAGCTGAATAATTCTTGCGCCCTTAGGAAGAAGAATTGGAAGTCCCTGTCCGATAACGTCAGAAGTTGTGAAGAGCTCAAGCTCTCTGCCCAGTTTGTTGTGGTCACGGCTCTTTGCCTCTTCAACCTGCTTCAAATACTCTTCAAGTATGCTTGCTTTAGGGAATGCAGTTCCGTAAACTCTGCAAAGCTGTGCATTGTTTGCGTCGCCTCTCCAGTATGCACCTGTGCAGTTTGTAAGCTCAATAGCTTTGAGAGGTGCAACGCTGAGAAGGTGAGGGCCTGCGCAGAGGTCTGTGAAATCGCCCTGCTTGTAGAAGCTGATGTTTTCGCCCTTGCCTGCGTGTTCCTTTACAAGCTCAACCTTGTATGTTTCTCCCATGTCTGAAAGAAGCTTTTCAGCCTTCTCAGGCGGAAGTTCAAATCTTTCAATAACTTCGCCGGATTTAACAATAGCTTTCATTTCTGCCTTGATTTTCTGAAGGTCTTCCGGTGAGAAAGGCTTCTCAACATCAAAGTCATAGTAAAAACCGTTGTCAACAGCAGGGCCTATTGCGCATTTTGCCTCAGGGTAAAGTCTTTTTACAGCCTGTGCCAAAACGTGTGATGCGCTGTGCCAGAATGCTTTTTTACCGTCAGGATCGTCGAATGTCAAAAGCTCAAGCTTGCAGTCCTCTGTAAGCTCGGTTCTTAAATCCATCACCTGTCCGTTTATTTTACAGGCGCATACAGCCTTATAAAGGCCGCCGCCCAATGATTTTGCAACTTCTGCGGCTGTTGTGTTGTTTTCAAACTCCTTTACAACTCCGCCTTTTAACTCTACGTTAATCATTGTTATCTCTCCTTTTTTAATTTTTTTAGAAAACAAAAAACCCGATGACCTGCACAAAGCAAGTCACCGGGACGAATATTCTCCGTGGTTCCACCCGTATTCGACAGATAAAATCTGTCCTCTAAAGCGATAACGGTGCTTACCGTGACGCCATTTCCTGCGCCAACTCAAAGGTGGTAACACTTTTCTTCACGCCGCCGTAATCTCACCAAACATACGGCTCTCTTTTGCGGATACAAAAAGCATCGTGTCCTTTTCTGCGTTCAAGTATTTATTTTGTACAGGAATTATATTATCACTAAAACATTTTCTTGTCAACCCCGATATTTAAAACTTTACTGTTCTCCGGCTATTATCATCTGCAATTTTGAAACGTCTGTGATAGATATACTTCCGTCGCCGTTTACATCCGCAATGGACATATCAGGTTCCTCACTTTTAATTCCTGCAATATAGCCCTGAAGCTGTGTTGCATCTGAAATTGTTAATACTCCGTCGCCGTCTAAATCTCCAAAGATACCGCCTCCGTTAAATGGGATATCGTTTGCATTTGCAAAGCTTTCCGCAACGCTTCCCTTTTCTCCGTAAATGGTAAGATTACCCTTTACAAATGCCTTGTCATTTATCACCTGTACGGAAGAGGCTATTTCTGCTTTTTCCAAAGACGGACAATTATAAAACGCCTGTGTATCAACAAGTAAAATTCCGTCGTTTATATTTACGGATTTGAGGTTTTCACATCCCATAAAGCTTCTCATGCCGATAACCTTTGTATTTTCAGAAAAAGTCACCGACTCCAATCCGCTCATATAAAATGCGCCTGTTCCAACTGTAGCCACATCATCGGGAATTGTAATATTTTTATCATCAGATTTGCAGGCAATCAGAATGTTTCTGCCCTCAATAAGAAAATCTCTTTGGTCATTTTTAAGCCACGGCGTATCATAAAAGGCATATCCGCCGATAACCGCTGTGTTTTCAGAAATATCCACATTTGAAAGGTTGCCGCACATGTAAAATGCGCCCTCACCTATTTCTTCCACATTGTTTCCCGCAATTACGGAATTTATATTTCTGTTATACGCAAAGGTATAAGGGGATATAACTCTGACATTTGACGGTATTGCAACAGTTTGTGAACCGCCGTTGTACTTGATAAGTATATCGTTAAGGGTTACAAACTCGCTTTTCTGATTGTTAAGATATAGCGTATTATAAAAAGCATATGCGCCTATTGCTCCGACGCTTTCGGTCTGCTCTAGGGAAGACAAGGAAGTACAGCCGTAAAAAGCACAGTTTCCTATACCCATAACCGATTTACCCAGCACAACTTTTTCCACAGAAGTATTATTTCTGAATGCATTGTCCCCTATATACACAACCTCTGACGGGATTGTTATTTCCTTTTGGGAGCCTGTATAAGAAAGCAATATTCCGTTATCAATAACAAAGCCGCTTTCCGCCGAAACAGTCACAAAAGGAACAGTCAGCACAAACAGCAAAGCAAAAATCAGCAGGGTAGCTTTTGTCTTTTTAATCATGGAAATCATCTCCTACAAAAATGCGGAAAAAGGCTAATGTCTTTTTCCGCAATAAAGTTTATAAATAATCTTTTTAATACTCAGACATTACTGTCATCTGTTTCAAGCTGGAAAATCAGCTGGTCGATTCTCCTCATTTTATCCTCTGTTGATTCGTCTGTATCAACTTCTGTTTCATCAGAAACGACTTCACCGTTTTCGTCATTTTCCTTTTCAATTTCAGAAATAACAGCCTCTGTAAGTCTGAGCTTATCCTCATCACTTACTTCATCGGAAGTTTCATAAGAAACAGCCTCAGCTTCGCCTGCTTGAGGAATTTCTGATTCTGTACTGAATGATATAATATCATCCTCTGAGTATATGTCATCATAATCTGATGGAACAACCTGTTCTCTCACTGTATCTGCACTTGAAAGTCCATCACCGTAAGATTCGATAGGCTTGTTATCCTCAAAATTCTGAAGTTCTTCTTCGTTTTTGTTTTTCTTCTTATTTCTCTTTTCTTCTTTCTTTGCACGCTTCTCTTCTTTTCTCTGCTGCTTATCGTCATAATCATAGTCGTAAGCTTCACCGCCTGCGATTACAACTTTCATTTCGTCTTTTCTCAATGCCTGGCTTGACAGCTCTGCAACAAAAGAGAAAATATAGAAGAACAAAGCTATATTCTGAATAGTAGGAATAAGTGAGAATATCTCAGGAATTACACCTGATACAACTATATCATATACAGGCACTGCACAGCTTGCAATAAGAAGTGAAACGGAAATAAGTCCCATTACTATTGTATTCTTTAATGTACCTTTGCTTCTGATTGCTGAAATAAGCTGAGCGTAAAAGAAAAAGTAAAGAGTAACGGCAATAAGTGTCAAAAGCTGAAGAATGTCTGTATTTGCAAGAGAAATCTCCGCATTGTTTACAAAAACATTTATAAGCTTAATTGCGCTCCAAATTGCCGGCATAAGCAGATAAACTGAAAGTCCCTTTGAACTTGTAGTCTTTGTCAGGTGCATAAGCGACATTATAACTATTGCCAAAGCCGAAAGCAAAGTAAAAACTACATAGACAACAGCGTAAGCAGATATATCTCCGGATGACTTGGCTTCCAAAAGCGATATTCCGCCCTCTGCCGCAATTGTGGCAGCTGTTATAAGTCCGAAAAGACCGGCAGGAATGTTTCGTTTAATCACATAGTAATCAGCCGTTTTTCTGTCAATCGCCTTGAACAAAAGACAGAACAAGAACATTACAAGTGTTACCCCCGCAATAGCGTATGGAAGTATGGACACTCCAAAGCCCATGAAAAGCTGCTCTGCATCAGGGAAAATCGATGTATAAAGCGCCAATCCCACAAGCACAGGAGTGAAGAGAATAAAAGGTATCCAGGACAATTTTACTTTCATAATCGACTCCTTTTCTAAAATCATCGGAAAAGATAACCTTGTCCGATATTTTTCATCATTTAAAAATTTGCATCTTCCAATTAAATAGGAAAGATGCACATAATGATTGTTCTATACTATTTTATGTCAAATCATCCTGTCTGTCAAGGATATAAAAAACATAAATATTACATTTTATACTCCGTCACATATAATTGTCAGAAATTCCCATATATTACTGTTTATGAGAGTTACAATCTGACAATTAGCCCTTTTTACGTTCATAAATGCCTTATACTTGCTTTTAAGTAATTTATTTGATATAATATTCTGCGGATTTTAAAAGGTTTTTAAGGGGAGGATTCACATGAAACATCGTCATGTAATTGATCTTGAAGATTTAACTTTCGCACAGCTCCAGCAGGTTATTGATCTTGCCAGAAAAATCAAGGCAGATCCCGCCAAATACAGTCACGTATGCGACGGAAAAATCCTTGCAACACTTTTTTATGAACCGTCAACCAGAACTCAGATGTCTTTCCAAACCGCTATGCTTCGACTGGGCGGAAAAACAATAGGCTTTGACAATCCTATGAACTCTTCCGTTGCAAAGGGTGAAAGCCTGAAGGACACAATCACCATTGTAAGCGGTTATGCGGACATAATCGCCATGAGAAACCCTGTTGAGGGCGCAGCAAAAGCCGCTTCTCTCTACAGCAGTGTTCCTGTTATAAATGCCGGCGACGGCGGACATCTCCACCCCACCCAGACACTCACCGATATTGTGACACTGCACAATGAAAAAGGCAGACTTAATCATCTTAAAATCGGTCTGTGCGGCGACCTGAAAAACGGAAGAACCGTACACTCCCTTATTAAAACCATGTCCCACTTTGAGGGCAACAGTTTTGTGCTTATATCCACTCCTGAACTTACTGTTCCTGATTATATCAAGGAAATTATGATTAACTCCGGCTGCGAATTTACAGAAAGCCAGAATCTGAAAGAGTCTATCTCAGATTTGGACGTGCTTTACATGACAAGAATTCAGCAGGAGAGATTCAGCTCTAAAGAAGAATACGAAGCTCAAAAGGGCGTTTATATTCTTGATGCTGAAAAAATGGCTTTGGCTAAGGAGGATATGATAGTTTTGCATCCTCTTCCAAGAGTTGATGAAATCACCGTAGAGGTTGACGACGACCCTCGTGCCTGCTACTTTAAGCAAGCAGTTTACGGAATGTACGGAAGAATGGCTCTCATTATACTTCTTCTTGAGGACAGCGACTATTTCTTCCATGACAACAAAAAGAAAGTTATCGCAGACGATGTAACATGTCCAAATGAGAGATGTGTAACACACCGTGAAGCTTATCTCCCAAAAAGCTTTATAAAGCAAGGCTCACACCTTTTCTGCGACTACTGCGACCATGCTGTTGAAATGGACAGTAAGGATTAAAAAATAAATATAAGAATATTAAAACCGTGGTTCTGAAAATTTTCAGAAACCACGGTTTATTTTTTGTAATGATTTTATTATAACCTGATAAAAAGATTATAAATATAAAAAGCTAAATGCGAGCGAACCACTCCAAGTCTCTTAATAAAACGTCTCGCCAGACCTGTGCAGGTGTAAATTCACAAGGCTAAACCTATACAGGTCGGAATTAAAAAACTTTCCAAAAGATTACAGATATAAAATAAACTTATATGTGAGCGAACCACTCCAAATCTCTTAACAAAACGTCTCGCCCAACCTGTGCTGTCGTTAACTCCCATATTAAACTTTGGCAGGTTGGAACCAGAAATTATTCGATGGCTTTTAGGGATTCTACCATGTCGATTTTTTTCAGGGAGAAGTGGACAACTATTGTTACTATCAGTGCGAAAATGGCTGTTATGAGAGCTGAAACAACGTAACACCACCACGCCATGTCGGAAATAAACATAACTGCGTCAACCTCCGCAACAGATACAACAAATTTTTCAAGAAAAATTCCAAGTATTAAACCTAAGATAATTCCGAATAAAACCGCCACGTTGTTTTCACGGTAAATGTAGGAGGAAACCTCTCTGTCGTAAAAACCAAGAACTTTGATTGTGGCAAGCTCTCTCTTTCTCTCGTTTACATTGATGTTTACAAGATTGTACATAACTATGAATGCCAAAAGTCCCGCTGAAACTATGAGTACGATAACTATACTCTTGAGACTTCCTATTGTGTCAACAAATCTGCTCATTGTGTCGCTTGAATAGGCAATTCCCAGTATATCGCTGTCATCAAGAAGTTCTGTTGACAGGTCGCTGGTTTCAACTCCGTCAGGAATGTTGGCGTAAATCATGTTGTATGATGGTTCTTCACCGTAAACATTTCTGTATAGAGTCGGTGTCATATAGATGTAGTTCATTGCATAGTTCTCGGTAACTCCTGTTACTGTAAGCTCTGTTTTGCTTCCGTCAGAATTTACCACGGAGAAGCTGTCCCCGGCTTTTGCTTTAAGAACATTGCTCATCTTCTGGCTTATTATAACTCCGTCGTCGGTAAGCTCAAGAGGTGTATGGTCATCCATTGTTCTCAGTGTTATATAATCGTCAACCACTTCCGGATTTTGAAAAACAGACATTGAAACGGAAGCTATTGTTTCCCCGTTTTTCTCTGCGTCAACAGTTTTAACCATAAGGGTTTCCGAGCTGTTTATATATTGGTTGGAGTTTATATAGTCCTGAAGCTCCTCAAGACTTTCTGAATTTTCACTGATAGCTATTGTAACATCGTATTTGAATATATCGCCAAACTGTCGGTCAACTATCGAGCTTATGGCGTAGTTTAGTCCAAAGCCTGTAAGAATAAGAGCACAGCATCCCGCAATGCCGATGGTAGTCATAAGGCTTCTGGCTTTGTAGCGGAAAATATTTCTTGCGGTAACCTTGTGAAGGAATGAAAGTCTGTTCCATACAAAGCCCACACGCTCCAGCATAATTTTTTTGCCCACCTTTGGAGCTTTTGGTCGCATAAGCTGTGCAGGCACTGTTTTCAGCTCTTTTCTGCATACAAAATATGCTGAAAGTCCTGTACAGAGTATTCCCACCAAAGTACACCAGCCTGCATAATCCCATCTGAACGGCATCATAGGGTCAGGCATACTGTACATTATCTTGTAGGCGTTTATAATTACCCACGGGAACAGCTTAAATCCTATGCAAAGTCCGATTATGCTTCCCACTATGCTGGCAGAAATTGCATAAATCAAATATTTTGAAACTATGCTGCGGTTGTTGTAGCCGAGAGCCTTTAATGTTCCCATCTGAGTTCTCTGCTCTTCAACCATTCTTGTCATTGTGGTGGAACATACAAGAGCCGCAACAAGTACAAAGAAGAACGGGAATACTGCGGCTATAGCGTCAACCTTTTCCGCATCCTCTTCATAAGTGGAATATCCCGGGTTGTCGTTTCTGTCAAATACGTACCACTCCGGTGTTTCAAGGTCTTTTAATTCCTTTTCGGCGTCGGCAATTTTATCTCTGCCCTCCTGAAGCTCTTCTTCTACGTCTATTTTTGACTGTTCGTATTCTTCAACTCCGTCCTGATATTCGGCAAGTCCGTCCTCGTACTCCACAACGCCTGCATCATAATCAGCCTCGCCGGAATACAGCTTAGCAAGTGCGTTTTCAAGCTCCTGCTTGCCCTCGGCTTCTTTTTGATTTAAAAGACTTTCGTTGTAATAAATTTCGTTGTAGCCGTCATCAATCTGCTGTTTTGCACTATCCAGCTGATTTTTAGAGTTTTGAAGCTCCTGTCTTCCTGCTTCAAGCTGGCTGTAACCTGCTTCGATTCCGGCTTTAAGCTGTGCAACCGCTTCTTCTCCCTCAATTACCTGAGGTTCTTTCTCATCTATCTGCTTTTGACCCTCTGAGGACACTATGGAAAGAATTGCGCTGTACTGCTGTTTTTCCTCAGCGGGCGCTGTAGCATAGGAAACAAAGAAATTTTTAATGCTTATAGGAACTCCCGGCATCATTTCGGCTATATATGCGTCTATCTGCTCCATCACGGCGATTTCTTCCGGAAGTATCTCCTCTTCTGTAACCGTAATTGCAGAATACTTTTCTATAATTGAATTGTAGTTTGCCAAAAGACTTTTAAATGAGTCAAGCTCCTGTCTTCCGGCGGTTACTACAGGCTCAAGCTCTGCCAGCTGGGCTTCATATCCGGAAAGCTCTTCCAGTGCCGCAGCCTCTTTTTCCTGAAACTCTGCAAGTCCCTGATTATACTGCTCAAGGCCGCTGTTGTATTCGGCTTCCGCAGAGTAAAGCTGAGCTTTTGCGTCTTCAATCTGCTGTCTGCCGTTTGCAATCTCGGTATTCAGTGTCTCAATTCCGCTGTAATACTGGCTCCAGCCGTCGTCAAGCTCCTGTCTTGCATCGTCAATCTGGGTTTTCGCATCTTCAAGCTGAATTCTTGCATCTTCAAGCTCCTGCCAGCCATCATTGAGCTTTTCCTCTGCCTTGGCTTCACCGTCTGCAAGCTCCTGCTTTGCGTCATCAAGCTCTTGCTGGGCTTCTGCTACAATGTCGTTATACCTGTTGTAGGTAAGCTCATCATTGTTTTCAAGGAGAGCTGTGTTTTCTTCTATAATCTGACCGTACTCATCCTCAAATGGGTCAAGACCCTCTGTTTCCTGCAAAGTGAAATACACATCTGTGTATACATCAAAGGCAAAATCCTCTTCAGGAATAAGGATGTAGGTGTCTATTTCACCGTCTCCCACTGTGGTGGTTCCGTACTGAAAACCAACATAGCTTGGTGTATTTATTGTTCCCACAATTTCATATTCAGTTACTTTAAGGCTTTCTGATATATCATCCTTTTCCAGATAAAGCTGAATTTTACTGCCTATTGCGAGCTTTCCGTTTGCAAGCTTGCTCTGCTCAACAACACATTCTCCGGATTTTTCCGGCAGTCTGCCTTCTATTAACAAAGGTCTGTTCATGTTGTCGGCAGTATCCGGATTTTCAAGGTCATAGGAAATAGCCTTTAAAACAAGATTGTTTTTATCGTCGCTTTTAACCATAACATCGGCGGAATATCCTCCGCTGATTCCTCGGACGTTTACGGTTTTTTTTATTGCCTCAATATCCGTGTCGTCAAAACCGTAATTGGACATAATATGGAAATCCGCCAGATTATATTCTTCGTAATAGGTCGCCGCTGTCAGCTTCATATCAGGACAGCTTGACTTAACTCCGGCAAAAAATCCGCATCCTATTGCGACAATGGCAAGTATTGCAAGGAACCTGCTTTTTGTCCGCCATATTTCACGGAACAAGTCCTTGACCAACGCCTTTTTCATATATATCACACCCTTTCAAAGAAAAAAATCACCATTCGATATTTTCTACAGGCATGGGATTTTCATTGAGTGTAATGCTTTCCACCTTGCTGTTTTTCATTTTTATTATTCTGTCAGCCATAGGGGTTATAGCCTGGTTGTGGGTTATAAGTATAACCGTCATATTGTTGTTGCGGCAGGTATCGTGGAGAAGCTTCAAAATATTTTTACCGGTATTGTAGTCCAAAGCTCCTGTAGGCTCGTCGCAAAGCAAAAGCTTAGGCTTTTTTGCAAGAGCTCTCGCTATTGAAACTCTCTGCTGTTCGCCGCCTGAAAGCTGTGACGGGAAATTGTTTATTCTATCCTCAAGGCCTACTTCCTTTAAAACCTCTATAGGATCGTAGGCATCCTTTGTTATCTGTGTGGCAAGCTCGATGTTCTCCTTGGCGGTAAGATTCTGCACAAGGTTATAAAACTGAAAAACAAAGCCTATATCGTATCTGCGGTACTCAATAAGCTCTTTTGGGCTAAGCTTTGCAACGTCCTTTCCGTCAACAATAACCTCTCCCTCATCGCAGCTGTCCATTCCACCTAAAATATTAAGTATTGTGGTTTTTCCTGCGCCGCTGCTTCCCACAATAACCGCAAATTCTCCCTTCTCTATTGTAAACGACACACCGTTTGACGCCGTTATTGTAACCTCTCCCATTTTGTATCTTTTATAAACATTTTTAAGTTCTACAAAACTGGACATTGTTGTCCTCCTGTTCTTATAAATCTATGGTAAGTTCAACCGGACAATGGTCGGAACCCATAACCTGAGTGTGAATTTTTGCGTCTTTTAAATTCGGTTCCAGAGATTTTGATACACAGAAATAGTCTATTCTCCAGCCTGCGTTTTTAGCCCTTGCGCTGAATCTGTAAGACCACCAGGAATAAACTCCCTCCAAATCGGGATAAAAATATCTGAATGTGTCTGTAAATCCGCTGTCAAGAAGCTTTGAAAACTTTTCTCTTTCTTCATCTGTAAATCCTGCGTTTTTTCTGTTGGTTTTCGGGTTTTTCAAGTCTATTTCCTTGTGAGCCACATTTAAATCTCCGCAGAAAATAACAGGCTTCTTACTTTCAAGCTTTTTAAGATAATCAAGGAAAGCGTCCTCCCACTCCATTCGGTAAGGAAGCCTTAAAAGCTCGCTTTGTGAATTAGGAGTATAAACGGTCACTATATAAAATTTCGGATATTCCAAGGTGATAACTCTTCCCTCGCTGTCATGTTCGGGAATATTTATGCCGTAGCTTTGGGACAGCGGCTGTTCCTTTGTAAATATTGCAGTTCCGGAATAGCCTTTTTTCTCCGCATAATTCCAAAACTGATAGTAGCCCTCTGTCTTTAAATCAATCTGTCCCGCCTGAAGCTTGGTTTCCTGTACACAGAAAATATCTGCGTCGGCCTCTTTGAAAAAATCCATAAAGCCTTTTCCCACACAGGCTCTCAGACCGTTTACGTTCCATGATATAAGTTTCATATTTTTTCTTATCCGGCATTACTCCGCCAGACTTTCCTCCCATGTTATTTCTTTAAAACCTACAAGCACCTTATCGCCCTTTACAAAAATCGGACGTTTAACAAGCATACCGTCAGTTGCCAAAAGGCTGTACATTTCCTCCTCTGTCATTTCGGGAAGCTTTTCTTTAAGATTCATGGACTTATAGATCTGTCCGCTTGTATTGAAAAACTTTTTCAAAGGCAGATTTGATTTTCTGTGCAATTCTTTTATTTCATCTTCACTGGGATTTTGTGTTTTAATATCCCTTTTTTCAAACTCAATTCCCTTATCCAAAAGCCATTTTTCCGCCTTTTTGCAGGTACTGCATTTTGGATAGCATAAAAATAAATTCTGCAAGGTATTCGCCTCTTTTCCGCAAAATATTTGTTATATTTTAACATTCTTTAAGTTAATTATATCAGTTTTTTGTATTGTATTCAATAGACAATTAGGTAATATCTGTCGTATTTCTCATTGTCAAAATTTCTTTATAACAGCGTTTTCACCTTAAAAACAAAAAACGAAAAGACAAAGCTTATTCTGCGCTGTCTTTTCGTTTTCTAAACACTCATATGCAACACAATCTCCAATAACGGGATTTATGTATATGAAATTTTTTTAATCATCAAGGCTTGCATTGTACTCATCACGGAGCTTTTCCCAATACTTTATATCTTCCTTTGTAATCTCTCTGATTACTTTGCACGGATTTCCGGCGGCTACTACGTTTGCCGGGATATCCTTTGTAACAACTGAGCCGGAACCTATTACGGAATTATCACCTATGGTAACTCCCGGATTTATGGTTGTGTCTCCGCCTATCCACACGTTGTTTCCCACGTTGATTGGCTTTCCGAACTCGAGACCGTCGGTTCTTATAACCGGGTCAATGGGATGTCCTGCGGCGTACAGACTTACTCTCGGGCCTATAAGCACGTTATCGCCTATTGTAACCTTGCACACATCCAGCACGATGCACTCATAATTGCAGTAAAAGTTCTCGCCAACATAAATATTACAGCCGTAATCGCAGAAAAACGGCGGTTCAATGTGGAAATTCTCTCCTGTTCCTCCCAGAAGCTCTTTGAGGATTTTATTTCTTTTTTCTTTTTCGTCCTCTGTTGTCACATTGTATTCGGCAATAAGCCTTTTAGCTTTCTTAAAGTCCCCTCTAAGCTCCTCACCAAAGGCTCTGTAAAGCTTTCCGCCGAGCATTCTTTCCTTCTCAGTCATTTTATCGCCTCCTATTACATTTTTTATTCTCTTTTTAATCTCATAAGTGAACCTGCCGGAACAGGCTTGTCTGTAACCATTTCCAGCTGTTCCATTGCGTGGTTTGCGGCTTCCACATCTTCACCGTTTTTATTTATAAGCTTAATAACCTTTGTGTTAAAGGAAAAACCGTCAGGGGGCAAAATATCAAGCGTATCGCCTACAAAAAATCTGTTTCTCTGGGTAATATGAGCTATATTTTCAATGGAATCGTTGCATACTCCAACGAAGTCGTATTTTCTTATATATCCGCCGTTGTTTGTTACCTGTCCCGGCTCGTTTCCGAAATAAAAACCTGTGCTGTATTCTCTGTGGCTGATTTTTTCCAGTTCCTCTTTAATCCATGGCTGTAACTGATAATTTTCGCCCATTGCCACGAAATCATCCACCGCATGACGGTAGGCGTTTGTTGTAACTGCGGCATAATAAGCAGATTTTGCTCTTCCCTCGATTTTAAGGCTGGAAACTCCGGCTTTTACCAATTCCGGAATATGCTCAATCATACACATATCTCTGGAATTATAAAGATAAGTTCCGCCGTCCTCCTGCTCTACCGGGAAAAACTGACCTTCTCTGTTTTCCTCATAGAGATGATATTTCCAGCGGCAAGGCTGTGCGCAGTCGCCACGGTTTGCATCTCTTCCGGTGAGATAGGCAGAAATAAGACATCTTCCGGAAAAAGAAACGCACATTGCTCCGTGTACAAAACACTCTATTTCCAAATCATTTGGAATTTTGGCTCTAATCTGGGCAATCTCATCCAAAGGAAGCTCTCTTGCCAAAACTACTCTGGAAGCTCCAAGCTGGTGGAAGGCTCTGGCTGTTTCGTAATTGACAATTCCTGCCTGTGTGGAGATATGGCGGTGAACCTTTGGTGCATACTTTGCAGCCATATTAAGAACGCCTATATCAGCTATTATAAAAGCGTCAACACCTATTTCTCCGCAGTAGGTGAGAAAATGTGGAAGCTCTTCTATTTCATTGTTTCTTGGAAGAGTATTGCAGGTAACATAAATCTTTGCGCCCTTTTCATGGGCAAGTTTCACCGCTCTTTGAAGCTCTTCTTCTGTAAAGTTTTTGGAAGCAGTTCTCATTCCAAACATATTTCCTGCAAGAAAAACCGCATCCGCTCCGAATTTCAGAGCGGATTCAAGGCATTCCATATCCCCTGCAGGTGAAAGTACCTCGGGTCTAATCATAGTTTATCTTAACCTTTCTTTATTATAGGGTTACTCTTCTACCAAACCTGCCTCAACAAGGTTTCTATTGTGGTCGTATGCATTAGTAGCATAGTAAGCCACAGATGGGCTGTCCTCAGTAGGAGCTGAATGGCAGAAATAATAATAGTTTGTATCATTAGGATAAAGAGCCGCCATAATTGCATCAAGACTTGGGTTACAGATTGCGCCTGCCGGCAAACCATAAATTTCATAGGTATTATAGTTGCTCATATAGTCGCCCATATCCTCAGGTACTGCGCTTTTTGAACGGTAAGGATAATAAACCGTGGAATCGCAGTCAAGTCTTGAAAGACCCTCGTCAATGTGGGATTCAAGGCGGTTATGAAGAACAGAGGAAACATTGTACATATCCTCAACATCAGCCGCCTCAGCCTGAATGATAGAAGCTATTATCATTATTTCATCCATAGAATACTGACTGTCATTTATCATATCTTCTATGGTTACGTCTTTTTCATAATTTTCATTTTCGTATTTTGTGTAACAAATTCGCTTTTCATAGTTGCTCAAAAAGCGTTCTATAGTTGTTTCCGGGTCCTCATTTTTGTAGAAATCATAGGTATCCGGGAACAGATATCCCTCAAGGCGATAATATTTACCCTCGGAAGAAACATTTTGTAAGAAAGGATAGTCCTCGTCATATATATCGCTGTTTAAAAGCTCGAAGAACTTTTCTCTGTCTGTTAAAACTCCCTCTTCCTCAAGTTTGTCCGCTATTTCAAGGGCATTCATACCCTCGTACAGCTGAACTGTAACAATATCTGTTCTGTTCAGGTTGCTCTGCATGTAGTTTACTATCTGCTCGTAATCCATGTTTTGGCTCATATCAAAAGAGCCCTGTCTGAATCCGTTGGCAGAACCTGTAACGCTGACATAGAGCTTGAAAAACAGTTCGCTGTCAATTACATGATTTTCCTGCAATATTGAAGCCACTTCATCCAATGTTGGATTAGCTCCGATTTCAACATGAACTGTTGCTTCGTCCTGTCTGTTAACCGCCAGCATATCGTTGAATCCAAGAACTAAAAACTGACCTAAAATTATACCCATAACCAAAGTTGAAAGCAACCAAATATATTTAAAGGTCTTTTTATTCTTTTTCATTCGTTTCTTTTCCAGCTTTTGCATACGCTTCTGCTGTTTTTTTGTATAGCCTTCCTCATAAGAAACAGGGTCGTTGCTGAAATTCATATAATCGTTTTCGTTACGAATATCAGACACAACATCTACAGGTCTTTCTCCGGAATTAGATAATTGCTCACCGTATTCTGTGCTGTAGTGACTGTTATTATATGAGTCATAATTCTGACCATAGTTTTCAGCATATTCGCCATGATTTCCGCTGTTGCTGTAAAGATAATCTCCGCTGTCATATCTTTCATTATTAGGTTTTTCTGAAAAACTATTAAGGTCGTAACTATTCGAGTTAACACCGTTATCTGAAAAGTGTTCTCCTCTTTCCGGGAAATGACTGTTCTCTTCAACCAAATCCAAGGAAGATGAAGGGTTTATATTCATTTTAAAATTTTCAACTTTTTTCCTTCTGTTCTCCATGAACATTTCTTCGGAATTGTTGTTTAAGTTTTTGTCCTCTGACATTTCTACACAGCCTTTCCTATTGTCTCCTGTTTGCTTTTCTTTTTCTTATGTTGCGGACAAACCTTTCTGTAATTATTAAATCTACTGGTCTGTCAAAAAAACCGTGGGGGAGCTTCCATTTTACGCAGCTGCTGTAGCAAAGTCCGATTTTATCACCCTGAAACAGGGATAAAAAACGGTCATAATAGCCCATTCCAAATCCAAGCCTGAATCCCTCAGAATCAAAGGCAAGTCCTGGAACAATGCAAACTCCCTTGGAAAAATCAGTGACCTTTTCGCATTTATCAGGTATAGGCTCCATAAGTCCGTAGGTGCTTTTCTCCAGCTGGTCAAAAGATTCAATAAAAAAGAAATCCATCTCCCTTTTATCTGTGACACATCTGGGAACAGCAACCCTTTTGCCGTCTTTCAAAACGGCTTCAATAATAGATATTGTATCTATCTCAATGGGTTTTGATACAAAAGCAAAAACTATATCGTTGTTTTTGTACTCCCTTGAAGCCAAAAATCCTTTTTTCAGAAGTTCGTCATATCTGCTTTTCTTCTGAGGACTCATATTTTCACGTATTTCTCTGTATTTTTTTCTAAGCTCCCGTTTTACAATTCTGATATCGTTTACGGGCATTGCATAGCACCTTTGAGCTTTTCGGCTCTGTCCTCTCCCAAAAGAAGAGAAACTATCTCAAGACCGAAATCTACAGCACAGCCCGCTCCTCTTGATGTTATTATTTTTCCGTCCCTTGTTACAGGCTCGCCTGTATGCCGGGCGCAGTCAAGTTCACTTTCAAAGCCCGGGAAACATGTGGCTTTTTTGCCCTTTAACACTCCAAGATGTCCCAGAACAGAAGGAGCGGCGCAGATTGCAGCAACCGGCAGGTCGTTCTGCACGCAGTAATTTACACTTGCCGCAACAATAGGAGAATTGTCCAGATTAAGTGTGCCGGGCATACCTCCCGGAAGAATCACCATGTCCATATTGTCTGTGATAACTTCACTTTCCTCAATATCAGCAATGACCTTTATTCCGTGAGAACCTCTGATTTCTTTTCCGCCTACACCTACGGTTACAACTTCAAGTTCAGCTCTTCTCAATATATCAACCGGAGCTAAAGCCTCGATTTCCTCAAATCCGTTTGCCAAGAAACAATAAATCATTGTCGTTTCCTCCTTTATTTTAATCTTTTGTAAGTCCTATATAAATCGTATGGGAAAACTCCACAGACTTATCAAGGACATTTATCATTCCAAATTTATTTTCAGAACAGCAGGGAACCCTTACTGTGATTTTCTTTATATCATCAAATTCAGAAAATACGCTGTTCAGCACTTCTTCCACAGGTTTTTCCGATATAAATTCGGTTACCACAGCCTCTTTTGAACTGCTCTGAACCGTCATGTAAAAATCTTCACCGGAAAGGGAAAAACCATTGTAAATGCTGTTGTATCCCAAAGCATTTTTAACTGTTTTATCGGGAAACTGCATAACCTGAACAGGCTGTTTTGCAGTTTTCCTCAGTTTAATTATATTATCTGTTTTTTCTTTTTCATCATAAATTAAAGGGATTTTTTCCGATTTATGAGTTTTTAAAAGCTCATAATCTCTAATATCAGTTCCGTATAAAGGAACATATCCCAGCTTGCCGTAATAGGAATAAAGACCCTCGTTTGCCGGAAGCAAAACAGAAGCCTTGTGGCCCTCTTTAAAGCTATCCATAAGAGCGTATTCTATAAGGGAGGACATTATTCCTCCTTTTCGGTATTCGGGCAATGTTGCCGCTCCGAAAAGATAATGAACCCTTTGCAAAACTCCCTTTTTATCCTCTATTTCGCCGTAAATAATATAAAGAGAGGCACAGCAGATATCATCTGTAAAACAACAATAGCATCTGCTGTCAGGATAAATATTTTCAAAAACAAATTTTGTGCCCTCATCCGTATCGAAAAAGCACTTTTTCCAGATATTTTCAAGCTCAGGTCTTAAAGCTTGTTTTTCACAGTCAGGTACTTTTCTGTACTGCCTTTCCATAACAATCATTCCTTTGGAATTGCGGCATATCTTGTCAAAACTCTTTCAGGGTAATAGGAAAGCTTTGCTTTTCTAAGTCCCTCAATACCCATATCCTCTTCACGGTTCAAAAGTTCATAATCCGTATAGGTCTGGGCAAAGCAGTTGTTAATCATTGCATAAGCTCCGTCAAAATTGAGAGCTTTTTCAAAGTTTACGTCGCAAACCTTATCGTTTATTCTGGACGCCGCAGTCATGGCAACAGGCTCGTCGTTTACATAAAGAACCCCGCCAAACATTCCAAGGGTATCAAAATTATAGAAAGCTCTGTTGATTGCGCAGTATTCAGCGCCGAGGCTTTCTCCGCCTGAACCGGTACAGCCGTTTACCGCACACCACTTAGCCGCAACTGTCAGTGCGTCATCAAAGGTTTCCTTGCCGAGCTTTTCAAAGCGATATTCCGGATAAAGTCTTTTAAACTTTGAGATATGGTTTCTCTTTGCGTGGTACTTCTTTCCGGGCAGGTCAGCCAAATTAGTTCTCAAATAGATATAATCAGCGGAACCATCCATCTCTTCATAGGTAAATTCACCCGGATAAAGCTGCTCAAGCTCTTCTTTATTCTCATCTGTGAGCATAGCAAGTCCGATAAATTTTCCGTATCTCTCAATGCTATCCTGTTTTATGGTTTCGATTACGGATTTTATATCGCCTTTTCCGCAGGGATAGCTGTATTTCTTGTCGTTTTCTTCTCCGAAAATCTTAATAACGAAACCGTCCTTTACAGCGGCTTTTATTCCGTATCTTTTACCCCACAAATACATTGTGGCAAATGAAGCGTCGGAACCCATATGGCCTGAGCTTTCAAAAATTTTTGTAAAGGCTTCTACATCTTCCAGTTCTATCTCTTTAAACTCAAGCAAACCTTTTTTTAATTCTGTCATAAATTTAAAAATCCTCTCTTGAACGATAATCGTTCGCTCTCTTGATGAAAATATATCTGCTTTCATCAATCTCTTTTTATTATTAACATTTTCAGGAAAATAATTGATTATTTTATCAATCATAAAACCGAGTCTTTTATAATTTTCATTATATCTTCGTTTATTTCTGAAATTCCTCTGATTTCACCGTCTGCGCAGCAGTTAACTATTCTCCAGTCAAGCTTTTCTGCTGAATACATAGCGGATTTTCTACAGTTTAAAAGATAATTCATATTCTTTTCGTGAATATCTTTTTTAGATTCGTCACCTTTATATCTTTCACTGAGAAGCTTCTGAGAAACCTCAGGAAGTACATCAAGATATATAACGGCGTCAGGAGCCGGAAGCTTCAGCTTTTTATATTCAAAATCCTCAAGCCAATAAAGATACTCGTCTTTTTCTTCGTCGGAAAGCTTTGAAAGCTGGTAAATCGCATTTGAAGTGGCATATCTGTCAGCAACAAACACCGTACCGTTTTCATAATCCTCTTTCCAAAATTTCAAAAAGCTTGCCGCACGGTCTACAGCGTAAAATGATGAAGCAGTATAGGCGTTTACATCAGTGGGTTTATCTCCGAACTCTCCCTTTAAATACATTTGAACAAGTACAGAGCTTGGCTGTTCATAGTCGGGAAAGGAAATTTTTCTGACATTTATTCCTGATTTTAAAAGATTATCATAAACCAACTGTGCCTGAGTAGCTTTTCCGCTTCCGTCCAAGCCCTCTATAACAATAAGCTTACCTGCCATATTTTTTTCTCACTTCCTGCATTTTTCCGCAGCTCATTTTGCCCTCCGGACATTTGCCGAAAAGACATGGCGGTCCGCAGTGTTTAAACAGCTCGGGAGCAACCTCAAGGCACTGCATAAGCATCTGCTCAGCAAGACTTCTTATCTCCCACTGAGCTCTGTTGCAGCATCTGTGGGCAAAGAAGTTTTTGAGACTGCGTGCATTAAATGTGCAAATCATCTTTGTGCAACAGGCGTTTGGAAGCACAAATCTAGCGTCCTCTATAGCCTTCTTTTCCGCCGCCTTAGCCGCAGCTTTTTCGTCCATACCGGAAGCAATAAACTCATCGTAAGCCTGCTTTTTAAGGATTTCTGCAAGCTTGTCGTATTGCTCTTGGTCTCTTTTCATTGCATCAAGAAAGATTTCCTTTGCCTCAGGATTTTTCTCTATCTCAGGAGGCAGAACATATTCAAACTGCTTTTCTGCCACATACCTCTGGCTCTGAACGCTGTAGGAAGCTATTCTGTGTCTTGTTATCTGTGCCAGCAAAGCACGGGAAACTCCCTCTATTCCAAAGGTAAAGGATGCGTGTTCTATAGGGCTTTCGTGTCCTATTTCAGAAAGCATGTCAACAAAAGATGAAACCTTTTCATCGGTCAGTCCCTCTCCGATGTCGGAAATCTTTGAGGGTGAGTAACAAAGTTTTGCCGCCATTGCCACCGTCTTTTGAGGGTCGGGAGTATATGCCAGCAATGTTACCTTTAATGCCATTTTTTAACCTCTTTTCTTAAATTTCGTCTGATTTTTCAGTCATACAAATACATATTAAATTTTAGCATATACGCCATTAAAAATCAAGACGACTGATATCCAAAAACAAATGGACACTATTATTAAGATTATATAACAAGCATTGAGTGACTCCATTCTTCAAGCCTCCTGCCAAAGGGACGGTGGTCCCTTTGGAATCCCGGGTCTGCTCACATACAGATTTTTCTTAGAAAATAAATTCATCGTGTATTGACGTTTTATATTATTTTATATCAAAGCTAAACACATCATAACCAATCTCATTTCTAAATCAAAACGTCTAGCCCAACCTATAATAAAAGTTCATCTCCTTATGCTACCCAATGTACGACAGATATAAAAAATAAAATCCAAATGAGAGCGAGCCATTCCAATTTACTTAACCAAAGGTTTCGCCCGACCTGAAACGACGTTTATTTCCAA
>ERZ779866.1364-NODE-1364-length-24851-cov-3.713260_pt1 | contig 24851 bp, 20 predicted proteins | sample MGYA00511248_ERZ779866 | MGnify/ENA primary metagenome ERZ779866 (study PRJEB29588, sample SAMEA2155758) | human gut metagenome | biome: human gut; feature: human-associated habitat; material: faeces | place: Denmark | collected 2008/2010 ... | reverse complement strand
AACGGCGGACTGTTAATCCGTATGTCGCTGGTTCAAGTCCAGTAGGAGGAGCCAAGAACAAAATGACGAAATCAGCCCAGTGCTGATTTTTTTGTTTTTGGGCTCACCACTTTTCTCCGATATTCCTTCTATTTGCCTCAACACCAATCGTTAGACAAAAAATTTTTCAAAAATTGTTTGACAACAATAATATCTTTCTATAAAATGTGCACCGTTTTCAGGGAAACCTGATTATGTTTTTGAGTTCCTCCTTAGTTCAGTCGGTAGAACGGCGGACTGTTAATCCGTATGTCGCTGGTTCAAGTCCAGTAGGAGGAGCCAAAACACTCCGACATAAAATCAGCCTTGTGCTGATTTTTTTGTGCCTAAAAATCCCCGTCACGCCTTCATTGAAGTTCCGCAACGCGGCAATAAAATACACATTTGATGTGAAAGCTATTGATTTGCAATAAGTTTTTTGACAAAGAAAAATGCGCAAATCAACGCGCCCGCTAACGCGACTACAGATCCTGCGTAACCAATATAAGCAATATTTACTTTACTTGATACAATACCGCCAACCAAGGCTCCCGCGCCTATTCCTAAATTGCAAATGCTTGAATAAATCGACATTGCTATAGAAGCCTGCTCCGGCATGAGTTTAATAACCTGATCTTGAAATAACAGGCTGTACACGGCAAAAGACAAGCCCCACATAATACAGATTAAAACAGTACTATAGTAATGGTAACTGGCAATATGCAGACACAGCAGAAAAACGGCAAGACCGAAAGTTGCAAAATACGCAAGTCCTTTTAAAGATGTGCCGCTGTAACGTGAAAAAATAAAACTTCCTGCCACTCCTGAAATTCCGAACAAGCTTATTGTAACGGTAACCAGATCGACATGAAGCTTAGCTTCATTAAGTAAAAACGGTTCAATAAAAGAATATCCCGTGAAATGTCCTGTGAAGATACAGGCAGTTATCACATACAAAATCATTAAAGGACCGTTTTTGACAATTTGCGGCAAAGAAGATAAAGATGAGCGATTAGTCACAGGCACTTTAGGAAAAATAAATTGCAGTAACACAATAATGATGAACGCAGCAATTCCGAGCAAAGCAAAAGGAGCACGCCAGCCAAAAGACAAACCGACAATACGCCCCAGCGGCATTCCTAAAACCATGGCAACTGCGGTACCTGCGCCGACTAATGACAAAGCGGCTGCTCGCTTGCCTGGAGGAGCTAATTTAACGGCAAGAGGCATTGCTATTGACCAAAAAATACAATGAGATAACGCGATACAAATACGAGCAATGAGCAATGTAGCAAAAGAGTCTGCAAAAACAGAAATAATATGGCCTAAGCAATAAACTCCGATAATTATAGAAAGAAGGCGTTTAAACTCAATTCTTGACGCTATAAGCATTAAAGGAAGCGACATGGTAAGTACAACCCATGCATAAATCGTAATGATTAAACCTGCTTTTGCTTCCGTAATATTCAAATCTGCCGCAATATCAGTCAAAAGCGCAACCGGCGTAAATTCGGTAGTGTTAAAAATAAATGCCGAAAATGTAAGCAAAATGATAGGAAACCAAGAAGAGAATTTTACTGTAGCCATATGTAACGCCGAAAATTTAAAAAATCGCGCTCATTATAAATACTAATTGTTAATTTGAAATTAATGCCCTAATTTTGATCTTTTAGCAAAGTAAAAATAAGCCGCACGGTTTAAAGTGCAGCTTAATATACTTAATCTTCGTTTTTCTGCCAGAATTTCCACCACGGGATCTCTTCCTTGCCGTTGGCCACTTCATAAAGATGATCGACAATTCTTTGACGAATGGTATCTCGTCCGTCATCGGCATCCCAATCCATGGTAGTAAGCAGCTTTACCGCATCATTTACGTGAGCTACGGTGTAAATATGGAAAACACCCTTTTTTACTGCGTTTACAACGCTTGGACGTAAAACCAGCTGATTAACGCAAGAGAAAGGGATCACCACTCCCTGAGTTCCGGTAAATCCGTGAAGTCTGCAAACTTTAAAAAATCCTTCAATTTTTTCATTAACTCCGCCGACGGGCTGTACGTCACCGAACTGATCAACTGCTCCCGTTACTGCCAAATCCTGACGAATAGGAACTTTTGCCAAACATGAAATAACGGCACACAAGCCGGTAAGAGAGGCACTGTCGCCGTCAACCTCACTATAAGACTGTTCAAAAACCAAACTTGCCGACATCGGTAAAGGCTGATCAGATCCGAACTCCTTTGTCAGATATCCGTTAATGATCATCATTGCCTTGGCATGAATTTGACCGGCAAGCTCAGCTTTCCTTTCAATATCAATAACATCACCTTCTCCGCCTGCTCTTGCAGTTGCAGTAATACGCACCGGCTCTCCGAACTCATACGAAGTTCCTGCCGTTTCAATGACCGAAAGACCGTTTATCTGACCGACTACAGCTCCCTGCGTACTAATTAAAATCTGCCGATCACGATGATCGCGAAGCTCAGATTCAGCCAAGAAATTAATTCTAAAATCCATAGCTGCTATGGATTTTAAAACGTGACGTTTAGCTACCGTTTCTCCTTTAGCAAAAAAAGAAGCATCTTCAATAAGCGAACGGATCTTTTCTTCAGGAAGACCGAGCCAACGTCTGTCACCGCTTTCACGGCATGCATACATGCATAACAGCCTTACCGCGTCTTCATCAAAATCTTTAATCTCAGGATCTTTTTTCTGATAATGCTTAATAAGACCTGCCATTAGCTCCATACCGCCTACCGACGGAAATTCGAGCACCAAATCAGCCTGTAAAGCATGCTCAAGCTGCGGCCACATCACCATGAGCTCTGCGCAATCACCGCCGTCTCCCGTCAAAATAAGCTTTGCATGGGAATTTTTATCTAAAAAATCCTCAAGCAAACCTATCCATTTGGGATGATCGTTTAAATGCACACAAGGAATTATCACTACATCATATGAAAGCAGCACGCTCTTACAAGATGCATCACCGAAAAGTTCCCGTCTGCTCGGAGCTTTAGCAATAAGCACGCTCTTATCAGAAACTTCACTAACGATAGCTGCCGCTACTTTACACTGATCAATGCGATTCACGGCACATAACATCAAGATATTACGGTTTTTAGAATTAATTAATGCCTTTACGGCATTTTTAGCTCTTAACTGTAAAGAAGCAAAAGAACGTGCCGTTATTTCTTGTGTCGTCGCAAAATTATTTTGTTTAAAGGCAGGATATAAATCTTCTGCTTCAAGTTCATAGCAAGCCCTTACGATATCACTTGAGCCGTTGCTTTTTTTAAACGTTACTTTCTTCAACTACCGCCTCGAAAATTCCGGGTAAATGACGATACTTTTCAGCCAAATCGAGACCGTATCCTACTATAAAACCGCGTTCTAAAACAAATCCTGAATAATCGATCTTAATGTCGGTAATACGGCGCTCTCTTTTATCGATAAAAGCACACAGCTTAACTGATTTGGCTCCGCGCACCAAAAAATGTTCTTTAACTTTCTGCATGGTAAGACCTGAGTCAATCACGTCTTCAATAATCAAAACGTTTTTACCGCGCAGATTCAACTCAACATCTTTTTTAAAGCAAACTTCATGGGATGACTGGGTATCATTGCCGTAAGAGGAGACTCTTAAAAAATCCAACTCAAGCTCAAGCGGGGCAAGTGCTCTTACCAAATCACTGAAAAACAATACCGCCCCCTTTAACACGCAAACGGCGACAAGCGACTGACCGGCATAATCTTTACAAATTTGTTCACCCATTTCACGCACGCGAGAGGTGATCTCTTCTTTGGTAAAAACAGGCTTTAGTTCTTTTACGGCTATAGACATAAAATCTCCTAATCAAATTCAAAACTGTAGATTAAGTCCACCGCCTGATCAATTGAGGAGGCAAACTCCGCGTAAAGTTTACGCATAAATTCATAACGGACCTTAAATTCACCGATAGCGTTAAAAACACCGTAACCGTATGAAACACGGATCCTTCGGGTAATATATCCTTGTACCGCAACTTGGGTGTCCTCTCCGCTTCCTGCGGTTCCTACTTGAACATCCTGAATACCGAAAGCACCAACAAGCGAATTAACGATACCGGTAGTGGAACTTAAGCCAAGCCCCAAAAGTAAAGAACTGTTGCTGTCCTGAGAGCTTGCATCTTTTTCAAGACCGTGACCGTAAAGAATATATGACAAAGCTTCATTGTCAGACATTGCCGGACTTGAAACGAAGTCAATTTTAGGATCAGAAGCACTGCCGGTAACTTTAATTCCGACATCAACATCATCCTCAAGAGCAGCTCTGTCTGCGTAAACTTCAACATTCAAAGACGGATTGGCAATATCTCCGTTAAAGCGGGTTTCCGCACGTCCTACAACAAAATGATGTCCGTAAAGATCGATTTTACCGTCAACCACATGTATCTGACCTTGTGCTTTAATACCAGGATCATCAAGAGGCTTTAAGATATCAATTCCGCCCTGCAGATAACCATCAAGTCCCATTGCCTTAAGTCTTACGTCTTCACCAAGACGCATTTTCAAATCAATATAAGTATTAACCGGAGATGAAGCTTTTTGCCGCATCAATTCACTGGCTCCGTTCTTTCCGACAATTATTTCATCACCTGAAACGCTCACTCCGGAACTTTCAATATTTTTAACGGAAATCCTTGCCTCCGGAATAGTTACGGTTCCTATTACACTAAGATTTTCATCAAAAGTTACTCTAGTATCGACATCGGCAAAGGCCTGACCGTAACCTAAAAGAAACAAAGGCAAACGATTTGAAGTTATGCTCAAATCAGCTTTAGCAGCCTCAGACCAGTCCAATGTGCCGTTTAGATCAATTTTACCTTCGTTAAGACTTATAAAGCCCGTTATATCACCGCGATTTCCGTATGAAATTACATTAAAATCAAAATTTTCTATTGAACCTACGTCATAGCGCGGTTCACCTTTGCCTTTCACCATAATGCTGCCGTTAAAAAGCGGTTTTTCAAGAGTGCCGGAGAAATCACCTTTAATCCCGGCAGATCCTTCAAGAGCATTAAAAGCACCACCTACTGCAGTAAACAGCGATAAATCAAGGTTGTTTAAATTAAGGTGCCCGGAAAGACGCTTTACTCCTGTCGGATCACTTATTTTTAATGAAGCATCAACGTTTCCGCGATCGCCCAGCAAATTTAAAAGTGCGTTTAAAGTAAGAGTGTTTTGCGTCATGTCAGCGTTTAAATCAACTTTATCCAAAATGATAAGAGCACCCTGACTTGCTGCGGCAATACGATTTGACGTTATGTAAGTCTTGATATCCGGAACACCGTTTTTAATATTGACATCAGCATCGGCTGTAACGGTACCGCTTACAAACGTGCCTTCAGGCAAAAAAGGCTTTAATGATTCAAGCTTAAATGATGCTACTTTAAGAGCCGATTTAACTTCTTTAGGACCGAATATTGTAGGACTTACTGCAATAGTTCCTATATCATCCCCGCTTAGATTAAAAGCACTGACATTTCCTTCCTTAGAAGCTGTATTGATATCAACAATTAAGGGTTTTTGCAGTGATATGGCGCCGCTTAACGGATTGGAAATGAAAAACTCATTGACGGCTCCGTGCCATTTACTGTTTTCTTTATCATAATTACCCACAAGCGACATAAATCCAGAAGTATCACCACCGCAGTTGAACACCAGCTCGTGCTTTTCTAAACTGCCGTTAAAATCAACTATGCATTGACGAGACGGTTTTAGTGCTTTAACAAAACGCAAAGTATCGGCAACAGCCGTAAACATGATATTTTCACTTGCAGTATCGACATTTCCGTCAAAAATCAAATTACGCACATGAAAATCACCGCTTGAAAGACGCTGGCTCTTGCCGTTTAGAGCCACGACAAAATCATTATGTTCTCCCGTAACGTTGACATTACCGACAAATTCACCTTTTAGAGTCGGGTATAAATAACTTAAATTATTAAAATTGATCTTACCTTGAAGCTGCGTTTTATTTCCGTATACTCCGGTAAGCTGCAAAGTATTTTCAGGTTGAATAAATTCAATATTCTTTACCTCAATACCGGTATGTAACGTTCCGTATATTTGCTTGCCGATAAGTTTTGATTTTCTATCGTTTAAATGAAAATCAGCGTTTAAATCTTCGACATTAATAATCAAATCCTGATTTTGCGGTTCATAAGCAACATCAATGTCAGAAACGAAAGACAATGATCCTTGCAGTATTTCATTTACAAACCCCAAATCAGAAGCTTTAATATCGGCATCTCCTTTAAATCCGAACGTCTTCTGATAATAAGCATCGCCGCTTACATGGGCATCAATTTCAGATCCTTGATAAACCCCCTTTAGCATTAAATTATTTATATGTGAATAACTAAGACTTGATTTTCCTGAAAATGCCGCAGCAAAATTATCAAAGCCGTAACCTGAAAGTTTACCTGAAAAGTTAATATCAAGCCCTTCCTGCAGCGATCCTTTTGCATCCAGGGTCAAATTTTCAACTTGGGCTGTCGGATCTTCAACATATAAAGGCCAAGATAAATATTGAGAATCAACCTTGATTTCAAGCGGCAGCATTGATGACAAGCTATTTATCCTTATATAAAAAGCCGTATCATCAGGATTGATTAAATGACCTTTGGCTTTTAAATCAACTAAAGATCCATTAATATCCGCACTGCCTTGAAGACCGTATAAAACACCGCCGAAATTCTTTTCCGTAGCATCATTAAGCGCCCCTTGACCTGAAAGTTTGAATTCCATCGGAAAATGCTCAATAAAATTCATATTGCCGGTCACAGACACCGAGCCTAACTCATGAAATGCCTCCAATTGCGTCACATAAAGCTTGGTATCAACCCAAGCCGCTGAAAGGGTTATATCGCATAATCCGGTATCAAAACTGCTTTGATAGTAACGTCCGTTCGTAAACTTAATATTGGTAAGAGTAATATCAAAAGGGAGATTTACTGTAGGCAAATCTTCTATAAGGCCGTTACCGTCATCAAATCCTGAAACGGCATTTTCAGTTTTCACCTCCGAAACAAGCTGTGCTTTTTCAGCTGTCTCGTCTTTTGTAAACACTAAAGTCTGATCTTTCCCCGACTGTAAATTACTAATCGCCTGTGTAACATCTTGCTGTATTTTTTCAATCTTCTTCCGATCTGTTTCGCTTTCGCCGCCTTTTAAGTGAACTACCGGCTTTGAAGCAATCGTATCAACCATATAAAGAAGATAGTTGTTGGCTCCAAGACTTTTTGTTTTAAACATATCAACATTTACGTCAAGAATATCCATGCCGTAATGAAAATTATTGACAGTAAAATCATGAATTTGAATCGCAACCGGAAAAACAATCTTTTCAGGAGAGAGGTTTTCTTCCGGCAAAGGTTTTTCAACATTCGTTTCGTCTTGCTTATCCGAGGTCAACAACACGACCTCAAGATTATCAGCCTTTAATTTACTTACATCCAGATATTTATATACGAGAACATCGGTTAAATCATAAGCAATGTCAAAAGAAGAAGCACTTACCTTAACAATATCTTTAACTTCAACGTACAGATTACCGGTCTTAAATCCGCGATAAAGAGAGCCTCCTTTTAAATCAATATCAAGAATAACAGTATCTTTTACCAGATCTTTTACGGTGTTTAAAGTAAATTTAGCTCCTGAGTACGTACCTACAAGAAAACAAACGGCAGCAAAAACAACCAATATAAAAATAAGAAAAATACTTATAAGGAGTTTTAAGAGATTCCACTTCTTCATAATTAAAACTCCGGACCGAATGCAAAGTGTAAACGGATATTCGAGACATCGCTATCGCTGCCATTATCTATTCCTAAGCCTAAGTCAACACGGACGGTTCCGTAAGGCGAAACATATCGATAGCCGATACCAGGACCGAAAAGAAAATCATCCTTATAATCATCCGTTGCCGTACCGGCATCAAGAAAAACCGCCATGCGCGAATTGGCTATTCCTATAGGGAACTGATACTCCAAAGTTCCGGTAGTAAGATAGCGGGCACCTTTTAACCCGCCTGAATTATGCGGTGCTTCATCCATGTATCCGTAGCCGCGGATAGACTGGTCACCGCCTGCAAAGAAGCGCAGGCTGGGCGGTAAAGTCTCGCTGTCAGGTCCGAAAATGCCGCCTTGCTGCAAACGCATTACCAAACGCGTATTTTCCGTAGGAGAGATAACGCCTTTAAAAGTGGCCAGAGCTCTAAAGAAAGAGTAATCGGAAATTCCCGAAGTGGCTCCTGTAAGATCAAGATTTAAAGAATAACCGTAACGCGGATCGAAACCGCCTGAACTTTCACGGCGGGACAGCTGCAATGCCGGCATTAAATTCCAGCCGTATCCTTTTTCAGATCCCTGCGTATAATCTTCGTATTCTGCTCTTATAGAGTAATCACGACGCCAAACTCCGGTATCGTTAGCCACATAATGGAAACTCAAGTGCGAACGATCTGATAGCGTATCATTTAAATCGGTATGGGTCTGCGATACACTTATATAATAATAATCAAGATTCGGATTTTTACGCGGTATCTTATAAACTACCTGAGCATTTTGCGTAACCTGCGATAATTTAGCATATGAAGACAACGAGTGTCCGCTGCTGTTTAAAAGCGGTTTATCCCATTCAAACAGCATACGCGGACCTTCATCTGTTGAAAAACCGGCACCGACGCGCATCAGATTATTACTGCGTCTTTCAAGATGAACCTTAAGCGGAACTTTATAATCTTCAATAGCTTCCATCTGCGGAGTAATGTCTATCGAGCGATAGAAATTAGTCCGAGTAAGACTTGATTGATAATCACTGATTTCCTTGGTTGAAAAAGGCTTGCCTTCGTTTAAAGTCATCAATGACTCAACAGGTTTTAATAATTCATCAGTTGTTTCATCAGTAATGAATTTGCCGAAAGAATACCTCTTGCCCGTATCAATAAGAAGCTCAATATCGGCAAAATTCTCTTCGGTATAAACCATAATGCGCGAAGACAAAAGTTCCACGTCAAAAAAGCCTAAAGATAAAGCTTTAGAACGCAGATCCGACTTTAATTTTTCATAAGCCCCATGATCAAGCAGCGTATAAGACTTAATCGAGCTGTTAGACAGCAAATCGGAAAATACTTTATAGTCAGCGCCTTCACCTAAAATTTCAACATTGCAATTACGTATAAACAAAGGTTTGCCGGCATCCACGCTTACAACAACTTCAGTGGCGTTAGGATCGTCCCTTTTTGGCAACTCAACTTTAATCTCAGGGTGGTAATAGCCGAATGCGCGCAGTGCTTTTTGCGTATTTTCCCTAATTTCGCGATTAAAAAGAAAAACCCGTTCTTTAGCAATTGCAGGCATGGTATCTAAAAAAGCCTGCACATTATCATGAAGCTGCTGATTCAATCCATCTACTTTAAAAGTTACGTACACGGTATCATCGGGCTTTTGCTCAATAAGCTCGTCATTTGAACCGCAGGAACATAAAAGCACAGCGCACATAACCGCAGTGCAGCAGCACAGGATTTTTCTGCATAAATTTTTTATCTGCGGCAAAACAACGAACATTTTTAACTTTCAGGCCTTTTTTTCAATCCTATTAATTATCGCAAATAATTGAACAAAATAAGTAATTTACTCTAAAAATTAAGCGCTCCTTAAAAGAATTTTCGAAAAAATCAAACGTAGTATCCGCTAATTTTCTAACTAAGATTTTTTGCATCAAAATGCACCGTCAGTATGAACAATTATAGACTTCACTATATAATGATTAGTTTAGCTGAACTTTAACAATATATACCAGAAATCCCTATCCTCTTTAGGGTGGGGATGAATGGCACAAGGCAGCTCACCAGACTTTTGTGTACAATAAAAACAGGTTTATTGTACAGCATGAACCGCAGGACTTGCGGGGATAGCTCGTTGATACTGGCGCCGACAGGTGTCTTGAGCGAGAAGAAGCCCCGCCTTCTTTAAGTCGGGGAGTAAGTCACTAATATAGGCAGAAAAATTAAAGAGGAAATTATGAGCATGGTTAACAATGACGCCAGTCGTTCACGCCTTAGAATTGCGATTCAAAAATCAGGTCGTTTAACCGACGATACCGAAAAGCTGTTTAAAAACTGTGGAATAAAAATCAACGAAAGCCGCGATCATTTACTTGCTCATGTCGAGAATCTGCCGATTGACATTTTGCGCGTACGTGATGACGACATTCCAGGTCTTGTTATGGATCATGTTGTTGACTGGGGTATCGTCGGACAAAACGTTCTTGAAGAAACCACGATGCAGCGCAAAGTAGACGGCATGCCGACCGGATACCGCGAAGTAATGAAATTAAATTACGGCGACTGCCGCTTATCCGTGGCAATTCCACAGGAAAAGGAATGGCACGGTCTTGCTGATTTGGAAGGATGCAAAATCGCAACTACCTATCCTTTCTTATTGAAAAGAAAACTTAGCGAGCAAGGCATCAACTTCAAACCTGTTCTTTTAACCGGCAGCGTTGAAGTTGCACCGCGCGCCGGCCTTGCCGATGCTATTTGCGATTTGGTCTGTACCGGAGCAACCCTTCAGGCAAACGGCCTGCGTGAAGTTGACACCATCTATGAGTCAAAAGCCGTATTAATCGGCCGCGATCAAGATTTATTCCCTGAAAAGCAGGCAATTGCCGATTTGATTATTCCGCGTCTTAAAGGCGTCATGGCTGCCCGTGAAAGCAAGTACATTATGATGAATGCGCCAAAAGCGATGTTGCAGCAGATAAAGGCAATTCTGCCGGGTGCTGAAAATCCTTCAATAATTGAACTTGAAGGAGAGACTGATCGCGTGGCCTTGCATGTCGTATCTCGTGAAAAACTTTTCTGGGAAACCATGGAGCAGTTAAAAGCACTTGGAGCTACTTCAATTCTGGTAGTTCCTATCGAGAAAATGCTTGATTAATTAAAAGGCGCAAAAATGGATATAAAATTCTGGAATAAATTAAATGATGCCGAACGTGCTGCCGCTTTGACCAGACCTGCGCAAAACGACAGTGCAAAAGTAAGCGAAATTGTCCGTTCGATTATCGACAACATAAAAAAAGACGGCGATAAAGCTTTGCGCAAATATTCAAAAGAACTTGATAAATATGAAGGCAAAGACCTTGAGTTTACCAAAGAAGAAATTAAGGACGCCTGCTCCCGTGTAAGCACTAAGCTTAAAAAAGCCATTAATCTTGCTCTTGCAAATATTAAAGCTTTTCATGCCGCGCAAAAACCCTGTCATGTGACGCTTGAAACCTTCCCCGGTATTACCTGCATGACCGCAACCCATCCGATTGAGTCTGTAGGTCTTTATGTCCCAGGAGGAAGCGCTCCGTTAGTTTCAACGGCGCTGATGCTTGCCGTCCCGGCAAAAATTGCTGGATGCAGTGAAATCATCTTATGTTCACCACCCCCTGTTTCCGATGCCATCGTTTATGCTGCTCATAAAGCCGGTGTTAAGCGTATTTTCCGTATCGGAGGAGCGCAGGCCGTCGCAGCTATGGCTTACGGAACAGAATCGGTTCCTAAAGTTCTTAAAATTTTCGGTCCCGGCAATCAATTCGTTACCATGGCAAAACGTATGGTAAGCGAAGATCCTAACGGTGCTGCCATTGAAATGCCTGCAGGGCCTTCTGAAGTTTTGGTAATTGCCGACGACAAAGCAAATCCTGAATTAATTGCTGCAGACTTGTTGTCACAAGCCGAGCACGGTCCAGACTCTCAAGTTATCTTATTAAGCCCGTCGGAAAAGCAAATCAAAGATTCGCTTGCCGCCGTTGACAGACAGCTGCAAGCTCTGCCGCGAAAAGAAATCGCTCAAAAAGCTTTATCAAAGAGTACGGCAATTGTTTGCAAAGATTTAGACGAATGTGCTGAAATTTCCTGCAAATATGCTCCTGAACATCTTATTGTTCAGACACAAAAACCTAAGGCACTGCTGCCTAAACTGCGTAATGCCGGCTCTATTTTCCTCGGAGCATACACACCTGAATCTTTAGGTGATTATGCTTCAGGAACCAATCATACTCTGCCTACTTACGGCTACGCCCGTACCGCTTCAGCTTTAGGTACTGATGATTTCAGACGCCGCTTTACCGTCTCCCATGCTTCCAAAAAGGGAATCATCGGTATTGCCGCAACAGTTGAAGCCTTAGCAGCTGCCGAAGGACTTGACGCCCATAAAAACGCAGCAGCAATTCGTGTAAAAGCAGCAAAAGGAACAATTTAGGAGAAAAAGTATGGATATAAAGAAACTTGCAGCAAAACACGTTCAAGAGCTTGTACCGTATCAGTCTGCACGCCGTATCGGCGGTCACGGCCATACTTTTTTAAATGCTAATGAGTCACCTAAAAGCGAGTTGTATTTTTTCAACTCTACGACTTTAAACCGCTATCCTGACTGCCAGCCGCAAGAAGTAGTAACCGCCTACGCCGATTACACCGATCTGCGTCCTGAAAACGTACTTGTAACCCGCGGCTCGGATGAAGGCATCGGGCTTATTGTCCGTACTTTCTGTGAAAAAGGCCAAGACGGTATCGTTATCGCTCCTCCTACTTACGGAATGTACGAAATCGCCGCCCAAACCAATGACGCCAAAGTTGCTTACGCAGTACGCCATGATGATTTTACGTTAGATGCAAAAGCCATCCTTGATGCTGTAGAAAAAGCTCCTTTTAAAGTTAAGGCAGTATTTATCGACAGTCCGGCAAATCCATTGGGCATCATTTTCAATAAAGACGAGCTTTTAAAACTGCTTGATGCTTTACCTGAAACTTTTATCGTCATGGATGAAGCCTATATTGAATTTTCAGCCAAAAATACCGTCGTTGATTTAATAAAAGAGCATAAAAACCTTATAGTGCTTCGTACCTTATCAAAAGCCTTTGCCCTGGCCGGCATCCGCTGCGGTTTTACTTTAGCTGACAAAGAAGTAATAGCTCTTTTAACCAAAGTCATCGATCCGTATCCTATTCCTGATCCGGTAGCTCAAGTTGCCAAACAGGCTCTTGCCTCAGGCGGTAAAGATCTGATGAGGATCCGCGTTTCCATGACTTTAAAACGCCGCGATATTTTAGAAAGCGCTTTATTGTCATTACCCATTGTCAGCAAAGTATTCCCGTCAGAAGCCAACTTCCTGCTCGTTAAATTTAAAAACGGACCGGAAATTTTCAATGCCGTTGCCCAAAAAGGCATTATTCTGCGATCTTTTGAAACCAAACCGGGGCTTAAAGACTGCATCCGTATTTCCATCGGCTCGGATGAAGAGCTTGATGAATTGATGCGTGTTTTAAGTACTCTTGCTGCGGTATAACAACTTATTAAAGATGAAAAAATATTTATTTATCGACAGAGACGGAACCTTAGTCAGAGAACCTGAAGATTTTCAAGTCGACAGTCTTGAGAAGATATCTTTTGCCCCGAAAGTTATTCCGGCTTTAAACCGTTTAAAAGATGCCGGTTTTACTTTTGTCATGGTATCCAATCAAGACGGATTGGGAACTTCATCTTTTCCGCTTGAAGACTTCACCAAACCGCACGAATTTATCCTGAACACTTTAAAAAGTCAGGGAATTACCTTTGAACAGGTACTAATTTGCCCTCACTTTGAAAAAGATAACTGCGACTGCCGTAAACCCAAGCTTGGCATGGTTATGGCTTATTTAAAAGATACCTCATGGGATAGAGCTCATTCTTTCTTTATCGGAGATCGTCAGACCGATCTGCAGATGGGGGAGAATATGGGAATAAATAGTATTCTCTACCATGAAGACTCAATGCCGTGGGATAAAATTGCCGATAACCTGACCGTAAGGCATCGTATCGCAACCGTCAGCCGACACACTAAAGAAACCAAGATTGATATCACTGTCGATCTTGATCATCACGGTTGCTCCAAAATCGATACCGGGATGGGATTTTTTGATCACATGCTTGATCAAATTGCTACCCACGGCGGGTTTAATATGGACGTTAAAGTCACAGGTGATTTATTTGTTGATGAACATCACTCCATTGAAGATACCGGCATTGCTTTAGGTACGGCAATAAAAGAAGCTCTTTTAGATAAGCGCGGTATCGGACGTTTCGGATTCGTACTGCCTATGGATGAAGTTTATGCCCATGTCTTTGCCGATAAATTAAATGATGACGGCGTGACGGTTGCACTTGATATTTCGGGCAGACCTCACTGCAATTTCACGCTTGACGGAATTTTCAGCGAGGAAAAAGCAGGAACCATGCCGGTACAGATGGTCCCGCACTTTTTTGAATCGCTTGCAGTAGCCTTAGGTCTTACACTGCATATGAAAGTTTCTGACGGCAGCTGCCATCACCAGATTGAAGCTTTATTTAAAGCATTCGGACGAGCTTTGCGCCAGGCAATAGCCGTAAGCGGCAACGATCTTCCTTCTTCAAAAGGAACGCTGTAATGAAACTTTGTATCCTTGATACCAAATCAGCTAATTTAAACTCAGTCGTTCAAGCAATAAAACGCCTTGGTATTGACCCTGTAATTTCTGCTGACATCAATACCTTAAATCAAGCGGATAAGCTTATCCTGCCGGGTGTCGGTACTGCTTTAGCCGTTATGTCCGGAATTAATGACGGTAATCTTTACGATTTTATTTTAAATACTAAAAAACCGCTTTTAGGCATTTGTCTTGGCATGCAGGTTTTAGGCTCAGCATCGGCTGAAGTGCCTTTAAACTCAGGATTAAAGGAAATTGAAACCTTAAAGATTGTGCCGGAAAAAGTAAAAAAGCTTCACGGCGATAACATAATTTTGCCGCATATGGGATGGAATACCGTAACACATACCGATCATCCGCTTTTTGCCGGTATTAAGCAGAATGCTTATTTTTATTTCGTACACTCTTTTGCTATGGATGTCGGTGATTATACGATCGGCACTTGTGAGTACGGCGTACGATTTACCGCCGCATTGTGCCGCGATAACTTTATGGGTGTGCAATTCCATCCTGAAAAATCAGGATCGGTCGGCGCTAAACTTTTAAACAACTTTATCAACCTTTAGGTAACGCTTGTGATTATTCCAGCAATCGATCTGCAAGGCGGACAAGTTGTCCGCTTAAAGCAAGGAGATTTTACTCAAAAAACCGTTTTTAATTTTGACCCGACTTCCCGTATCTTGCAGGCGGCCAACCAAGGTGCCCAAATGGCGCACATCGTTGATTTGGACGGAGCCAAAAATCCTGCTAAAAGACAAAGAGCGGCAATAGGACGTATTGTCAAAGCTTCCCCTATTCCGATTCAGACCGGCGGCGGGATACGCTCTGCAAGCGATGTAAAAAACTTGCTTGACAGCGGGGTTGAGCGTGTCGTTATCGGATCCGTAGCAGTTAAAGAGCCGGAACTGGTTCGCGGCTGGATGCGTCGATTCGGCAGCGATCATATTACTTTAGCTTTTGATGTGCGCATCATTGATGATATTGCCTATGTCGCTACCCACGGCTGGCTGCAAACTTCAAACCTCAAGCTTGAAACCGCCATTTCGAGATATTTAAGTTCAGGCCTTGAACATGTCTTGGTTACCGATATCAGCAAAGACGGAATGATGAAAGGCGCAAACAACAGTCTCTATTCAAAGCTTGCCGCTCAATTTCCGCAAATTGACATTATTGCATCCGGCGGGATTTCATCCCTTGATGATATTAAAGCCGTCGCGCAGTCAGGAGCCACCTCAGTAGTGTTGGGACGCTCCCTTTTAGAAGGACGTTTTACCGTCAAGGAGGCGATTAAATGCTGGCAAAACGCATAATTCCGTGCCTTGACGTCCGTGACGGAGTCGTTGTTAAAGGAGTGCAGTTTAAAAATCACGAAGTCATGGGATCTATCGTTGATTTAGCTAAACGCTATGCAGACGAAGGCGCAGACGAACTTGTTTTTTATGACATCACGGCCTCTGCCGACAAGCGCCGCGTTGATAAATCATGGGTGGCCAAAATTGCCGAAGTCATAAATATTCCTTTTGCCGTAGCAGGCGGAATTAAAACCGAAGAAGACGCACAGCAAATTTTGGCATATGGCGCTGATAAAATTTCCATTAACAGTCCGGCACTTGCCGATCCTTCATTAATTACACGACTTGCCGATCGTTTCGGCGTACAGTGCGTCGTTGTGGGAATCGACACTTATTACGATGCCGCATCCGATACTTATCAGGTTAAGCAATATACAGGCAAAACCGAAAGTACCGTTACCACCAAGTGGCAAACTCTTGATTGGGTTAAGGAAGTACAAAAGCGCGGAGCCGGTGAAATCGTGCTTAACATGATGAATCAAGACGGTATGCGCAACGGTTATGATTTAAAACAATTAAAAGCAGTCCGAGAAATCTGCAAAGTTCCGCTTATAGCGTCAGGCGGAGCCGGTACTATGGAACATTTTTACGATGCCTTTAACGAATGTGATGTAGACGGAGCATTAGCCGCTTCCGTTTTCCATAAAAAAATCATTGATATTGGTGAACTTAAAAAATTCTTGAGAGAAAAAGGAGTAATAATCCGTGATAACCCCTAAGCCCGTGCTTGATTATTGCTACGGTTTTGAAAAAATTGACGAACTTGATTTTGAAAAAGGCAACGGTTTAATTCCCGCCGTTATTCAAAATGCTCAAACCGGTCAAGTCCTGATGGTAGGTTACATGAATAAAGAAGCACTGCAGAAAACCATCTCCAGCCGCTTCGTAACTTTCTATAGCCGCGATCGTCAAAAATTATGGACTAAAGGCGAGGAAAGCGGAAATTTCCTGCATCTTCGTGCCATCACGACCGATTGCGACAAAGATACCTTATTAATCTTAGTCCGACCTGACGGTCCCACCTGCCACAAAGGAACCGTGAGCTGTTTTGACGCATCTCCTCTTCCGGATGCAACCGTCCGTTACATTATGAATATGATGAAATAAGAAAAAGCTATGACAACCGATTCTTACATCAACACTCACATTGGTTTAGAAACCGAGACCGTCGTGATCTTCGTTGCCCTTGCGATAATTGCAATGGGTATCGATATGTGGGCGCACCGTTCCGATAAGCCAATAGCTTTAAAGCAGGCAATCGCTTGGACTTTATTTTGGATCTCTATAGGACTCGGCTTTGCCGGATTTTTATATTTTCATTTCAACGGTGAAGTTGCATCGTTGTATCTTGCCGGATATCTGTTTGAACAGGCTTTGTCTGTTGACAATCTGTTCGTAATGATGGCCATTTTTGCCTGGTTTAAAGTCCCGGAGAAATATTGTCATCGTGTTTTATACTGGGGTGTTCTCGGTGCGGTAGTATTCCGCATGATCTTTGTAGTAATCGGCTCAGCGTTATTTGCCATGGGTCCCGTTGTTGAAATAATCTTTGCCTTAATGGTTGCAGCTTCTGGACTTATGATGCTTAAAAAGCATGATGATGCAGACGAAAACAAAGATTTTTCCTCACATCTTGCTTACAAAACCGTTCGCTTTTTCATTCCGGTATTTCCGCGCATCGTCGGACATAATTTTTTCTTAAGGCGTGAAGAAGTTCATAAAGAACTGGAAAAGCCAGAAAATAAATCCATCGTGCTAAAGCGCTCCGGCCCTTGGTTTGCCACTCCGCTGTTTTTATGCTTGGCAGTTATAGAAACTACCGATGTAATGTTCGCTTTTGATTCGGTGCCTGCAGTTATTGCGGTCAGCCGTGAACCGCTTATCGTTTATTCCGCAATGATTTTTGCGGTCCTCGGTCTTCGTTCCATGTACTTCGTGCTTGATGCTATGCGTCAATATCTGGTGCATCTTGAAAAGGCCGTTACCGTACTGCTCTTTTTCATTGCCTTTAAGTTAGCAGCCTCTGCAAGCCTGCATCTTTTCGGCTTCGGTATCGATATCAGCGTTTACACTTCGCTTATAGTCATCGCCGTGATTTTGTCTTTAGGCATTATCGCAAGCTTTGTCTTTCCTAAGAAAAAATAAGTTTTTCTTTGCCGTTCCCTATGCTAATGGAACGGCTTTTTCTAATTAAAACAAGTTCCTTTCTATATGCTCTTCAATTAGTTTTCTGGCTTTATCTATCGAGTTTTCCCGACAAAAAAGCTTAAAAAACTCAACTAGATTCTTATCAGTGCGTCTTGCAAAACCCAAAAACTGCTTAGCGCGATCTAAAACCGATTTTTCCATAAAATTACGGTCAATAAGTTCCTGAATAAACTCATCAACCACTTTTAAAACATAAGATGTCGAGTAAGGATCGGCTCCTTCTTTCAAAACGGCACCGGCATTGGGAATAGACAAAGCACCGCGGCCTACCATTAAGCGATCCGTTTTAGCAGCCTTGGCACATTCCTGTCCGTCTTCATAAGACAAAATATCACCGTTTGCCACTATTGGTATTCCGCGAGCAAACTCTTTAACCTTTCCGATAACAGACCAATCAAGAGCGCTTTCTGAATACAAATCCTTGCGTGTTCTTGCATGCATGATAATTTCATTGACGCCGTCCACCGCAATAGCTGAAACGATTTCAGGTGCTTCCGTCTTACTTAAAAATCCGGTTCTTACTTTAACGGATAAGAAAATATCAGGAGGTAAAGCATCTCGTACCGCAGACACAATTTCATGCATCAAATCGGGCTCTTTAAGCAGCATCGCCCCACCGTGATGAACGAAACGGGATGGACAGCCGAAATTAACATCAATACTTTTAGCCCCCAATTTTACAGCTCTCTTTGCCGTATCGGCTATAGCTTTAGGATTATCGCCTAAAAGCTGAACTCTTACTAAAGTTCCGCTTGATGTACGGGCATTATTTTCCTTTAGTTCAGGAACTTCCCTTTCTAAGGTTTTATAGGGCAAAACCACATCGGTGACTCGAATAAATTCTGAAAAACATTCATCATAATCACCATGAGCCGTCAAAATTTTACGTAAAGGAGGATCTGCAACACCCTCCATCGGTGCTAAATAAACCTTATTAATATCCATAACTGTAAGACGGAAAAAGACAAAAATTTGCGCTATTTTACCTTAAATCCAACTAAAATGCCTTTAAACAAATTCAGCTATATATTGTTTAACCCAATAAGTAAAAAAAACTTTTTTGCTAAATTTTCTCGACGACATTCATCTTAATGAACTCACTGCTAAAATATTACCGCTTTTAGCTTAAAGTAAAGGAGAAGCTTAAAAATGCTTATTGCAACGCATGACGGAACCTTTCATGCAGACGAAACAGTTGCCTGCGCCGTTTTAAGTTATGTTTTTGACAACACCTCCGTCATCCGTACAAGAAATCCTATTGAACTTGAAAAAGCCGACATTATTATTGATGTTTCAGGTAAAAACGATAACCGTCACTTTGATCACCATTCAAAAGAATTTACTTTAAGCCGTGATAATGGGATCCGCTATGCTACAGCCGGTCTTATGTGGCAGAAATTCGGCAAAGATTTTCTAAAAAAAATAGCTTTAGAACTGATAAAAACCCATTATGAAGATGACATTATAGACGCTGCCTTTAAACGCATTGACCATGAGATCATGTGCATGGTGGATCTTAATGACAACGGTCAATTAAATGAGTTTTTAGAAAAAAAAATAGCTCCTAAAACCGCAGAGGGGCGAAATGTTTTCAATGCCTTAAACGAGTTTTACCAAATCGATCCGGGGATCCCCTACATCGTTGCCATGCAAAATCTTCCGGCCGTAAGCGGACATGAGCAGGATAAGGCTTTTATGCAGACGGTAAAAATGCTTAAGCAAATTCTGCAAAATGCCTCCATAAATGCATTAAATACCGAATTTGGGATAAAAGAAGTTTTAAAGGTATATGACGGCGGCAAAATTTTAATTATGCACACCAGACTGCCATGGACTCAGGCTGTGCTTAGTCATTTTGATGTTTTTAAAAACTGTGTCCTTGCGGTTTATCCCGATCGTAAGCGCGGATGGCGCGTTCAATCTTTACCACTGTCAAAAGCTTCACGTTTTGCCAATCGCTGCGGTGCTCCCCTAACCTGGCGCGGTCTTGACGGACAGAGTCTTGATAAAGCTTCAGGATTAAACGGCACGATTTTTGTTCATAAAGCAGGTTTTACCGGCGGAGCACTATCTTTTGAGACCAATCTTGAGATGGCCAAACTTTGGCTTAAGCTCGGTGAATATCCGGTAGAAAACTAAAAAAAATTCCTCAGTGCTTGCTGAGGAACTTCTTTAAGACTTACATATTACGGGGCAAAATATCCGCCGCCTGAACCTTTATCATTATCTTTAGGCGAACTGTTGCTGCCGTCATCATATCTTGCGTTATTACTGTTATTCTGCCCGGAAAAGGCAGCCGTGCCGTATTTATTTACCGTAGTTCTGATATCTTTTCCTAATAAGTAAACGTAAATAAGCGGTAAAAACGCTATAACGGTATAAGGCAGAGGAATATGCACGAAATACTGCAATAAAAGTATTACGGCAACAACTGTATTGGCAAACGCCGAAACTCTAAGCATTGAAGCAAAATTAATTTTTATCTTACTGACTAAAATCAGCAAAATTCGTCCTATAAGCGCTATTATCAAAGCGTTAAAGGCTAACATTACAAAAAACCACAGCGTGATCATCCCCCATACGGTAAACCATGACGAATTAAATACGCTGTCTAAAGAAGCAGCCGCCTCATAAGGCTCAAAATTTGCGTTAGTCGGAAAAATTGATGAATAAGGCACGGCATTAGACTGATCAAATGATTTAAATACTACTGAAGTGCTGGTAAGTTCAATCGGCGCCTTTAGAGCATCTCCCTCCAATATTTTATTATCAGGATTATAAATTATTGACGGATTGCCTTTTGAGTTTCTTATCTCGACAAAATTCTGCGAACCGTCTTTTGGACTTAAGACACCGTTTGCATCAAGATAGCTTGGCGGGATCTTGGAAACCAAAGTCACCAGTTCCATCTGTTTTAAGCTTGACAGAACATCCATAACTTTTACACAAGCAGGAAAAGCTATCAGCGCACAAATCAAAAACAAATAATAAAAGCCCCAGCCGCGCATCTTAAATAAAACATGCAAATAAAAAGCACGGGAAGATAAAGCTTTTAAAGGATAAAATATGGAATTTAAATTAAATTTAAGTAACATAAGCTTAACTATTAACAAAGATAGAAAAAATATAGCACAGCGATATTTTTTTATGCAAATTCAGGGAAAAAAATGATAAAAAAAACTCCATTTAAATTCATTCTGACTGCTATTTTAGGCTTTTGCCTTGCTTATAACGCAACTGCTGCAGAAATTTTCGGCAGTTACTCAAAAGGATGCATCAAAGACGCAGTCGCTTTTCCTAAAGAATCTTCATATCATCAATCACTTCTGTCACATAGCGGACGCAACTATGCCCACCCAGACATGGTAAAGTATCTTAATGATTTGATAGCCAAAGTAAAACAAGCAGGTCTTCCTCCGATTTTAATCGGTGATATTTCATTAAAAACGGGAGGAGATCTGGGGCCGAACTCCGATCATGCAAGCCATAACATCGGACTTGATGTTGATATCCCTTTTGTTTTTGCTTCACCGCGAAAAACGACCGCGGAGCTTAAAAAGCTAAAATATGTTTATTTGGTAAACAAAAACACTTTAACAAAAGATTTTACGTACGAAAGAGCTGAACTTATCCGTCTTGCCGCAAGTGATCCTAAAGTCACCAGAATCTTTGTCAGCCCGTTAATCAAAGAAGGATTATGTCAATTCTATAAAGGACAAGACAGAAGCTGGCTTTCAAAAGTAAGACCGTGGTTTGGACATAGAGCCCATATGCATGTAAGACTTGCCTGCCCGCCGGACAGTCCTTACTGCGTAAATCAAGATCTTCCGCCTGAAGGTGACGGCTGCGGCAAAGAACTCATCAGTTGGTTTATGCCGGCAGACATTAACCATCCGCTGCCTAAAGTTAAGCGTCAGCGTTTAAAAATGCCCGCACAGTGTGAAGCGATACTCAACCGCGATTAAACATATGGGCAAGGCGTTTAAAAAACGATCCTTGCTCTTTGCTGACTACAACCTCAATAGAGATTCCCTGGAAAGTAAACTGCCTGCAATAAGTTCCGTCTATTGCGGCGTTTATTTCTTCAACTACCTTCATCATGGTACTCTTAAGCTCATCAAGCCAAGGAGTACGTTCTTCCAAAATAACCTGCTTTAAAAAAGCCCTTGAGGCAAGCAAATACTGAGGATCGTTAGGACGCGGAATTTTAGCGTACTCATCCCAAGGAATACCTGTAATATACTGAATCCACTGTCTTAAAGGAGCATTACTCCAATAACAGGACAACGGATCGTGCACTTCACGCATGAAATGATTGAAAAGCTCATTAATTCTGTCAATACAGCATTGACGATCATGGCGATTTCCTGAAATTTCATAACGGCGATATAAAATCTGATTATTGCCCTTCTTTATTTCTTTAAAGCATTTGACAAAAGATCCTTGGGGACTGTCGGATCTGAACATCAGCGGGCTTAATCTGTCTTTGCTGTTATGTCTGTACAGCGCATCGTAATTGTAGCTTTCAAAATGCTCTTCAGCTCTTTCCTTTAAATAATGGTGGACCATAGAGCGAATTAACTGCCGTTTTTGATCAGTACTTAAAAAATCCTCTAAATGACGGATAAAAAAGGCCGTAAAATCCTCACGAATAGCTTGAGGCATACTTAAAATATTTCCCTCATGCAATGCTATTTCCTGAGCATACTTAACTTTTTTATCATAAATTGAGTAATAAATAAGCACCCATAGCTTCATTTGCAGATTGAGCACGCGATTAAAAACAAAATCAGCCATTGCGTCAAGATTTTTAAGATGTGCAATATCAGGAAGACTTTGACGCTTAAAAACCCAATCATGCGAAAATACACTTAAAGCATACCAATTTAAATTATCGGCAAGACCGTCAGAAAAGAAACGTTTTATCGCTGCAGGAGAAATTTCTTTAAAAGATTGAGGATTATTTTCAAACCACACATCACTTACGCTGGGAAGCGGCCATAAAGTGGTAATAGGCAAACCTCCCTGCTTTAAAGACTGAGGATTATTTTTATATAAAGACAAAAAAAACCAAATAGCAACCAGCGAATGAAGTCTGCACAAAAGCGGGGTATAATGCGTATTAGACTCATCCTTAACCGGCAAGCCTAAATACTCCAGCATTTGGGACGGACGGATAAGTTTTGCTATATCTTCATTTTGTCTGAATACTTCCTGCCAAGTGTTTACTATACCCTGAACGCTGATTGCCTTTCTCACAAACGAACGACACGGTTCAATTCCGGGATTTAAACACACAACCTGCTTATCTCGTAAAAAATTACAGTTTAAAACTTCCTGAAGAGTAGGAAAATTTCCGTCCATAATAAGCTTACGCGAAATACCGTGATCCAGTGCATTTGCCCAACGAACTCGTGACGGATTTTGCGGCCTTAAAAAAGTATGCAAATATACTGAAGGACGCTCTTCTTTTTGATCCCAACGCAAAACACCGACTTCAAGAGCGGTATCAAGTTCTCCGTCATTGGGATTATAAAATTCTAAAAAATATAAAGCAGATTTAGGCATTTTTAATTCTGAGACTAAAATGCAGCGAGTACACGCTGCATTTTTTTAGGCAAACTAATAAACCCCTGGCAACGACGTATCATCAACGATTACAGCCCCGCCGTTGTCTTGCGCCCCGACTGCCGAATCGTAGGAGCCTGAAGACGATATCTCCAAAGGCTCGGATGAAACCGTACTTATAGGCTGTGTGTCAGAATACGTTCCTGATGAAGCTTGAGACTGATCAATGACAGGAGGATTGCTCGAAGGTTTCTGAACCGGGACGTTTTCCATATAATCAAAAATCGTATAAATCTTCTTTACACCGTCAATTTTCTGAACTTCATTGACGGCACGAATGGCTTCATCACGGGTTACATAACCTAATAGGTAAACCATACTGTCTTCAGTTACGACCTTAAATCTTCCAGAACGAATATTTTCACCGAATAAAAGCTTGGTCTTAATCTTAGACGTTATATAAGTGTCATTTGCGGTAACACCGGCCGAAACTGGTTGTTTGAAAGTAACAAAATTATATACTTTACGTACATAATCAAGGCGCTTAATCTTTTCAAGACAAGAATTAAAATACTCGCTGTTAATAGTTTGACCGACTAAAAGTACATTTCCCGACATAGAAATAACCGAAACGGAAAAATCATCTTTTTTAGACAACTTCTCATTTTCTTTAAAAATCTTGTACGCATTCTGCTCTATAGTCTCATCATAAAACATAGAATCGATAGTACGACTGTCAGAACCGATTATGGCTCCGGTAGTTCCTGTAGCAGCTCCGACCGCTACGGCAGCGCATCCTGACATAATAAAAGGAACAGAGCAAAAAGCCCCGATCGCAATTAATTTTAATAAATTATTCTGTTTCATAATCTGCCGCTTTAATGTAACAAGAGAACTCCGGTCAAAAGCTCTGGCGCTGAACTTTTTACCGGAAAACACCATGAAAAACGCCTTTTTCTAATGAATAAGTCTATCATTTTGCGATCGTTTTAGCTATGAAAAGCCAACAAAGTTGCAGGAACATGAAATCCTTGCCTAAAAGGCTTATGCTCAATAGTAAAAAAGCATGAAAAAATATTAAGTTACCTTTAATTACACTGCCGTAAATTTTAAAATCATCACTCCCGCAATAATAAGAGATATTCCCAAAAGTCTTGAGACCATCATCGGATC
>ERZ779866.1362-NODE-1362-length-24877-cov-7.322939_pt1 | contig 24877 bp, 24 predicted proteins | sample MGYA00511248_ERZ779866 | MGnify/ENA primary metagenome ERZ779866 (study PRJEB29588, sample SAMEA2155758) | human gut metagenome | biome: human gut; feature: human-associated habitat; material: faeces | place: Denmark | collected 2008/2010 ... | reverse complement strand
AATTAATGATGAGTAGTTGGATACGCGAAGGTTTAATTATTCATTCTTAATTCTTAATTTTCCTTAATATCATTATAAATCATCGAGAAAAGCTCCGGCAATTTCTTTTTTACGTTTATCGGCTTAAAGGTTTTTGAGTCAACAAAACCGTGCTCCGTGGTTCCGCTTCCAAGCAAAACACCGTCGCTCTTTCTTTTTACCTCGTAATACAGCACCATTTTTGCCGCAGAAAGCTTTGTAGCTCTGGTTTCAACCACCACAACGTCCTCATACTTTGCCGGAATACCGTAATGGCAGGTGAGATTGATAAGAGGCATCATAACTCCGGCTGCTTCCATTTCTGTATAGCTTATTCCGAACATTTTTATATAATCGGTTCTTCCTGCCTCGTACCATATTGGGTAAACGCTGTGATGAACTATTCCCATCTGGTCTGTTTCAGCATATCTCACTGTCAATTCAGTTTTAGATATTTTCATTATTTTCGCCTCTGTTTTTTATCAATGTAAATTTTTTACTCTTATAAACTATCCGACTGTTTAGATATAATCCCATATCAAACCTTATCGATGGCGAGCCATTTTAAGTCGCTTAAAAAACGCCTCGCCCGCCTTGAAACGGTGTTAATCTTCAAACTAAAGTCTTGCAAGGCGGAAATAAAAAACTCGCCCGACCTGTATATAAGCTAATTTCTTAAACTAACCTTGCAGGTCAGAAATAAAAGAAACCAACCCAATCGGGAGCGAGCCACTGTAAGTCGCTTAATAAAACGTCTCGCCCGCCGTAAAACGACGTTTATTTCCCAAAATAACCTTTGCACGGCGGAATTAAATTACACATCCAAATTTTGAACGTATTTTGCGTTTTTCTCTATGAATTCACGGCGTGGTTCTACCTTGTCGCCCATAAGGATTGTAAAGGTTTCGTCGGCGGCTTCTGCATCGGAAAGCTCCACCTTCAGCATAAGACGTGTTTCCGGGTTCATTGTTGTTTCCCAGAGCTGCTCGGCGTCCATTTCACCAAGACCCTTGTATCTCTGAACCTCGGTTTTACCCTCGATTGATGCCAAAAGTCTGTCACGCTCCACGTCATCATAGGCGTAGAAATGCTCCTGCTTTTTGCCTGTGCCCTTTGTAATTCTGAAAAGGGGAGGCTGAGCAATGTATATATGTCCCTGTTCAATAAGTGGACGCATAAATCTGAAGAAAAATGTCAAAAGCAAGGTTCTGATGTGAGAGCCGTCAACGTCGGCATCAGCCATGATAATGACTTTTCCGTATCTCAGTTTTTCTATGTCAAATTCGTCGCCGATACCGCATCCGAGAGCTGTGATAACAGGAGTCAGCTTGTCGTTTCCGTAAACCTTGTCAAGACGTGCCTTTTCCACGTTGAGCATCTTTCCCCAAAGGGGGAGAATTGCCTGAAAACGTCTGTCACGTCCGCCCTTTGCGGAACCGCCTGCGGAATCTCCCTCGACGATGTAAATTTCTGTAATTTGATTATCGTTTGACTGACAGTCTGCAAGCTTGCCGGGAAGCTTTGTATTTTCAAGGGCAGTTTTTCTTCTGACACTTTCCCTTGCTTTTCTTGCGGCTTCTCTTGCACGGGAAGAGGCGAGAGCCTTTTCAAAAATAACCTTAGCCACGCCCGGATTTTCTTCAAGGTAAGCTGAAAGCTTGTCGCTTATAAGCTTATCCACCATTGTTCTGATTTCCGTGTTGCCAAGCTTTGCCTTTGTCTGTCCCTCAAACTCAGCTTCCTTAAGCTTTACGCTGATTATAGCTGTAAGTCCCTCACGAACGTCCTCACCGGTGAGGTTTTTGTCGGTATCTTTAAGCTTGTTGAACTTTCTTGCATAGTCGTTCATAACCCTTGTGAGGGCACGCTTAAAGCCTTCCTCGTGAGTACCGCCGTCGGTGGTATGAATGTTGTTTGCGAAAGACAAAATAAACTCGTTGTAGCTGTCATTGTACTGCATTGCAACCTCAACGGAAGCAGTGTCATCCTCGTTGGTTGCGGCAAAGTACATAACAGACGGATGAATAACATCAAGAGATTTTTTTCTGTGAATATACTCAACAAAGCTCTTGATACCGCCCTCGTAAACAAAGTTGTTTGTTATTATGTTTTCAGGGTCTCTCTTGTCGGAAAGCTCGATATGCACTCCGGCATTGAGGAAAGCCTGTTCTCTAAGTCTTTTTTCAAGAATTTCGTAATCGTAAACGTCGGTTTCCTGGAAAATTTCATTGTCCGCCTTAAAGGTAACAGTTGTACCTCTGTCGGTGGATTTTCCGATTATCTTAATATCGTCGGTCTGTTTTCCTCTTTCAAATCTCTGGAAATACAAGTCCTCTCCGTCGCAGACCTTTACTTCAAGCCAAGTTGAAAGGGCGTTTACAACAGACGCACCAACTCCGTGGAGACCTCCGGAAACCTTATAGCCGCCTCCGCCGAACTTACCTCCGGCATGAAGCACGGTGAAAACAACCGTAACGGCTGAAAGACCTGTTTTTCTGTTTATGCCTACAGGTATACCACGTCCGTTATCCTTAACCTCTATTACGTTTCCCGGCAGAATTGACACATCTATTTTTGTGCAGTATCCGGCTAAAGCCTCGTCGATTGCGTTGTCCACAATCTCATATACAAGGTGGTGAAGACCCTTAGGGCCGGTTGAACCGATATACATACCGGGACGTTTTCTAACCGCCTCAAGACCTTCCAAAACCTGTATTTCGTCAGCGCCGTATTCGTTTTCTACTTTGGTTATTTCGCTGCTGTTAATGTTGTTTGTTTCGTTTAATTCCAAAATTTTGCCCTCCTTTGACAGGACTTGCTATTATTCGACAAACGCTGTTTTTCTTTCATTTTTTCTTCTTTGACTCATTCGATAACTTTTGTTCTGTCTTTTTTATTTTCTTAAAATCTATAAAAAACGGAACGAATATAAATCCTAAGATTACATACGCCACCGTGGAAATAAGTAGTGGGGTAAAGTTTAAAGAATTCAGGTTGTTGAGAATAATCAAATTCGTAACAACAGCCAGTATGAGAACAATCGCCCCCAAAACGACCATTCCCCTTAATCTTTTTACTTTAAATTCCTTTTTGCAGTGATAGCAAACTTGAACTTTTTCTTTTTTGTTTAACTTTCTAACTTTATTGTATCTGTATATGGTATGACAATAGGGACAAACAGGCAATTTGAACATTTTATATCACCTTGATTTTCTTTTGTTTGCGGCTCTTCTTTGAGCTCTTTCTTGTTTTTTTGTCTGCTCTAAGGTTTTAAGTCTTTCGCGGACAACGTCCCTGTATTTTAGATAAGGCTTTAATTTTATATAAAAAGGAATCAACAGATAGAATATCACCATTGGCAGAAAGCTTAAAGCCACCAGTGTTATATTGTCTGTGCTTTGAAAAATCATATTGATAATTATAATCAAAATTGAAATAAGCAGAGCCGCAAGAAAAACCTTTTTAAGCTTTTGGCTTACACTTATTTTAGACTCTCTTTTACAGGCGCTGCAAACATAGTCGCACTTTGATTTTATCACAAAAGCTCTGAAATAGGGTACCTTTTTCCCGCAGTAGGGACAAGTTTCCAGCTTCATTTTAACATATCCTTTCTCAGCCCGTTGTTCCTTTTCAGTAAGGTTCGGCTTGAAATCTGACTGATATACACAGTGGTTTTATTATTTTCTGAACAAACAATAAATGACTTTGGGAGTTCCGTGGAAACATTTATAACATTTCCCGCCTTTTCGGCTTTTGTCAGATAATCCCTTGTGTTTTTCGATATGGTGGTGGTATCAAGGTCAAAAATTCCTAAAATGCTTTTTGTTGTGACCACCGTGTTTTCACCGAGATGCAAATACATTCAGTCTCCGCCTTTCACGTATTTAATCACAGCGAGGACATAAGGCGCACCTTACCTCTGTCTATTTTAAATATCCTGCCGTTTTTAAGCTGTTCCTTGTTTGACTCTTCACAGCAGGTTATAAACACCTGATAATTTTCCGTTTTGTTTAGTAAATAATCCTGACGACTGTTGTCAAGCTCCGACAAAACATCGTCAAGCAAAACTATGGGATTTTCACCGGTTATTTCACGGTGAAGCCTTGCTTCCGCCAGCTTTAAAGACAAAACCGTGCTTCTTTGCTGACCCTGCGAGCCGAAATTCCTTGCTGAAACTCCGTTTATCTCCATATTTACGTCATCTCTGTGGGGGCCGGTTCCCGTATATCCTCTCATCAAATCCTCTTTTACTCCGGCTCTTAATTTTTTCAACATTTCTTCCGCCAACTGTTGAGAAGTCAGGTTTTCTGTTTCAAAATTCGTGTCATAGGTTATCTTTAAGACTTCTCTTCCCGAGGATATTCCATGGTGGTATTCTTCCGCACACAAATTCAATTTCTTAATATAGTCAATTCTCTCTTTAATCAGCAGTCCTCCGAGACTGCAAAGTGCGGTATCCCAAATTTCCAGAGTTTCCATAAGCTCACGGTGCTTCGGTATATCTTTAAGCAAAGCGTTACGCTGGTTTAATGTTTTGTTGTATTTTCCCAAAACGGACGCATATTTTACCTTTTGTCTGCAAATTGCGCTGTCTATAAATTTTCTCCTAAAGGCAGGGCCGCTTTTCACAAGGGTCAAATCCTCGGGAGAAAACACCACAGCGCCGGTTTTTTCCACCAGCTCGGCGGCAGATTTAGGTATAGCGTTTATAAGTATTTCTTTTTTGTCTTTTTTATTCTGTGTGGGATAAAAGTTTATCTGCACATTCTGAACACGGTTTTGTGAGTAAAATTCCGCATAAAGCCGGGCTTTTTCACTGTTAAAGCCCACAAGCTCGCTGTCCTTTGCGCCTCTGAAAGAATGGGCGCCGCACAAAACCCAAACCGCCTCTAAAAGATTGGTTTTACCCTGAGCGTTTTCACCGTAGATTACATTTACTTTTTCTCCCGGCTCGATAAATCCGTCCTCAAGATTTCTAAATCCTTTAAAGTTCAGTTTTAAAAGCTTCAACTTTTACACACCTCAACAGTAACTCCATTGCATACGGCGGTATCGCCCTCACGCATTTTTTTGCCTCTCATTGTGCAGACCTCACCGTTTACGGTGACCTGGCCGCCCTGAATCATAACCTTGGCGTGGCCGCCTGTTTCCGCAGCTCCTGCAAACTTCAGCAAATTATCCAGACGGATAAACTCCTCCCCGTCCTTCAGCTCAATTCTTTCATATCTCATAAATAATTAACACACCATCTTTCTTTTATACCCGCACAAGGCCTTGGAGGACGCTGTCCTCCAAACCACCTGCAAAAGGAACCGATATCCCCTTTGAATCCCAAAATTTTGATTTGATAATATATAAAAATTACGCCAATCTCATTGGAACTACCAAGAACAGGAATGAATCTCCGGATACAGGTTTTACAATCATAGGGGAGAGGCCGCCGTTTATCACAAGTCTAACCTCGTCTGTGTCGGCATTTTTAAGTGCGTCAAGCAGATATTTATGATTAAAACCAATGGTTACATCGTTTCCGGCAATGGTTGTTCTCAAAACATCAGTTGCTTTTCCCACTGCGGTTGAGCAGGAAAGTCTGATTTCATCACCTGTAAAGGTGCATTTAACAGGGCTTTGAATTTTTTCGCTGGTGATAAGAGCCATTCTTTCAACAGCGCTTATCAAAACTCTTGTGTTTATATTTACAACTGTTTCTTCGCCCTTAGGAATTGTGGTTTCGTAATCAAGGAATGTTCCCTCGATAAGTCTTGAAATTATGGAATATTCCTTAACCTTGAACATTACATGTCTTTCGCCAACAATTATTGAAACCATTTCCTCTTCGTCATTGCCCAAAAGCTTTAAGAACTCTGACTGGGTTTTTCCAGGAATAACAAACCTTGTGTCACGGTCATAGTCGATAGCTTCTGTTCTGATAGCCATTCTGAAACCGTCAACAGCTACAATTCTCAGGTTTTTGTTTAAAATCTCAAAGAGAGAACCTGTATAGATAGCCTTAGCGTTGTTTTCAGACACAGCGTAAATGGTTTGCTTTATCATATTTTTGATAAGACCTTCTTTTATTACAATCTCATCTGTTGTTTCAAAGGTAGGAAGGTCAGGGAATTCAACGGAGCTTATACCTACAATCTGGTAATCAGCCTGTCCGCTGGTTATATATGTTATAAGTCTTTCGTCTGTTTCCATTGTGACAACTTCTTCCGGAAGCTTTCTCACAATTTCAGAAAAAAGTCTTGCCGAAACAACTATTTCTCCCGGTGTAAGCACGGAAGCTTCTATTTTAGTGGTTATTCCTATTTCCAAATCATAAGCTGAAAGGATAATATGTCCTTCTTTTGCTCTTATAAGTATTCCTTCAAGGGCAGGAATTGTTGTTTTGCTTGAAACCGCTCTTGAAACATTGGTTACAGCGTTGGCAAGATCTGTTCTTGAACAGTTAAACTTCATTGTTTTTAACTCTCCTTCTGTTTCAACATTCCTAAGAGGCTGCAGGCCTCTTTCATATCATATGATATGTTATGATTATGATTAAATTAGAGTAGTAGTAGTAGGGGGTGTTGAAATGTTTAAGACTAAAAAAAATTAAGTATTCATCGAAAAAATTCAAGTAAAAATTTTACTTCATCGGATTTTGAGAAATGTTGAATACTTATCAACATTTCAACTTGTTTTCCACATATAAACAACGCGTTTAATTATGTGTGTTGAATGTTGAAACTTTTGTGGATAAAAAAACCTTGTTTTTTTCACAAATTCAGTCAAAAACGGTCATTATCTGTCTCGAATATTCTTGATAATATCCTCTACTGTTTCTCTTACTTTTGAATCGTTTTTCATTTCGTCCTCAACCTGCTGAACGGTGTAGACAATTGTAGAATAATGTCTGTTGCCGAACTCTTCGCCGATTGCCACCATTGAAAGGGGAGTAAGCTCTCTTACAACATAGATTGCAATCTGACGTGCGTGGTTGATGTTTGCCTTTCTGCTCTTTTTGGAACGGATATCCTCGGGAGCAACTCCGAAAGTTCTTGCAACCTCGTCCACTATCTTCTCAACTGTAAGCTCCGGCGGAACATCGTTGTTGAGAATGTCGGAAATAATCTCCTGAACTGTGGCGATTGTGGGTCTTTCTCCGTTCAAAAGACTCTTGGCTTTCAGCTTTTTAACTGTGCCTTCAAGCTGACGGATATTTGTCTTGATTTTTGAAGCGATAAACTCGCAAACCTCGTCCGGAATTTTAAGATCGAGGAGCTGTGCTTTTCTTTCTATAATAGCGATACGTGTTTCGATGTCCGGCGGCTGGATATCTGCCAAAAGTCCTGACTCAAAACGTGAACGCAGACGCTCGGAAAGAGTTTTTATCTCTTTCGGCGGACGGTCAGATGTCAAAACTATCTGTTTTTTGTCGTTGAAAAGAGTATCGAAGGTATGGAAGAACTCTTCCTGGGTTCTTTCCTTGCCGCCGATAAACTGAACGTCGTCGATTAAAAGAACATCTGTCTGTCTGTATTTCTGACGGAACTCAGCGGTTCTGTTCATCTGAATGGATTCGATGAGTTCATTTGTAAAGTCGTCGCCCTTTATATAAAGTATATGGCTTTCAGGGTGAGTCTTTTTAATATCGTTGCCGATAGCCAGCAAAAGGTGGGTTTTTCCAAGACCTGAATTTCCGTAAAGGAATAAAGGGTTGTAAGCCCCTGCCGGATTTGCGGCAACTGCCAAAGACGCCGCATGGGCGAACTTGTTTGAAGAACCTACAATAAAGGTGTCAAAGGTATACTCATAGTTTGTATCAAGGAAAGTATCCTCCGGTTCTTCTTTTTTTGTGTTGTTTTCTTCTCCAACTTCACTTGGAATTACGAATTTGACGGTAAAGCCGATTCCAAAAACGGCGTTGAATGCTTCATTGAGCAATACCGTATAACATCTTATGAGGGTTTGGCGATGAAAATCATTTGGAACCAGCAAAATTGCTTCGCCTTTTTCGAAATCGAGATTTTTGGGAACAATTCTGCTAATCCATGTTTTGTAGGCAACATCTGTAATCTTAGTTTTACAGTAATCGCATATGATTTCCCATGCCTCGTTAAAGGATTCCATATAATACCTCCAATATTATTTTTAGTCGCACTTATTAAGCCGAAAAAAAGCGTATTTTTTCTTTCGGTTTTTTCTGTGCATATAAAAAGCGGAAAAAAGGCGATACCCATCCACTATTTCTCATAATATATTGTAGCAAAAAAAAATTACCTTGTAAACTTATTTTTCAATTTTTTTCAAGGGGGTATAAGCTTTAAGATATAGGAAAAACGGGGTTAAATTTTGAAATTTTTATTGAAAGCTTAAAAAATCACCGGCTTTAGAGGCTGATTTTTTCAAATAACCTGAAAAAAAGGGAAAAAATCTCATTTATACACAAAAAAATATTCTTTTTTTTGCCTTAAACAGTGGAAAAATCGAGGTAAAACCCTTGACGTATTTTTAAAAGTAATATATAATGCTAAGGTGCAAGGTTATGTATCCGAAGGGAGGATTTTTAAATGCTGAGAACTTACCAGCCAAAAAAGCTTCACAGAAAAAAAGAGCATGGCTTCAGAAAGAGAATGTCTGACAGAAACGGACGTAAAGTATTGGCTCGCAGAAGAGCAAAAGGCAGAAAGAGACTGACCTACTAATAAAAAATAAAGCTTAAAATACAGGCCACCGTTGAATGTGGTCTGTATTTTTAAAAATTATTATTTAGGCGAAGATAAGCGGCAGAGTTCTCTGCTGCTTAAACGTGTTTAAAAAAAGTTTCCGGTTTAAGGTGATTTTAATGAGTGATGCCCTCACTTTAAAAGAAAAAAGAGAATTTTCCAGAGCTTATAAGAGAGGCAGATCTTTTGTAAGCCCTTTGCTTGTGACATATGTAATTAAAAATAATTCAAATAACCTGCGTTACGGAATCACTACCGGTAAAAAAATCGGAAAAGCTGTCCAAAGAAACAGAGCCAGAAGAGTGATAAGGGCGGCTTTTTATATGCTTGAGGGAAATCTCAAACAGGGGTACGACATTGTCTTTGTTGCCAGAGGCAAAACTCCCTATGTAAAAAGCACGGAAGTTTTAAGTTGTATGCAAAGTCATTTGAAAACTGCGGGATTGATTATTGAAGACTAAAGGTCGCTTATTTAAGATTATAAAATTTCGGATTGTTTGGTTATTAAGACTTTGGTTATGAAACAGATTCTATTACAGCTTATAAAATTTTATAGGAAAAATATTTCTCCAAGGACTTCTCCTAAGTGCAAATATTATCCCACTTGTTCCCAGTACGGACTGGAAGCTATAGAGCGTTTCGGCGCTTTTAAAGGAAGCCTTCTCACCGTTTGGAGAATTTTAAGATGTAATCCTTTTTCAAAGGGCGGGTATGACCCCGTTCCGGAAAAGAAAAATGAAAAAAGGAAAAGCTAAATGTGAGGTAGTTTAACCATGATGCAAATTTTTAACTACATTGGTTTTATACTGGGCTACTTGCTGTGGTGGCCTTTGCTTATCGTTAAGAACTTCGGTATAGCGATTATTATCTTTACATTGATTATTAAGATAATCACATTCCCGTTTTCTATTAAACAGCAAAAATCTATGGCGGCTAACCAGAAGCTTCAGGAAAAACAGAAGCTTTTGAGAGAAAAGTACGGAAACGACAGAAACAAGCTTAATCAGGAAATGCAGAAGCTTTACGAGAAAGAGAACACCTCTCCTATGAGCGGATGTATTACTTCCATTTTGCCTATGCTTGTACTTTTGGGCGTTTTCTACAGTGTTGCCTATCCTCTTACAAATACACTGCATCTTTCCGGAGATTCAGTAAACCAGGCTATTGACTTTATGAATTCCATTCCGGGACTTCAGCAATCGTCAAACGCATTCTACAGACAGATTGAATTTGTAAATATATTCCCTGCAATTCAGAATTCAAGCTTTGTTCAGGAAATTTTCTCTGCTTCAGAGATTGCAAACATTTCCATGTTTAACCAGAGCTTTAATTTGCTGGGCTTTGACCTTTTGTCAACTCCAAGTGTTGCCGGCGGAATTTATTATGCAATTCCTGTTTTGTGTCTTTTGACTTCAATCGGTTCACAGTTCTTACTTACAAAGATACAGGGAAATCAGATGCAGGGATGCATGAAGATTATGCTTTTTGTGCTGCCACTTTTCTCAGCATGGATTGCTCTCAATGTGCCTTCAGCCGTTGGTTTTTACTGGATTGTATCAACCGTACTCAGTTTTGTTCAGACACTTGTGCTTCAAAAATTCTATAACGCTACAAAAATGGGCGGAAAGATGGAAGCTCAGCATGTTGCACTGCTCCGTTTACAGGAGAAAAATGCTCAAAAGTTGCAGTAAAACAGCGAACAAAACAAATATTTTTTAAATAGGAAATTTATCCGATTATTCGGATTATATACAGAAAGAAATTTAAAATCTGAAATTCATAAATTCATGATTTGTTCCGAGAAGGTGAAATTTTGATTAAGGAAGCTATCGGAGTAGGAGCAACTGTGGATGAAGCAAGAGAAAACGCTTGCAGAGAACTCGGCGTAGAAACCTTTGAAACCGAGTTTGAAATCCTCAAAATGCCCGAAAAGAAGAAATTAGGATTATTTGGCGGCAGCCCTGCCAAGGTAAGAGTTTACATAGAGATCAGCCCTGTTGATACAGCGGTTGAGTATCTCAAAAATGTGCTCGACGCTATGGGGGCTAAAAATCTTACAGTAGAAAAACATGACAAGGAAGACGGTGTAGAAATCTCCATCGAGGGAGAAGACGTTGGGTACGTTATCGGCAGAAGAGGGGAAACTTTGGATGCATTGCAGTATCTTACCGGACTTGTTGCAAATCATGTTGACAACAACTATTACAGAATTACTCTGAATACAGGAAACTACAGAGAAAAGAGAGAGGAAACTCTCGCAATTTTGGGCAGAAAACTTGCCTTTAAAGCTGTTAAAACCGGTTCAAAAACCTCTTTGGAGCCGATGAACCCTTATGAGAGAAGAATAATTCATACAGCGGTTCAGAAAGTAAACGGCGCAATATCCTGGAGTGAGGGAGAAAATGCCGCTCGTCACGTGGTAATCGGTCCGGATCCAAAAGCGCCGAAGCCACAGCGCAGAAATCAGAGAGGCGGAAAGTACGGTCAGAAAGGCCGTTATAATAAGTTCTCCGGTTCTAAAAGGGGTAGCTTTGACAGAAAGCGCACCGACACAGACAAGCCGGCAGTAGAGCGCAAGCCTTTAAACGAAGGCGGAGCAACCGGACTTTACGGCAGAATAGACAAATAATTATTAAGGACGGAGATGACAAAACATTTCCGTCTTTTTTTATTTCCGTCTTTTTTAGTTCCGCCGTGGGAAGGGTTTGTTTTGGAAATTGGATGTATTTCACGGCGGGTCAAAGGGTTGGTTTTAGGATTTGGAGTGGTTATCTCTGAGTTGGAGTATTATACTATTATATTTTGTATAAATATATTAAAATGGAAAATATAAGCAGAAAAAATATACGATTAAAAAATTTTGATTATTCAAAGAGCGGAGCATATTTTATAACCATGTGTATCCATAATAGAGTTCATCTGTTTGGAGAAATAATAAAAGGTGAGCTTTTTCCAAAAGAAAACAGTCCTCATAAAATGGTAGAAAATCACTTGCATAAAGTAAGCGTTAAATTTTCCGGAGCCTTTATATCAAAGTATGTAATTATGCCAGACCACATTCATTTTTTAATTATTATCAATAGCTGTAATTATCAGTTGTGTGATATAATAAAGTGGTTTAAAATTGTTACAACTAATGATTATATTAGAGGTGTAAAAAAAGGATTATACTTGCCATTTAAAAAGTATTTTTGGCAAAGAAACTATTATGAACACATAATAAGAAATGAATACGATTATTTAGAAAAGTATCGGTATATAGTAAATAATCCGAAAAAGTGGGAACAGGAATGGGGAATACCATTTGAATAGTGTTTCACGTGAAACATTTTTATATTTAAAATATTGTTGTGCGTTTTGTTTATTATTTAATATAATCTCCGTAAACAGGCATGATTTTATTATTCGGTGTTGTGTTACCGGGTGGATATGCAATCCACCCCTACGCAGGATATTACATAAAGGAATATAAAAAGAAATAAAAATCATCTTTTCAAAGGGATGAACTCGTATTTTATTGTGACGTTCAACGAAAAAAAGTAAACCACACAGTAGGGGCGGATTAAATATCCGCCCGGTCGCAGTAAGCTTTATGATAAAAATAAGTTTATTTATATAGATAAACTCAATCAATAGATGAACTAATTTCACATTTTGAAAATATTTACATGAACCATGTTTCACGTGAAACAAATAAAAGAGAAAGGAATGATTTTATGAATGAGTTTGATACTGTTGCGGCTATAAGTACGGCGCAGGGTGCCGGCGGTATAGGCGTTATAAGAATTTCCGGCGACAGTGCCGTTGAAATTGCAGATAAAGTTTTTAAATCAGCAGGCGGAAAGAAGCTTTCAGAACTTAAAGGTTATACCGCACTTTACGGAAAGGTGTACGACGGGGAACAGTGTATCGACGAGGTTGTTTCCCTTGTTTTCAAAGCTCCTCACAGCTATACCGGAGAGGATGTTGTGGAGATTTCCTGCCACGGCGGAATTTTTGTAACCCGTGAGGTTTTGAGAACTGTTTTGAAAAACGGCGCAAGACTTGCCGAAGCCGGAGAATTTACAAAAAGAGCTTTCCTGAACGGAAAAACAGATTTGACAGAAGCTGAATCAGTAATGGATATAATCGGCGCAAAAAGCCGAGCTGCCGCAAGAGCTGCGCTTTCCGTTCGTGAAGGAGCTTTGAGAAAGAGAATAGACAAGGTAAAAGAGGATATCTTAACCAGAACAGCCCATTTGCAGGCTTGGGCAGATTATCCCGAGGAGGATATTCCCGAGGTTTCCTTTGAAGCCTTGGAAAACAGCATAAAGGAGTCTGAAAAGGAACTTAACGACCTTTTGAAAACCTATGATGTTGGACAGGCGGTAAAAGAGGGTATCGACACAGTAATTGTTGGAAGACCGAATGTAGGAAAGTCAACAATAATGAATCTCCTTGCCGGCTGTGAAAAGAGCATTGTCACAGAAATCCCGGGAACAACCAGAGATATCATAGAAGAAACTGTGGTTTTGGGCGATGTTATTTTAAGACTCAGCGACACCGCCGGAATAAGAGATACCGACAACAAGGTTGAACAGATAGGTGTTTCAAGGGCAAAGGAGAGAATAAAAAACTGCGGACTTGTTTTAGCTGTCTTTGACAACTCATCAAAGCTCAACGATGACGACATGGAGCTTTTGGAAGAACTGAAAGGAACTCCCTGCATTGCCGTTGTAAACAAGACCGACCTTGAAAAAGAACTGGACGACAACATTATAAAGGACTATGTAAAGAAGATAGTCTACATTTCAGCCGCCAACAACACAGGACTTGAAAGTCTTACAGAAGCAGTAACGGAAATCTGCGGAGCTGAAAACTTTGACCCATCCCAGGGAATACTTTCCAACGAAAGACAAAGGGACGCTGTATTAAATTCTTTAAAATCCTTAAAAGAAGCGAAAGAAGCCTTAGAAATGGGAATGACCTACGATGCAGTTACAGTTTCCCTTGAGGATGCAATCTCCTGCATCTTGGAGCTGACCGGCGAGCGAGTAAGCGAAACTGTAGTAGACCGAGTATTCCACAACTTCTGTGTCGGCAAATGATTTTTAGCTCCGCCTTGGATGACTTCTCTATGGCAGTCACCGTTCGTTATGCGGCGGGTAAGAGTTTGATTTATTATTGGGAGTGGCTATTCTCGCAATTAAGTTTTTTATTAACATTGTATTAAAGGAATGTGGATAAAAAATCAGTTTTAAATCAGAGATGTTATTTTGAAAATACTGTAGGGGCGTACTGAATGTGCGCCCCTACAAATATTATTTAATAAAGAATTATAATTGATAAAAGTTTCCACATTGTATTGAAGCAATGTGGAAAAAATTTTAAAATAATAAAAAAGAAAGCTAACTGAGAGCGAACCATTCCAAAGATTGCAGAAAAGGTTTCGCCCGCCTTGAAACGAAAGTTGATTTATACTTTAACCTCTGCAAGGCGGATATAAAAAATAAAGGTCTCGTCCGCCTTGAAACGATGCTTATTTCTAAATTAAACCTAATCAAGGCGGCAATAAAAGAAACGGATATAAAAAATAAAGGTCTCGCCCGACCTGAAACGGAAGTTAATTTTTATATCTTATCTTTGCAGGTCGGAATTAAAAAATACGGATATAAAATTATTGATTAAAAAACATTTTTGTTGTATGATTGTGTAAGTAAAAAAGTTAAATGAGAGTGAACCATTCCAAAGACTGCGGAAAAGGTCTCGTCCGCCTTAAAACGATGCTTATTTCTAAATTAAACCTCTGCAAGGCGGATATAAAAAATAAAGGTTTCGCCCGCCTTGAAACGACGTTTATTATTAAATTAACCCTTTGCAAGGCGGAAATAAAAAATAAAGGTTTCGCCCGCCTTGAAACGACGTTTATTTTTAAATTAACCCTTTGCAAGGCGGATATAAAAAATAAAGGTCTCGCCCGACGGAAAACGGAAGCTAATTTATAGCTTTACCTTTCCCCGTCGGATATAAAATAAAAGGAGAGTAGAGGATGAATTATTTTGGTGGAAGTTATGATGTGGCTGTAATTGGTGCAGGTCACGCCGGAATTGAAGCAGCACTTGCTGCTGCAAGGCTTGGCTGTAATACAGTTGTGTTTACAATAAATCTTGACGCCGTGGGCAACTGCCCCTGCAATCCCTCTATCGGAGGTACAGCTAAGGGTCACCTTGTACGTGAGGTTGATGCTTTGGGCGGTGAGATGGGAAAGACCGCAGATGAAAGCCTTTTGCAGATGCGTATGCTCAATAGAGGCAAAGGCCCTGCCGTTCACTCTTTGAGGGCACAGATTGACCGCCGCCAATATGCTCAGATAATGAAACACAAGCTGGAGCTTCAGCCGAACCTTGAATTGAAGCAGGCGGAAATAGTTTCAATTAAGAAATCCGATGATTTTGAAAATGACGGTATGTGGGTTCTTGAAACAAGAATGAACGCAGAAATTTATGCCAAAACCGTTATTATAGCAACAGGAACATTTTTGGGTGGCAAAATATTTATCGGTGAGGTTTCTTATGAGAGCGGACCGGACGGAATTTTCCCGGCAACATTTTTGGGTCAGAGCCTTAAAGACCTGGGACTTCCCCTTAGAAGATTTAAAACAGGAACTCCTGCCCGTGTTTTGAAAAGAAGCATAGATTTTTCCGACTTGGAGGTTCAGGAGGGCGACGAGCCTGTTATTCCTTTTTCCTATGAAACAGAAGAGGGAAGCCTTGAAAATAAGGTTGTCTGCCATGTAAGCTGGACAAACCTTGAAACAAAAAAGATTATTCTTGATAATATCCACCGTTCACCACTTTACGGAGGAAAGATTGAGGGTGTAGGCCCACGTTACTGCCCGAGCCTCGAAGATAAGATTGTAAGATTTTCCGAAAAGGAAAGACACCAGCTTTTCATAGAGCCGTGCGGAATTGATACAGAGGAAATGTACTTGCAGGGAATGTCCTCGTCATTGCCGGAGGAGGTTCAGCTTAAATTCTATCATTCCATAAAGGGGCTTGAAAATGCTGTTATAATGCGTCCTGCTTATGCCATTGAATACGACTGCGTTGACCCGCTGGCAATGAACGCAACACTGGAATTTAAGGATTTTCCGGGACTGTACGGAGCAGGACAGTTCAACGGTTCAAGCGGATATGAAGAAGCGGCGGCTCAGGGACTTGTTGCAGGTATCAACGCAGCAATGAAGGTTTTGGGAAAAGAAAGCCTTGTGCTTGACCGTGCTTCCTCATATATAGGAACACTAATCGACGATTTGGTGACAAAGGGAGCAAACGACCCGTACAGAATGATGACATCCCGCAGCGAATACAGACTTATTCTCCGTCAGGATAACGCCGACGAAAGACTTACACCAATCGGCAGAAAGATAGGACTTGTAACCGACAGCCGCTGGGAAAGCTTTTTGGAAAGACAGAAAATCAAGGCTGAGGAGATGAAGAGAATAGAAAAGGTTGTTTTCTCACCTTCAGAGGAGTTAAACAATATACTTGTTTCACGTGAAACATCTCCAGTAACCTCAGGCGTGAGAATGATAGACCTTTTGAAAAGACCGCAGATTGATTATAAATGCCTTGAATCTCTTGATACAGGAAGACCGAATATAAGCGAAAGCATATTCAGTCAGGTTGAAACCGAGATTAAGTACGAGGGTTATATTAAGAAGCAGATTGCCCAGGTTGAGCAGATGAGAAAGCTTGAAAGCAAAAAGCTTCCTACAGACGTGGACTATAAAACAATTATAGGCTTGAGACTTGAGGCTCAGGAAAAGCTCAATAAGGTAAAGCCCTTGAATATCGGACAGGCTTCCAGAATTTCCGGAGTTTCTCCGGCTGATATAAGCGTTCTGCTTATTTGGCTTGCCCAGAGAAAAAACAGAAAAGCGGATAACTAAAGGTGAATCTATGAGTGAATTTACAGATATTTTAAAAGCAAGGGGAGAGGAAAACGAAATTGAGTTTTCCGAAACCCAGCTTCAGCAGTTTGAAATATATTTTAAAACCTTGGTGGAATGGAACGAGTTTATGAACCTTACCGCCATAACCGATATAGACGGAGTGGCTTTAAAGCATTTTGTAGACAGCGTTATAATGCTGAAATATGCAGAAGTTCCTCAGAACTGCAAAATGGTTGATGTGGGAACCGGAGCGGGATTTCCCTCTGTTCCTCTGAAAATCATGCGGCCGGATATAGAGCTTACATTGCTTGATAGTCTTAATAAAAGACTTAAATTTTTAGCGGAGCTTTGCGAAAGGCTGGGTATTACCTGCGAGATAGTACATTCAAGAGCTGAGGACGGGGGAGCAACCGAAATCTATCACGAAAAATTTGATATGGCTGTTTCCCGAGCGGTTGCCGCCATGGAGAAGCTTTCCGGCTATTGTCTGCCATTTGTAAAGAAAGGCGGAAGACTGGTTGCCTTAAAAGGCCCTGCATTATCCGAAGAACTTGAAAAGGGAAAAGCGGAAATTGAAAAGCACGGGGGAAAGGTTTCTGCCGTACATGAATACGAGCTGAAAGACGCAGGGGAAAGAACCATAGTTGAGGTTCAGAAAATAAGAAGCGTACCCGTTGCCAAAAAAGGCTCAAACAAAAAGAAGAAAAAAAGATAATGAAAAACCTTATGTCATTGATATTCAGCGGCATAAGGTTTTTTGAGTTTATTCATTATAAAAGAACAAAAAACAATTTTTTATTTGCACAGGGAACGACAGAAAATTTGCTTCCGATGGTTTATTATATACCTGTAACATTCCTGCGGAGGTGAAAGCGGTTGAACTTTATTTCAAAAGACGGCAATAAGGTAGTGGACATACCTATAAGGCAGATCCGACCAAATCAAAGTCAGCCGCGAAAAACCTTTAAGGACGAAGAGCTGAACTCCCTTGCCGCTTCCATAGAGGAAAACGGCATACTCCAGCCCCTGACAGTAAGAAGACTAAATCTTCAGGAATACGAGCTGGTTGCAGGAGAGCGCAGGCTCAGAGCGGCAGTGATTGCAGGTCTTAAAAGAGTTCCATGTATTGTGATAAAATGCACAGACAGGGAATCGGCGATATTTGCACTTCTTGAAAATCTGCAAAGGTCTGACTTGGGAATGTTCGAAGAAGCAAGAGGAATTTCACGGCTTATAAGGAAGTACAACCTTACACAAGAGGAAGCGGCGGCAAAGCTTGGAAAAAAGCAAAGCACCGTTGCCAACAAGCTTAGGCTTTTAAAGCTTACCATGGACGAGCAGGACTGGATAAATCAAGCCGGTCTTTCGGAACGCCACGCAAGGGCTCTTTTAAGAATAGCAGATGAAAATCTGAGAAAGGAAGCTCTAAGCAAGGTTATAAGCGAAAGTCTGAACATAAACCAAACCGAAGAGCTTGTGGACAACATCATCAGCAGCAGTTTTATCGCCGTTGACGACAAGCACAGAAAGAAACGTGTTGTCATAAAAGATGTGAGAATTTTCATAAACACCATAAACAAAGCCGTTGACACAATGCGGCTGGCAGGTATCAACGCCGTTAGCAAGCGTGCTGAAAACGACGATTACATTGAATACACGGTGAGAATACCAAAGAATATATCTTCCAAAAAGGACGATACTTCAGACAACAAAACAGCCTGAATTTTTGTACAAGCTGAAATTCCTCAACTAATATGCGTACACCTAATTTATATATCTGATTGGGCATCTGCCCTGTCATAGCCACTCATACCCATTTCCTTATCTAACCCCTTGTTAAAGGCCTGTGTTCCCCAAAAGCACAGGTCTTTAACTATTTTATATCCGACCTGCAAAGGGCGGATATAAAATAGTAGGTTCTGCACAGGTCGGGCGAAACCTTTATTTTTTTATCCGCCTTGCAAAGGTTAAACTATAAATTAACTTTTGTTTCAAGGCGGGCGAGACCTTTTTTATTTTATTTCCGACCTGCAAAGGTTGTTTTTATAAATAAACTCAATTTCAGGTCGGGAGAGACCTTCCTCTTAATCTTCGGAATGGTTTGCTCTCGGTTAACTTTAATTTATTTTTGATTTAATATCGTAGTGGTTTTGTTTTATCTAACACTTGTTTACTTATATGTTTCACGTGAAACAAATATATAAAAATCTGTTTTTAGTCAGGAAAAGTTTCACGTGAAACATTTTTTCTTCGATATGAATAACTAAATAATAAAAATTTAGTGTGTTGTATGGAAATACCGCATAATGTGTGGTATAATTACGGGTAGAATATTGGAAGAATGAAATTTGAGGTGAGATTTTGGCAAAGGTTATTGCAGTGGCTAACCAAAAAGGTGGAGTTGGAAAAACTACAACTGCCGTAAATTTGGCGGCCGGACTGGGTTGTTTGTCAAGAAGAGTTTTGCTGGTGGATACCGACCCTCAGGGAAACTCAACAAGCGGAGTGGGAATAGACAAAAGGTCTGTTAAGATGTCAACCTATAATATTTTTGTAGACGGCGCAAAAGCCAACGACATTATTATGAACACAAAATTTCAGAATCTGCATTTAATGCCGGCGAGCATTGATTTGGCGGCGGCAGAGCTTGAAATGGCGGATATTCCTCACAGAGAGCAAAGACTTAAAACTTCCTTTGCTCCCATAAAGGAAAACTACGACTACATAATTATAGACTGTCCTCCCTCTTTGGGACTTATAACCACAAACGCCCTTACAGCGGCTGATACAATTCTTGTTCCTATTCAGTGCGAGTATTATGCGCTGGAGGGACTTTCACAGCTTATGAGTTCGGTTAGAAGAGTTAAAAGACAGTACAACACAAGCCTTGAGATAGAGGGAGTTCTGCTTACAATGTTTGACGGCAGACTTAACCTTACTCAGCAGGTTGTGGCAGAGGTAAAGAAGTTTTTCCCGGGAAAGGTTTTCTCCTCGGTAATACCCAGAGGCGTAAGACTTTCAGAAGCTCCGGGATTTGGTTTGCCGGTAATGTATTATGATAAATCAAGCAAGGGCGCACTTTCATATATGTCACTTGCAGAAGAAATAATAAGAAAGGAACGCAACTATGGCTAAGAAGCTGGGGGGTCTTGGAAAAGGACTGGACGCTATTTTTATGGAAAACGAAAGTGAAAGTAAAAACAGTACGGTCACACTTAAAATATCAGAGATAGAACCCAACAGAGACCAGCCACGGAAAGATTTTGACGAGAGCGCATTGGCAGAGCTTGCCCACAGCATTTCTCAGCACGGAGTTTTACAGCCCCTTTTGGTTCGTCCCCTTATCGGTGGAGGATACCAGATTGTAGCTGGTGAGAGAAGATACCGTGCATGCAGAATGGCAGGGGTTACGGAAGTTCCCGTAGTTATAAGGGAATTAAGCGACAGCGAAACAATGGAGCTTGCTCTTATTGAAAATCTGCAAAGAGAAAACCTGACGCCTATTGAAGAGGCGAAAGGCTTCGGCGTTTTGGTGGACGAGTACGGAATGTCACAGGAAGAGGTTTCCCAGGTTGTGGGACGCTCACGTTCCGCAGTGGCAAACTCTTTAAGACTTTTAAATCTTCCTAAGGAAGTTTCCGACATGGTGGAAAGAGGAGAAATCTCCGCCGGTCACGGAAGAACTTTGCTTGCCCTTGGAAGCGAGGAAGAGATGATAAATGCCGCAAAGCAGATTTATGAAAAAGAGCTTTCCGTAAGGCAGACAGAAAAGCTGGTGAAAGCGATAAACGCAGAAAAGGACAAATCTCAAAAAGAGGATAAGCAGGAAAGAATATCCTTAAAGCCATCCTATTTCAGCGAGGTTGAGCTTGCACTTACAGAGTATCTGGGCAAAAAGGTAACTGTTACCGGTTCAAAAAATAACGAAGGCGGAGTTTTGCAGATAGAGTTCTATTCTCAGGACGAACTGAAAGAGCTTGCAAATAAACTTCACTAATTTTATATCCGCCTTGGAAAGATTCATCTGTCAGAAAACAATCGCTATTGCGGCGATTTTAACTTAGTTTTCCTGACTGAAATAGCTTTTTCCTATTTAAGCTTTGATTATATGATTGTTTCACGTGAAACAATAGATAATATAACACGTGACATATTGGTATAAATTAAATTATACCTGTTTACGGATATGATATTAAATATCAGACAAAGCTATTTTGTAATTGTAAATCTGGTTCATCTTTTAGTGAATTTCATCGTTATAAAATAACTTATTTTTACTATAAAACATACTGCGACCGGGCGGATATACAATCCGCCCCTACGCAGAGAATTGATACAAAAAGTTAAATGAGAGCGAGCCATTCTAAGGTAAACAAGAAAAGGTCTCGCCCGCCTTGAAACAAAAGTTAATTTAAAGTTTAACCTTTGCAAGGCGGATAAAAAAAATAAAGGTCTCGCCCGACCTGTGCAGATGTTAATTTCAAAGTAAGACCCTTGCAGGTCGGAGATAAAAAATACGCCCGACGGAAAACGGGAGGAAACCTCCTGATGATACATTTGCCGTCGGATATAAAAAACAAAGGAGATAGTTAGGTATGTTGGATATTAAATTTGTGAGAGAAAATCCGGAGATTGTTAAACAGAATATCAGAAATAAATTTCAGGATAATAAGCTTCCGCTGGTTGACGAAGTTTTGCAGTGGGACGTTGAAAGCAGAAAGGTAAAGCAGGAAGCAGACTCTTTGAGAGCTGATAGAAATAGACTTTCAAAGCAGATCGGTGCTTTGATGGGTCAGGGCAAAAAGGAAGAGGCAGAGGAAACAAAGAAACTGGTTACTTCCCAGTCACAGCGTTTGGCAGAGCTTGAAAAGCTTGAGGCTGAGTATGCTGAAAAGATTAAAAAGAATATGATGACTATTCCTAATATCATCGACCCAAGCGTTCCGATAGGTAAGGACGACAGCGAGAACGTAGAGGTTCAGAGATACGGCGAGCCTTTTGTTCCTGATTTCGAGGTTCCTTATCACGCTGATATTATGGAGAGATTTAACGGTATTGACCTTGACAGCGCAAGAAAGGTTGCTGGCAACGGATTTTACTATCTTATGGGAGATATTGCAAGACTTCATTCAGCAGTTATTTCCTATGCAAGAGATTTTATGATTAACCGTGGATTTACCTACTGTGTTCCTCCTTTCATGATTAGAAGCGAGGTTGTAACAGGCGTTATGAGCTTTGCAGAAATGGACGCTATGATGTATAAGATTGAGGGCGAGGACCTTTATCTTATCGGTACAAGCGAACACTCAATGATAGGTAAATTCATTGATACAATAAATAACGAGGCTGATCTCCCTTATACACTTACAAGCTACTCACCTTGCTTTAGAAAGGAAAAGGGCGCACACGGTATCGAGGAGAGAGGAGTTTATAGAATACACCAGTTTGAAAAGCAGGAAATGATAGTTGTCTGCAAGCCTGAGGACAGCATGATGTGGTTCGATAAGCTCTGGCAGAACACAGTTGATTTGTTCCGTTCAATGGATATTCCTGTAAGAACCTTGGAGTGCTGCTCAGGAGACTTGGCAGACCTTAAGGTTAAGTCCGTTGACGTTGAAGCATGGTCACCAAGACAGAAGAAGTATTTCGAGGTAGGAAGCTGCTCCAACTTGGGCGACGCTCAGGCAAGAAGACTCAAGATAAGAGTAAACGGCAAGGACGGCAAATACTTTGCTCATACACTCAATAACACAGTTGTTGCTCCTCCAAGAATGCTCATCGCTTTCCTTGAGAACAATCTCAACGAGGACGGTTCTGTAAGAATTCCGGAGGCTTTGAGACCATACATGGGCGGCGCAGAGGTTATTATTCCTAAGAAATAAGCTGTTCGGAAAAGTGCCTATATTCAGACCACGTGAATTGTAAAAAGTTCACAAAAATTCAATTTTGAAATATTTTGACTTTATAAGCAATTTGAGGTGTGATATAATGATTATGGGAATTTATTTCAAATAATTCATTGGCAAGGAGTTGTTTATAATGTATAAGTTAGGTATTGACCTGGGTGGCACAAATATCGTTGCCGGTGTTGTGGATGATGAATATAAGATTCTTGCAAAAGCAGAGTGCAAAACAAATATTCCACGTCCGGCAGAGTCAGTCTGCGACAGCATGGCAGAGGTTGCTAAACAGGCAGCAGAAAAAGCAGGAGTAAACTGGGACGATATTTCTTCTGTAGGTATCGGTGTTCCTGGTGCTGTTAATCCTGTAACAGGAATTATCGCATATTCTGCAAACCTTCTTTTCAAGGATTGGGAAATCGTTAAGATGATGGAAGAAAGACTTGGAAAGAAAGTTTACATAGAAAACGACGCAAACGCAGCTGCATACGGTGAGTTCCTTGCAGGTTCTGCAAAGGGTGCTACAAACGCTATTGCTGTAACTCTCGGCACAGGCGTTGGCGGCGGAATTATAATCAACGGTAAAATCTACAGCGGTTCAAACTTTGCAGGCGCAGAGATTGGCCATATGGTTATTGTTAAAGACGGAAAGCCATGCGGCTGCGGCAGAAAAGGCTGCTGGGAAGCATATGCTTCAGCTACAGGTCTTATAAACCTCACAAAAGAGGAAATCGAGAAGGAAGACCCTGAAACTTCAGTTATGAAGAAGCTTGCTGAAAAAGAAGGTCATGTAAGCGGAAGAACAGCCTTTGACGCTATGCGTTTGGGCGACGAGGGCGGCAAGAAGGTTGTTAATGAGTATATCGACTACCTTGCATGCGGCGTTGCAAGCATTATTCACATTTTCCAGCCTGACGTTCTCTGCATCGGCGGCGGCGTAAGTAAAGAGGGCGACAACATTATTCTTCCTTTGAGAGAAAAAGTTGCCGGCGAAATTTACAAGGGCGAGAGCAGCTGCTTGCAGACAAAGATTTGCGTTGCAACTTTGGGAAATGACGCAGGTATTATCGGAGCTGCATGCCTCGAGAATATGTATTGATGATACAACAATCAGGACATGATTTCATCTTAATAAAAGATGGTGCAGACCAATTATGGTTTGCACCATCTTTTTCTTTTGAAAATATAGTAAGAATTGAGAGAGGGTCAATGTATAAAATAAGTTGTTTTTGGAATAATAAAAAATAAAGTTAAATGAGGGCGAACCACTCCAAAGATAACAGTAAAAGGTCTCGCCCGACCTGTAATGATGTTAATTTTTAAAACAAAGTCTTGTAGGTCGGATATAAAAAAAGCGGATATAAAAAATTTTTAAAAAAAGTATTGACAAAAGGGGGAGGATAGTAGGACTGGTCGTTCAAAATGTATGACAATGGTTACATAAAGCCGGTTTTATAAGAGTTTTGTTACTTTGATGTAACTTTTTTGATACGGTATCCCTTTCGTCAGAAGATACCGTGATGCTATCCTTTGGACTTAGTTATTTGCATGCAGAGGCTTACTGTTCCCGAAGAAACCTGCCGGCCCTCGTAAGGCTGGCAGGTATGGGTTTATCTGTAGTTCCGGGCATATTCGGAAGGAGAGATATTATAGTTTGCTTTAAAGCATTTTCCAAAGTAGGAAACTTCGTTGAAACCGCATTTGTAAGAGACTTCGGTGACTGTATCGTCGGTGGTGGACAATAGCTCCGCAGCCTTTTTTAGACGGATATCCAGGATCAGCTTGCTCGGCGAAGAGCCGGTGACAGCCTTGATCTTACGGTAAAGCTGTACGCGACTCATGCCGATATCGTCGCTGAACTTGTCGATAGACAACTCTGTATTGTCTAGGTTGCTGTGGATATAATCGAGAACCTTTGCCATGAACTTGTCTTCCGTAGAAACCGTTTCCGTCGGGAAATTTCCGGTTACGATCTTTTGGGCATACAGTTCTCTCAGCTTTTGGCGGTTGGCAAGGAGATTGGCTATCCTGACCTTGAGCAGTTCGGGGTTGAATGGCTTCATGATGTAATCGTCGGCAAGCGAATCGTAGCCCTCCTTGATCTGTGACAGGGTAACCCGGGCTGTCAGCAGTATGATCGGGATATGCGAGGTGACCATATTGCTTTTCACCTTCTGGCAGAACTCGATGCCGTTCATCCGAGGTGTCATGATGTCGCTGATGATCAGTGCCGGCATCTTTTCCAACGCCAGCAGCTGACCCGACTTGCCGTTGTCGGCTTCGATGACCTTCCAGTAGGGCGACAGCCGGCGGCG
>ERZ779866.1359-NODE-1359-length-24949-cov-6.450912_pt1 | contig 24949 bp, 23 predicted proteins | sample MGYA00511248_ERZ779866 | MGnify/ENA primary metagenome ERZ779866 (study PRJEB29588, sample SAMEA2155758) | human gut metagenome | biome: human gut; feature: human-associated habitat; material: faeces | place: Denmark | collected 2008/2010 ... | reverse complement strand
GCTGGGTTCAGAACGTCGTGAGACAGTTCGGTCCCTATCTGTCGTGGGCGCAGGAAATTTGAGAAGAGCTGTCCTCAGTACGAGAGGACCGGGATGGACGCATCAATGGTGGACCAGTTGTCACGCCAGTGGCATAGCTGGGTAGCTAAATGCGGAAGGGATAAACGCTGAAGGCATCTAAGTGTGAAACCCACTTCAAGATGAGATTTCCCATTGCGCAAGCAAGTAAGACCCCTTAAAGACGATAAGGTAGATAGGTCAGGAGTGTAAGCATGGTGACATGTTAAGCGGACTGATACTAATAGGTCGAGGGCTTGACCGAAAAGGCAAGCGAGCTTGAAAGAAAGAGACTACTATCTGGTTTTGAGTGTCCTGAAGGATACTTGAAGAGAAGATCTGGTAATGATAGCATGATGGACACACCTGTTCCCATTCCGAACACAGAAGTTAAGCATCATCACGGCGAAGATAGTACTTCGGTGCGAAAATAGCTCGTTGCCAGTTCTTTTTTTATATTTTTTACTTTATTAAAACCACCTGACTTTCTTGCCAGGTTTTTTTATTTTCAAATAATGAAACATTTCACTTTTTAATAAAAAAATCATTACACTCTTGTATGAGGTGAAAAAAATGGAATTAAGTATATTACTTATTCAACAGATATGCCAACTGTTTATAATGATTTTTTTTGGTTACTTAATTGTAAAAACAAAAGTTTTAACAACTGAAAATAGCAAAGTTCTTTCAATATTACTCCTATATGTAACTTGTCCATGTGCAATTATTAATTCGTTTATGATTGAATTTACTGCTGATAAATTAATTGGATTAGGAATTTCTTTTTTAGGTGCAATTTTAGTACATATTGTTTTTATTCCATTTGCGAATATAATAGGAAAAATGTTTGGATTTACTCCTATTGAAAAAGCAACTATTATTTATTCAAATTCTGGGAATCTTATTATTCCTTTGGTAGGGGCTATATTAGGAAATGAATGGGTTATTTATTCAAGTGGCTATATGGTTGTACAAACGATTTTATTATGGACTCATGCAAAAAGTCTCGTTTGTAATGAACCTTCTTATGATTTAAAGAAAATCTTTTTAAATATTAATATCATTGCAATTATTATTGGATTAATGTTATTTATGCTTCAATTACAATTACCTAATTTGATAGTTGAAACTTTTTCTAAAGTTGGAGGTATGATGGGACCTCTTGCCATGATTGTTATTGGTATGCTTATTGGTGATATGGATTTAAAAAGTATTTTCGTGGAAAAAAGAACTTATTTAATTTCTTTCTTTAGATTGATTGTATTTCCTTTATTAATGGTGCTTATATTCAAGTTTACCGGGTTATCATCGTTAACGATGGATGCTGATAAGATTTTATTGATTACTATTTTAGCGGCATGTGCTCCACCAGCTGCAACTGTTACACAATTTGCACAGCTTTATAATAAACATCCAGGTTACGCAAGTATTATGAATGTTATGGGGGTTATCTTTAGTATTATTACCATGCCTTTCATTATTATGATTTATCAATTACTTTAAAAGGTATAAATACCTTTTTTATTTTTATTAAATTATGCTTTAATAAAGAAGAGAGGTTTATCATGAAAAGATTATTTGTATTTTTAAGTATTTTATTTTTAGTTGGATGTTCTACAAATACATCGCTTATAGAAATAAAAAAACATATTTATGTAGAAAAAGAATTTGAAGATAGTTGGTTAGAATTGAATGAAAAAGGAGATAGTTATATAAAAGAAGAATTACAGGGTGGATATCAATATTCTTATGATCAAAAATATTTAAAACAATTTTTTAAAGATGGAGGTCGAATAGAACTGTATAATTACAGCATCAAAAAAGAAAATTTGATTATTTCTGGGGAAATGAAACCACCTTCGACAATTCTTCTTGTTCATCCTAATATTGAAAATGTGACAAGTGAAGGTGTTATTCTTCATGAATTAGGACATTATTTTGATTATAAATATCATTTTAGTAAAGATAAAGAATTTATAGAAATAAAAAAACAAAATAAAAATCTATTTGATTCCAAATCTAATAGTGAATATTTTGCTGAATGTTTTAAAGAATATATAAGTCATCATGATGAAAAAATTTCTATGTTTCTTTCTTATATGAAAAAAGTAGATCATAAAATCTTAAAAAAGAAATGACATGATGTAAAAGTCGTGACTTATTCATGAAAAAAAGTTATAATGTGTCTAAAAAAGAAACAATATTTTAAATAAATTCGATAAAAGATTTTTAAAATAAATTATGATAAGATGTTAGGGTGAGGTGAAAAGGATGGATGATTTTATTAGACCACCAAAAAAAGAAATAAAGAAAGAAACAAAACAAAAGCCCATTAAAGAAATATTAATTGTTATATTGATTATTGTATGTCTTGCGATTGGCTATTTTGCAGGTTATGTTTCTAAAAAAGATGTTGTTGTAAAAAGCACAAATAACAAGGGTGTCATTAACGAAGTATATGAAACACTTAATAAATATTGGGTCAATACAACAGATCAAGATATTAATTTGGATGCCTCTGCTATTGAAGGAATGGTTGCAGGTCTTAATGATCCTCATTCAAGTTATTTAACAAGTAAAGAAGCAGTCGAATTTAATCAAACAGTTGCAGGTAATTATCAAGGCATTGGAGTTGGCTTTTCAATGGTTGAAAAAGGAGCGATGATTACCAAAGTATATAATGATTCACCAGCAAGCAAAGCAGGATTAAATGTTGGGGATATTATTATGCAAGCTGATGGAAAAGATTTAGCTAATTTAGATACTGATAAAGTTAAAGAGTATGTACGTGGCGATGATGGAACAGAAGTAAAGTTAACAGTTTTAAGTAATAAAAAAATAAGTGAAATTAAAGTAACCAGAGGTGCTTTAGATACTTCAGCATTTTATGAAATTAGAAAACAGGGAAATACATCTTTTGGTTATATTGAATTATCAACATTTGGAACTGATACAGCCAATCAAGTAGAAGAAGCTTTGAAATCTTTTAAACAAGCAAATGTTCAAATTCTTGTTCTTGATTTAAGAGATAACGGTGGTGGCTATTTAACAGCGGCTACAGATATTTTAGATTTATTCTTTTCATCGAATGAAGTCATTTATCAAATGAAAGAAAAAAATAGTGCAGCAAAGAAATATTATGCAAGCACAGATAGTAAATATGAATTTGTAAATGGATATATCCTTGTTAATGGAAATACAGCAAGTGCTTCTGAATTGACAGCTGGTGCTTTACAAAGTGAAAAGGGATATCAACTTGTTGGAACAACAACCTATGGTAAAGGAAGTGCCCAAACACAAAAAACATTATCGGATGGTTCTGTTTTAAAGTATACGTATGCAAAATGGATGATTCCTAATGGCACATGTATTAATGGTAAAGGATTAACACCTGATATTGAAGTAGAAAATGTATCACTAGATGGAATTTCTACGAAAGATGTAAAAGAAACTTTGAAAGTTGATTGTGTCAATACACGTATTAAATCAATGCAAAAGATGCTTAATATTTTAGGCTATTCTGCAGATCGAGAAGATGGTTATTTTTCAGTTGCTACACAAAATGCTTTAAAGAAATTTGAAGCAGATAATGATTTAACCGTTGATGGTGAATATAGTCAAAATGATAAACAAATGATGATTGCAAGAATGATGATTTATATTAATAATCATGAAAATGATAAACAATATGAATATTTAATGAAAATAATAAAGTAAGGTGGTGTTATAATGTCTGAATTTAAACTCGTTTCTCCTTTTAAACCTATGGGAGATCAAGTTCAAGCAATTCAAGAACTTGTTGAAGGGTTAAAGGCAGGAAAGAAGGAACAAGTTCTTTTAGGAGGAACTGGTACAGGAAAGACTTTTACAGTTGCCAATGTCATTAAAGAATATAATAAACCAACTTTGGTACTTGCTCACAATAAGACATTAGCGGGCCAACTTTACTCAGAATTAAAAGAGTTTTTCCCAGAAAATAGAGTAGAATACTTTATTTCTAACTTTGATTTTTATCAACCAGAAGCTTATATTCCAGGAAGAGATCTTTATATTGATAAAAATGCGAAAACAAATTATGAAATAGAAATGTTACGTTCAGCTGCAATGAATTCACTTATTGAAAGAGAAGATGTGATTGTTGTTGCCTCGGTTGCTTCTATTTATGGATTAGGAAATCCTGAACAATATAAAGAAATGATTTTTTCTCTACGTGTCGATCAAGATATTGATCGTAGGGAGTTACTTACTTTTTTAGTGGATCGTCAATATCAGCGAAATGATATTGAACAATCTAAAGGAACCTTTAGAGTGCGTGGAGATGTTATTGAAATTGTACCGGGTCATACAGAGAATTATTTAATTCGTATTGAACTTTTTGGTGATACAGTAGAACGTATTTGTGAAGTAGATCCACTTACAGGTCATATCTTAGGATCATATAATACTTATACGATTTATCCAGCTTATGGTTATGTCACTAAAAAGGAACAAATGTTGAAAGCGTGTGATACGATTTCTGAAGAACTAGAACAACGTTTACAATATTTCAAAGATGAAACAAAACTTCTTGAATATGAACGTTTGGATCAAAGAACACGCCATGATGTAGAAATGTTAAGAGAAGTAGGAATGTGTCCGGGAATTGAAAATTATTCACGTCATATTGATGGACGAAAAGAAGGACAACGACCTTATACTTTAATTGACTATTTTCCTAAAGATTTTTTACTTGTTGTCGATGAAAGCCACGTAATGCTTCCTCAAATAAGAGGAATGTACAATGGGGATCGTTCAAGAAAAGAAACACTTGTTGAATATGGCTTTAGACTTCCAAGTGCTTTAGATAATAGACCACTTGTTTTTGAAGAATTTGAAGATCTTATTAACCAAGCCATCTTTGTTTCTGCAACACCGGGTGATTATGAACTTGAAAAAGTACATGGACAAGTTGTTGAACAAATTATTCGACCAACAGGATTACTTGATCCAATTATTGAGGTAAGACCAATTGATGGACAGGTGGATGATATTATTGATGAAATTCATCAACGTATTGAAAAAAATGAACGCGTTCTAATCACAACTCTTACAAAACGTATGGCAGAAGATTTAAGTGCTTATTTAGTAGAATTAGGATTAAAGGTTGCTTATTTGCATAGTGACACAAAAACTTTAGAAAGAACAGAAATCTTAAGAGATCTTCGTTTAGGAAAATATGATGTTCTTGTTGGAATCAATTTATTAAGAGAAGGTTTAGATTTACCAGAAGTTTCACTTGTTTGTATATTAGATGCCGATAAAGAAGGTTTCTTAAGATCAGAAAGATCACTGATTCAAACAATCGGGCGTGCAGCTAGAAATAGTAATGGGAAAGTGATCATGTATGGTGATAAAATTACTGATTCAATGCAAAAAGCGATTGATGAAACTGCAAGAAGACGTGAAATTCAAGAAAAATATAATGAAGAACATGGTATTATTCCACAAACTATCAAAAAAGAAATTCGTGATGCTATCCATGGCCAAGAAAATATAGATGAAGCTGTATCTCTTGTACAAAAAGGTAAAAAAGCGAAGAAAAAAGATAAAGAAACACTTGTTAAAGAATTAGAAAAGCAAATGAAAGAAGCTGCAAAAGCACTTGACTTTGAACGTGCAATGGAACTTCGTGATATGATGTTGGAGTTACAAGGTGAAGTTTAAGTTTGAGGAATTAGAAAAACAAGTATTAGATTCTTTATCAAAAAAAGGACGTATTTATCTTGTGGGAGGTATTGTTAGGGATTATCTTTTATATCATCAAGTAGATTACCATGATGTTGATGTTGAAATCTATGATTTAGAAATAGAAGAGATTGATGCTATCTTATCAAAGTACGGACATGTTAATCGTATTGGTAAAAGTTTTGGTATTTTAAAATTAGATACCCTCCCTCATTTTGATTTCGCAATGCCACGTAAAGAAAGTAAAAGTGGAAAAACACATCGTGAATTTGATGTCACAGTTTATAAAAAATTAGATTTAAAAGAAGCCTGTCGTAGAAGAGATTTTACGATAAATGCTTTTATGTATGATTATAAAAATGACCAAATTTTGGACTTTTATAATGGTAAAGTAGATTTACAAAAGAGAATCTTAAAAATGATTGATGAAAAGACATTTCAAGAAGATCCTTTAAGAATCTTACGTTTAGCTCAATTTATGGCTCGTTTTGAAATGAAGGCAGATAAAAAAACAAAAGAAGTTTGTCAAAGAATGGTACAAAACGGGGAACTTGATTATTTATCAAAAGAACGTATTTTGCAAGAATACAATAAACTCTTACTTTCAAATCATCCTTCAATTGGATTAAAATTTTTGTTAGAAATAGGAGCTATTATTGAACCTTTAGAAACACTTGTGACATGCCCACAACGTTTGGATTTTCATCCAGAAGGAAATGTGATGAATCATACCCTTCTTGTAGTTGATTTAGCAGCCTTATGTCGTCAAAAAACAAGTTGGCCACTTGCTTTTATGTGGAGTGCTTTATTACATGATATAGGGAAACCACTTGTAACAACCCCTGAGGGAAAGGCACCTGGTCACAATGAAAGTGGCGTACAAGTATTTAATCAATATTTTACTCATTTTTTTGAAAATAAAAAAATGAAAAAATATATAAAAACGATGATTTATTATCATATGCATTTAATGAATATGGTAAGAAATCAAAGTAAAGATTACAGCTATTATAAACTTTTAAAGGGCATAGAAGGAATCTTTCCTTTAGAAGATTTAGTATGTATGTCAAAATGTGATAAATTAGGGAGACTGGCAAATCGTCCAGAAACTATTTCAACATTAGATGCTTATGTTGAAGAAAAAGTTTCAAGATTGGGAAAACACGCATTAAAACCAATCATCGATGGTAAAATCTTAATAGATTTAGGATTTCAACCAAATGATGAATTTAAAGAGTTATTAGATTGGGCCTATGATCTACAAATGCGAGGTCATGACTTTGAAAGTATTATTAAATTATTGAAAGGAAGACAAAATGGAAGATAAATTAGTTATTCGAGGGGCAAGAGAAAACAATTTAAAGAATATCAATATTGATATTCCTAAAAATAAACTTGTCATTATGACAGGATTGTCTGGTTCAGGAAAAACTTCTCTTGCTTTTGATACCATTTATGCAGAAGGACAAAGAAGGTATGTAGAATCTTTGAGTGCTTATGCAAGACAATTCTTAGGAAATATGGAAAAACCAGATGTGGATACGATAGAAGGTCTTTCTCCTGCAATTGCCATTGATCAAAAAACAACATCAAACAATCCACGTTCTACAGTAGGGACTGTTACAGAAATTTATGATTATTTAAGACTTCTTTATGCACGTGTAGGAAAAGCTTACTGCCCAAAACATGATATTGTCATTGAAAGTCAAACCATTAAACAAATGGCAGATACGATAGATTGTTATGATGACGGTGATCGTCTTATGGTTTTAGCTCGTGTCGTTAAAAGAAAAAAAGGGACCTTTAAAGATTATTTTGCAGATCTTTTAAAAGATGGTTACTTACGTGTTATTGTCGATGGTCAAAATTACATGCTTGATGAAGAAATTGAATTAGATAAAAATAAAAGACATGATATTGATGTAGTTATCGACCGTATTATAAAAAAAGAAGGTTATCGTAGCCGTTTAGTTGATTCGTTAGAAGTTGCTTTAAAACTAACGGGTGGCGAAGCCATTGTTCAAAACTTAACGACAAAAACTGAAGAGCTTTTCAGTGAACACTTAGCCTGTCCCGTTTGTGGCTTTTCTGTTCCTAAATTAGAACCACGTCTTTTCTCTTTTAATAATCCCTTAGGAGCTTGTCCAGATTGTCGAGGACTTGGCATTAAAAATGAAGTAGATGATGATTTATTGATTCCAGATTGGAATAAATCTATTAATGAAGGTGGACTACGTTATTTTAAAACAGCGGTAGGAACAAATCGTATTGAATGGCAAAGATTTTTAGTTTTATGTGATTACTATAATATTGATTTAGATAAACCACTTAAAGATTTTTCTAAACAAGAACTAAGTTATATTTTAGATGGTTCAAGAGAACCTATTAGTTATCAAATCGTTTCTGACAGTGGAAATGTGAGTAAAACAACAAAATTTATTGAAGGGGTTCGTACCTTAATTGCCCGTCGTTATGAAGAAACAACTTCTAAGTGGTCAAAAGAATGGTATGCTTCTTTTATGTCAGAACATACCTGTCCTACTTGTAAAGGAAGAAGGCTTAATGAACAAGTTCTTTCTGTTAGAGTAGGGGACTTAAATGTTGCGGAATTTACGGAACAAGCTATTGTTGATGCTTTGGAATTTGTGAAAAATATAAAACTTACTGACTATGAAATGAATATTGCTCGTCTTGTACTTAAAGAAATTACCGATCGTTTAACATTCTTAAATAATGTTGGTCTTGGTTATTTAACTCTTGCTAGACGTGCAGGAGGACTATCAGGTGGGGAAGCACAACGTATTCGTTTGGCAACCCAAATTGGAACACGTTTAACAGGTGTCCTTTATGTTTTAGATGAACCTTCAATTGGACTTCATCAAAGAGACAATGAAAAGTTAATCAAATCCTTACAAGATATTCGTGATTTAGGAAATAGTGTTCTTGTTGTAGAACATGATGAAGACACAATGCGTGCTTCTGATTTTATTGTCGATATTGGACCAGGAGCGGGGGTTCATGGGGGACAAGTTATTTGTGCAGGAACCCCTGAAGAAATTATGGATTGTGAAGATTCGATTACTGGAAAATATTTATCGGGAAAACTAAAAATCGAAGTTCCTAAAAAACGACGTAAAGGAAATGGATTATTCTTAGAAGTTAAAGGAGCTAAAGAACATAATTTAAAAAATATTAATGTGAAATTTCCTTTAGGTAAATTCAACGTTATTACTGGGGTATCTGGAAGTGGAAAATCAACATTAGTTAATGATATTTTAGGAAAGTCACTCATGCGCTATGTTTATCAATCGAAAGAAAGACCAGGATTACATAAAGAAATACTGGGTATCGAAAATATTGATAAAGTTATTGAAGTATCACAAGATCCAATTGGAAGAACACCTCGTTCAAATCCAGTAACTTATACAGGGGTCTTTGATGATATCCGTGATTTATTTGCGCAAACAAATGAAGCAAAGATGAGAGGGTATGATAAAGGAAGATTCTCGTTTAACGTTAAAGGTGGACGTTGCGAAGCATGTCAAGGGGATGGTTTAAAGAAGATTTCAATGCATTTTTTACCAGATGTTTATGTTCCTTGTGAACAATGTGAAGGAAAAAGATACAATGAAGAAACTTTACAAGTCACATATAAAGATAAAAATATTTATGATGTCCTAGAAATGACGGTAGAAGAAGCTCTTGATTTCTTTGATAATTTACCTAAAATTAGAAATAAAATACAAACTCTTTATGATGTGGGCCTTGGCTATATTAAACTTGGACAAAGTGCCACAACACTTTCTGGTGGAGAAGCGCAAAGGGTTAAACTCGCAAGTGAACTCCAAAAGAAATCAACAGGAAAAACAGTTTATATTCTTGATGAACCAACAACAGGGTTACACAGTCATGATGTTTCTAAACTTATTGATGTTTTACAACGAATTGTTGATCAAGGGGATACCATTATTGTTATTGAACATAACTTAGATGTTATTAAGGTTGCAGATCATATTATTGATTTAGGACCAGAAGGTGGCGCTGGTGGAGGAACTGTTGTTGTCACAGGAACACCTGAAAAAGTTGCTAAATGTGAAAAAAGTTACACAGGTCAATTTTTAAAAACAATGCTTTAAGGAGATAAAAAATGAAATCAATTACAGTAGAAAATTTATTAGGGAATCATAAAAGTTACACACAAGTAGCAGGTGACGAAGAAGCATTAAAAAGAGTTATTCAAACAGGTGAAATTAATCGACCTGGTTTTGAATTAGCAGGATTCTTTAAACATAGTGATTTTAGAAGAATTATTGTTTTTGGAGATAAGGAGATGGCTTTTATTGCTGAAATGTCAGAAGAAAGACAAAAAGAAATCTTCCCATGTCTCATTAATGAAGAAGTCCCTTGTATTGTGATTTGTAAAGGACATGAATGTCCAAAAGTATTAAAAGATGTAGCAAATGAACGTAATTTTCCGATTTTCCAAACAGAACTTATTACTGGAGCTGTTTCAAGTGAATTGATGAATACACTTGAAGAAAAACTTGCGAAAGATACATTAATGCATGGTGTTTTCTTAAATATTCATGGAAAAGGTGTCATTATTAAAGGTGATAGTGGGATTGGTAAATCAGAAATTGCTTTAGAATTAGTAAAAAGAGGACACTTACTTGTTGCCGATGATGCTGTAGAACTTTACCGTGTTGGACAAAAAATCGTTGGTAAAGCACCGGCTGTTCTTGCTAATCTTTTAGAAATTAGAGGAATCGGTGTTATTGATGTTTCTAAGATGTTTGGTATTTCAGCTATCATAGATAAAAATGATGTTGATTTAATTATTCAATTAGAAAGATGGGTCCCATCTCGTGAATATACACGTGTTGGTGTCGAAGAAAATGATATTTCCGAAGATGTTTTAGGAATTAAAATTCCTAAAATCGTCGTTCCTGTTTCAAGTGGTCGAAGCATGTCGGTTATTATTGAAGCTGCCGTTATGAATATGCGTCTTAGAGATGTAGGTATTGATTCAAGTAAAGAATTTGTGGAAAGAATTCTTAAAAATATTGATCATAATAAACAAGAATCATGAGATTATTCCCAAGTTTTAATACCTTTATAGAAATTGGACCACTTTCTATACAATGGTATGCTTTATGCATACTTACTGGTGCAGCCATTGCTTATTTTATTGGACAATATAACTTTAAAAAATTAAGATATTCAAAAGAAATTCTTTCAGATTATGTTTTTGGACTTTTATTTGTAGGAATCATTGGAGCACGTATTTGGTATGTGATCTTTATGTGGAATGAACTCTATGCAAGTAATCCCATGGAAATTTTTATGATTAGCCATGGGGGACTTGCTATTCAAGGAGGAATTTTTACAGGCCTTCTTTATAGTTATTTCTTCTTTAAAAAAAGAGATATTCCATTTCTCATTGCTGGAGATGCGATTATGCCAGGGGTTTTAATTGCTCAAGCGTGCGGAAGATGGGGCAATTTCTTTAATCAAGAAGCTTATGGAAGTGCGGTAAGTCTCAACTTTTTAAAGTCATTACATTTACCACAATTTATTATTGATAAAATGTATATTCATGGGACCTATTATCAACCAACATTCCTTTATGAATCAATTGGATGTGTTCTAGGCTTTCTAATTATTTTCTTTGTAATAAGAAAATTTCAAAAGAAGCAAGGAATTCAATTCTTTAGTTATTTTATTTGGTATGGAATTATTCGTTTCTTTATAGAAGCTTTTAGAACAGATAGTCTTTATGTCCTTGGTTTAAAAACAGCACAGCTTGTTTCCATTGCTTTTGTCATTGTAGGGATGATTGGCTTTATATACTGTCATTTAAAAGGAAATAGAGTAAAAGATAGTGCATAACGCTATCTTTTTTTAATAAAATAGATATAATGTTTGAAAAGGAGAATTAAGATGAAAAAAGCAATATTATTTGATTTAGATGGAACACTTTTAAATACAGATTTACTTATAAAAAAATCTTTTATTCATACATTTAAAAAATACAAACCAGACTATACTTTATCTGAAGAAGAACTTTTATCATTTTTAGGTCCTTCTTTAAAAAATACTTTTAGTCGTTATGTAGAAAACAATCAAGTAGATGAATTGATCCAATACTATCGTGATTACAATCATAAACATCATGAAGATTTTGTGACAATCTATCCTAATGTCAAAGAAATGCTTGAATATTTAAAAAAACAAGGTTTCTTACTTGGGGTTGTGACCACAAAATATAAAGAAGCGGCTTATTTAGGTTTAGATTTATTTAATATTACACAATATTTTGATGTGGTTATTGGTGAAAATGATGTAAAAAAATCAAAACCAGATCCAGAAGGTATCTTATGTGCCTTAAAGAAATTAAACTGTCAAGAAGGATACTATGTTGGTGATAATGTGACGGATATTCAAGCTGGGAAAAGAGCGGGAGTAAAAACAGTAGGAGTTAAATGGTCACCAAAAGGATATCAATTGATTGAAAAAGAAAATCCAAATTTATTAATCAACGATTACAAAGAATTTATGGAATATATAAAGGAGAATGAGCTATGTTAGATTTAATTATTATTGGTGCAGGACCTGCTGGAATGAGTGCCTGTCTTTATGCCAGTCGTGCAGGATTAGATGTTCTTATTTTAGATGGTTCAGCCCCTGGAGGGAAATTGAATGTTACAGCACAAATTGAAAACTATCCAGGATTAAAACCAACACCGGGACCAGAAATTGCCTTTACAATGTATGAAAGTGCGATGAGCTTTGGCGCAAAAATGGCTTATGAAGAAGCCTTGGATATCAAAGATCATGGTGATTATAAAGAAGTCATTACGGCCAAACAAACCTATCAAGCAAAATATGTTTTAATTGCGACAGGAACAAAAGAAAGACAAATGAATTTAGAAAAAGAAAACGAACTTGTTGGACGTGGTATTTCTTATTGTGCAGTTTGTGATGGACCTTTTTTTAAAGAACAAGATGTTGCTGTTATTGGTGGTGGAAATTCAGCATTAGAAGAAGCAATGTATCTTGCAACTTTATGCCATAAAGTACATTTAATAGTAAGAAGAGATGTCTTTAGGGCAGACAAAGTGATTCAAGATCGTCTTTCTAAAGTTGAAAACATTGAAGTGCATTTCAAAAGAAAGCCAAAAGAGATACTTGAACAAAATCAAAAAGTATGTGGTCTTCTTATTGAAAATAGTGACGATCAAACAACAGAAGAATTAAAGGTAAATGGTATTTTCCCATTTATTGGATTGGATCCAATGACACAATGTGCAAAATCTTTAAATATTGTAAGCAAAAATGGCTATATTGATGCCAATGAAAATATGGAAACAGCTGTTAAAGGTATCTTTGTGGCAGGCGATGTACGCAATAAACAATTAAGACAAGTTGTAACAGCTACAAATGATGGAGCAATTGCTGGACAATATATTGCTTCTTTAAAATAAATGACCAGATGTTCACATCTGGCTTTTCATTATTTAGGAATTTTGATAGAATAGAGACGAAAATGAAAGGTGTGGTTTTATGGATAAAATTGAAATTGTAATTGTGACAGGAATGTCAGGTGCAGGAAAAACAACTGCAATGGCTGCTTTTGAAAATATGGCCTATCGTTGTATTGATAATTACCCAATTGAATTATTAGGTGCTTTTTCTGAATATTTAAAAGATAACACGGCTTATTCAAGAATTGCGATGGCTGTTAGTTTGGATGATGCTCCTAAAGCAATTCGCTTTTTATCAAATGTAGATTGGCTTAATGTTTCCGTTATCTTTTTAGATTGTGATGATAATATTATTTTAAAAAGATATAAAGAGACAAGAAGATCACATCCAATCTTAATTTCTAATAAAGCATCCACTTTATTAGAAGCCATTGAATATGAAAGAAAATTGGCACGTCCTATTTCTAAAGAAGCCAATGTTGTTATTGATACGACACAACTTAAGGGAAATAAATTCCAACAAATATTAGAAAACCAATTTAATCATCAATCAATCGATCCATTTAGAATCAGTTTTGTTTCCTTTGGATATAAGCATGGAATTCCTAAAGATGCTGATTTATTATTTGATGTCCGTTTTTTACCAAATCCTTTCTATATAGATGAATTAAGAAATTTAACAGGAAACGATAAAGAAGTTTATGATTATGTAATTGATAAACCAGAAACACAAAAATTTATTAATAAAATGACAGATCTTTTAGATTATTTATTAGATGAATATGATAAAGAAGGAAAAACGCATGTTGTTATTGGAATTGGTTGTACAGGAGGACAACATCGTTCGGTAAGTTTAACAAACTATTTTGCTGATTATTATAGTGAAAAGTATCATGTTCATCGTCTACATAGGGATGCGATTCATTAATGAAAGTATCGTTTGCTAGACAAGTAAAAGAAGAAGTTGTTTTCAATGATTTTGATATTTGTTGTCAAAAAGCAATTCTTTCCGCAATTATTAAAGTCAATGGAACACTTTCTCTTTCTAATCAAGGTTTATTACTTACAATTAGAACAGAAAATGCAAAGATTGCATCTAAAGTGCATAAAATGCTCAAAGAAGTTTATCATCCACACATTGAATTTCTTGTATCTCGTAAAATGAAATTACAAAAAAATAATGTTTACATCTTAAAAGTATCTAAAGCAAGAGAAATTTTAGATGATTTAGGATTAATGAATGGTTTAGGTTTTCATACTTTACCTGATAAAAAACTTCTTGAAAAAGAATGTTGTAAAAGAGCATTTTTAGCTGGAATATTTTTATCAGGGGGTTCTGTCAATAACCCAGAAACATCGAATTATCATTTAGAACTTTCTGTAGATGAAGAAGAATACGCTCTTTATATACAAGAATTAATGAATTATTTTAAATTAAATGCAAAAATGACAAAAAGAAGAAACAAATATCTTGTATACTTAAAATCAGCAGAGAAAATAGGTGATTTTTTAAGAGCAATAGGGGCAAGTCAATCGGTTATGAATTTTGAAAGTACCCGAATTGATCGAAGTATGTCTAATACTGTTAATCGTTGGAATAACTGTGATATTGCAAATGAAGTAAAATCGATGGCTTCATCGAATAAACAGTTAGAAGATATCAGTATTATTGAAATGTTCATGGGTTTGGATATGCTTGATGAAAAGACAAGAACAGTTGCTTTAGTTCGTAAAAAATATCCGGATTATACATTAAATGAACTATGTGTTGCTTATCAAGAAGAAACAGGTCTTTCTATTAGTAAATCTGGTCTTCATCATCGTTTTAAAAAGATTAGTGATCAAGCAGCAGAATTAATGCAAATGCAAAATGAATAAAGATGTTCACATTTTATTTGGATTACGAATTAAAGAACTACGTTTAAAAGCACATATTTCTCAAGAAGAATTATCATTTCGCTGTGGGTTATCAAAAAATTATATATCAGATGTAGAAAGAGGAACACGCAATATTTCTTTAAAGGCAATTTCTAAATTGGCTTATGGACTTCATGTCGAAATTAAAGATTTATTTACGTTTCCTAAATAGGAGAAAAAAATGCCAATTTATCAAATTATATTAATCATTGCTATTGTTATTTTAGTCTTAAGTCTTCTTTTAAACTTATTATTTAGTCCAATAACTTGGATTATTGTAGGTATTCTTGTTTTATATTCTTTTGTTAGAAGATATTTATATGAAAAACAAATTAAAGAATATAATGAAAAGATTGAAAAAGAAATGGCAGAAAAGAAAGCAGCTTATCAATCTGGAGAAGCTTATCGTCGAGGTAGTGAAGATATCATTGATGTAGATTATGTAGAAAAAGAAGAAAAATAAAGAAAACTATTGACATATAATTCATAGGGGTATACTATGAATGTAACAATACAATAAAGACATTGAAAAGGAAAGTAATTTACTGAAAATGCCTAGAGAGTTCTTGGTTGGTGGAAAAGAAACATGGAAGGTAAACGAAAATGGCCTTGGAGTTGCATACCGAGCCCAAAGGGTTAGGCTATGACGGATTCACCCGTTAAAGTGATAGAGTATGATGGTACTCGATGAGGAAATAATCGTGAGGTTATTTTAAATTAAGGTGGTAACGCGAGGTAACTCGTCCTTTGTATAAAGGACGAGTTTTTTATTTGTTGTATTGAATATAAAAGAAAAAGGGAGAACAAAAAAATGAAAAAAGGAATCAAATTATTATTATCAGCAGCATTTGCACTTTCAATCGTAGGATGTGCAGGAAATTCATCAAGTGATGAAAAAACAATCAAAGTAGGGGCAACAGCAATACCACATGCAGAAATCTTAAATGATGTCGTAAAAGATGAATTAGAAAAAGAAGGATATACATTAGAAGTCACAGAATTTACAGATTATGTCACACCAAACACTGCATTAGAAGATGGAGATTTAGATGCAAACTATTTCCAAACACTTGCTTATTTAAAGGAACAAAACAAAGAAAGAAAACTTCATTTAAAAGCAGTTGCTGGAGTTCACTATGAAGCAATGGCTCTCTATTCAGAAAATTTAAAATCATTAGATGATTTAAAAGATGGAGCAACAATTGCCGTACCAAATGATGGTTCAAATGAATCAAGAGCGTTAGCTTTACTTGCTAAAAACAACTTAATCGAATTAAACGATGATACACTTTATACAGCATCAAGTATTACTTCTAATCCACATAATTATAAAATTGAAGAATTAGAAGCAGCCAACTTACCAAATAACTTACCTGATGTAGATGTTGCCGTTATTAATGGAAACTATGCATTAGAACATAACTTAGGAAACAGCGCAAATGTCTTACTTACAGAAAGCTTTACAGACGAAGAAGCACAACCTTATATCAACTATTTAGTAGTTAAAGAAGGAAATGAAAATACAGACAAAACAAAAGTATTAAAGAAAGCATTACAATCTAAAAAAGTGAAAAACTATATTAAAAAATATAAAGGATCAGTAAAAGATGTCTTTACAGATCCGACAAAATAAGGAGATTTAAAATGAGTGTTATTTATTTAGCGGGAGGATGCTTCTGGGGCGTTCAAAAGTATTTTGACCAATTTGAAGGAATCATTAAAACAACAGTAGGTTATGCCAATGGACATACAGAAAATCCAAAATATGAAGATGTTAAAGCGGGAAAAACAGGACATGTGGAAACAGTAAAAGTTGAATATGATGAAAATAAAAGAAGTTTAAAACAAATCTTAGATGATTATTATAGAATCATTGAACCAACTTCTTTAAATAAACAAGGAGAAGATGAAGGGATTTCTTATCGTACAGGTATTTATTATATTAATGAAAGTGATTTAGAAATTATTCAAAAAAAGACACAAGAGGTACAAAAAGATTATCAAGAAAAAGTGGTTGTTGAAATACAACCTCTTGATAATTTCTATGAAGCAGAAGAATACCATCAAAAGTATTTAGAAAAGAATCCACAAGGATATTGCCATATTGGACAATGTTTCTTTGGATAAGGGGATGAGATTTATGATTGAAATTCAAAATTTGTATAAAAGCTATGGAAATTTAGAAGTATTAAAAGATGTTTCTTTTTCCATTAAACAAGGTGATATCTTTGGGATTATTGGACAAAGTGGTGCGGGTAAATCAACACTACTTCGTTGCTTTAATGGCTTAGAAAGTTTTCAAAAAGGAGAAGTAGTGGTTGATGGAAAAGCAATTTCTTCTTTAGATAAAAAACAACTAAGTTTTGTTCAAAAAGAAATGGGAATGATTTTTCAAAACTTTAATCTTTTAAATCGATTAAATGTTTATGATAATATTGCCCTACCTCTTAAATTTTGGAAACAAGATCCAAACAGTAAAGAAAACAAGCAACGCATTGAAAATTTATTAAAACTTGTTGGCTTGGAAGAAAAAAGACATGCTTATCCTCGTCAATTAAGTGGTGGACAAAAACAAAGAGTAGCCATTGCCAGAGCACTTGTATTAAATCCAAAGATTCTTTTATGTGATGAAGCAACATCAGCTTTAGATCCACAAATCACCAGAGATATTCTCAATCTTTTATTAAAAATCAATAAAGAAATGAATATTACAATTGTGGTCGTTACACATCAAATGGAAGTAATCAAACAAATTTGTAATAAAGTTGCTTTCCTAAAAGATGGACGTGTTTTATCGGTTGGAAAACCAGAAGAACTTTTTGTAGCACCAAATCAAGAAATCCAAAAATTTGTGGGTGATGATGTTGAAATTCTTCCTCAAACGGGGAAAAATATTAAATTATTTTTTACAAATAATAATTCAAAATCACATACCATTACCCAGTTAGCTAGGGCCCTTGATATCAACTTTGATATCTGTCAAGGAAAACTCGAAAACTTTAGAGGTTCAATGATGGGAAGCTTAATTATTAATATTGAAGAAAAAGATTTACAAGCAGTAGGAAATTATTTAAATCAAGAAGGAATTACTTGGGAGGAAATTGTATGAGTGATGTTATTTTAAAAGCAACTTATGAAACATTATACATGGTTATTGGATCAACGTTCTTTGCGGTAGTCTTAGGTTTTATTCCTGCTATTATTTTAACACTCACAGCACCTGATGGATTAAAACCTAATAAAGTTATTTATACAATTCTTGACGTACTTGTAAATATCTTTAGAAGTTTTCCATTTGTAATTTTAATGGTCATCGTAATACCTCTTACACGACTTATTGCCGGTAAAGCCATTGGAACAACCGCAGCACTTGTACCTCTTACCATTTCTGCAATTCCTTTTGTCGCCAGAGTTATCGAAAGTGCACTAAGAAGTGTTGATGTTGGTTTAATAGAAGCAGCTAAATCTTTTGGTGCAACTGATTTTCAAATTATTTATCGTATTTATTTAAAAGAAGCTTTTCCTGCTATTTTATCAGGAATAACACTTACTATGATTAGTATTATTGGCTATAGTGCAATGGGTGGTGCCTTAGGGGCAGGAGGACTTGGAGATATTGCTATTCGTTATGGATATCAAGCCTACAAGATTCCTTATCTTGTTGTTACAAGTATCATTCTTATTATCTTTGTACAAATTATCCAAACAATCGGAAATCATTTATATAAAAAATTATCTTAAAAGACCCAAGAGGTCTTTTTTTTTGATATGATGAAAAAAAGGAGGGAGAGTATGAAGTGTAAATATTGTGGGGTAGAAATTGGTAATAGTTTAGAATGTCATTTATGTGGGCATAAACAAATTGGGAAAACAACATGTCCAGTCTGTTCTAAATTAATTTATCCCTATCAGGAATACTGTTCTAACTGCGGAAGTCCAACGATCTATCGTAAAGATAATACAATAAAAAAAGTAACACCAGATACAATTGTACATAGTGAACAAAGTCATAATTATAATACGGTATCAGAAAGTTATGATTATAAAAAAAATGCTTATGATTTCAAAGATTCATTTAAACAATTAAAAGATTTAAATAGTATGAATTATAAGGAAGCATTTAAAAAGTTTCAAAATCAACCAAGAAAAAAGAATATTCAAAGAAAGCCTAAACAAAAATCATTTTTAAAAACAATGATTATTCTAGTAATCTTTGTAGTTTTCATTTTTATTCCAATATCAGAACTTATTATTAATACAGTTACAAATATTGTTGAAACATCAGATGAAGCAACATCTTCTTTTGATGGTAATGGAAATACAGACTTATTAAGCTTTAATTTAAACCAAGATAGTTCTAGAGGCGATTATAATCAAAATTTTACAAATAGTGATGGCGGAGCTTTTGTTTATCAAAATAAACTCTATATTTCTTTAAATGGGCAATTAATAAAATATGATGCTCATTTTGAAAATTCAGAAGTTTTAGAAGAAAGCAGTTGTGACCATATTTATGTAGATGATCGTGGATGCTTTTATGAAAATGATAGTGATTTTATCTTTTTAGATTTCAATGGAAAAAGAAAAACTCTATTAAATGAAGTCAGTCATTGTTATGTTTTAGATCAAAAAATCTTTTATATTAAAGATGAAACTCTTTATTGTTTAACTATTGATGAAAATATAAATGTTATTGATAATCAAAAAATTAAAGATAATATTTATGAGTTTACAATCGATGATCAAAATCAACGTATTTTATGTACAAATACAGATTATGAAAGTCAATTGATTGATTTTAGTGGAACAACTTTAAAAAATAAAATGAATAGCTATGGAGATGGTTATTTTATTGATGGTTTCTTCTATTATCGAGAATATGATGGAATCTATAAGACAGACTTTAGTAGTGATGAGGGAGAACTTGTACAAGCAGCAAGTGATATTTATCGTTTTGGGGTAGGTCAAGATGAAGAAAATGAAAAAGTCATTGTTTATGGTGAAAACTATGATAATGTTTTAAATGCTTATTTCGATGATGATAGTAATGCTTTATATGATGATGCCAGAGATTTCTATATTATTGGTGATAAAGTGATTTTCTTTACTTATGATGATGATTATACGCGTCATTATTTTATCAGTAGCTATGATGGTGAATATGCACCTTTCGAAGAATGACAATTTAGTCATTCTTTTTATTTTCTTTGTATGGTAGAATAAGGACACTAGAGGTGAATAAAAATGTATTGTAGTCAATGTGGAACATATGTCGAAGATGATATGCTGTTTTGTCCTCAATGTGGAAAACAGCTTCAACCAATAAAAAAAGTATGTATTCGTTGTCATCTCCCTTTAAGCGAAGATGAAGAAATTTGTCCTGCCTGTGGAACAAGACAAACACAAGAGGAAGTTGTTGAAGAAGAGGATCCTTATAAAGGGTATTGGAAAAAGCCAATTCTTTGGATCATTGCCCTTGTTTTATGCATTTCTTCTATCTTTTTAGGAAATTATATGACAAGTCATCCCCTTCAAGCAACCAAGTCGACATCTACCAATCAAGAAAGCTATACACTTAAAGGAAAAACAAGCATGTATGATTTAGCTTATAATAATCAATCAGGTGGTACAGTTATTAAAGATCAAAAATCTTTTTACTATGTAAATAATAATCAATTATATGTAAGTGATTTAAATCAATTAGATAATAGTGAAGTTCTTATTGATGATTGTGTTGGCTATTTAAGTATTAAAAATCATGTTCTTTATTATTGTGATTCAAATTATAATTATCAAGCATATGATTTAAATAAAAAAACAACAACACAAATATTAGAAAATATTTATTATCCTGTTATTAAAGGAAATGAAGTTTATTATCAATTAGATCAAGATGATGAAAGTTTGTATTGTTATGATTTAACAACAAAAGAAAATAAAAAATTAAATGATGAAACAACTTATGATATAACTATTGATGGAAAATATGTTTATTATCTTAGCAAAGATGATCAAGAAAAATATTCTTTAAAGAGAATGAATTTAGAAGATGAAAAAGTGGAAACTATTTATAATGAACAATGTGAATTCTTTATAAATGATCAATTTATTTATCTATCCAATGGTTCTCAAATTCTTCAAATGAATAAAGAAAATCTAGAAACAAAAACCATCAAAGAAGTAGAAAATAGAACAATGGCCCTTGTTGAAAATAAAATCATTTATGCTTCATCAACAAAAATAAATTGTATGAATTTAAGTGGAAAAAACGATCATGTTTTATTTAAGAATGTTGTCGCTAGAAATTTACAAGTTTTAGGTAATGATATTTTTATGGAAGGTTATGAACAAAGTAATGGAGAAACCTTCTGTGTATTTAATAATGAAGGGCAAAGATATTATTTAGGTGAAAATCAAACAGAAACATTTGAAAATGTACAAGATGCATAGGAGAAAAATATGAAAGTATATGAAATCGTAGAAGCAACACAAGGAATTCTTGTGTCAGGAAATAAAGATGATGAAATTAATTTCTTTAGTCAAGATAGTCGTCAAATGAAAAATGGAGGCATGTATATTCCTTTAAAAGGAGAAAGATTTGATGGGCATAATTTTATTGAAAGTGCCTTTCAAACAGGAGCACAAGCAATCATTAGTGAAAAAGATGTCAAATATGAAGATAAAATCGTTATTAAAGTAAAAGATACGTATCAAGCTTTAAAAGATATGGCAAGTTATCTAAGGAACCATCGTCCTGTTAAAGTTGTTGGGGTTACAGGAAGTGTTGGAAAAACAAGTACGAGAGATATGGTTTATAGTGTTGTTAAACAAAAATATAAAACACTTAAAACTGAAGGAAACTACAATAATGAAATTGGGTTACCTCTTACAATTTTAAGATATCATGACGAAGAAGTTCTTGTTTTAGAAATGGGAATGAATCATTTACAAGAAATGTCACGTTTATCCATGATTGCTCGTCCTGATATTGCTTGTATTACGAATGTTGGAACAGCACACATTGGGGAATTAGGAAGTCGTGAAAATATTTTAAAAGCGAAATTAGAAATTACCGATGGAATGAAAGAAGGTTCAACTTTAATTATCAATCAAGATAATGATATGTTACAAACTGTTGAACTTCCTCATTTAAATGTTGTTCGTGTAGGTAAAGGCAAAGAAGCTTCAATTCAAGCAAGTCATATCATTTTAGAAGAAACAAAGAGTTCATTTGAAGTGGAATATCAAGGAAAAAAAGAAATTATTGAAGTTCCTGTTCAAGGAGAACACAATATTTCAAATGCACTAATTGCGATAGCGGTAGGTATTGCATTAAATATCTCTTTAGAAGATATTAAAAAAGGAATTCAAGAATTTAAATTAACGAAGAATCGTATGGATATTCTTGAAAAGAATCATAAAACAGTTATAGATGGAACCTATAATGCTAGTGTTGATTCAATGAAATCAAGTATTGATGTTTTAGCTAATTATAAAAAACGTAAAGTTGCTATCTTGGCAGATATGTTAGAACTTGGAGATTATAGTCAACAACTTCATGAAGAAGTAGGAAGTTATGTGGCTTCTAAAGGAATTGATATATTGGTGTGTGTTGGTAAGGAAGCAAAATATATTTACCAAAAAGCAAAAGAAAATATGAAAGATGTTTATTATTTTGAATCGAATCAAGAAGTTATTGCTCGTTTAGATGAGTTATTAAAAGAGGATGATGTGATTTTAGTTAAAGGAAGTCATTCGATGAATTTAAAAGAAGTTGTTGAAAAGATTTAAAATGAAAAAGAAAAAATATAAATTAAAAAAACCATTTCAACTTCTTTTAGCATCTCTTTTATTTCTACTAGCGTTTTCTTTCTATCAATTGATTAAAAATCAATTTAAACAAGAGAATCCATTGGTTTCAACTCAGGTATTGAATTATGAAGATTTAATGCTAAAATATGCTAGAGAAAATGATATAGAAGAATATTTAGAATTATTACAAGCGATGATGATGCAAGAATCAGGGGGGCAGGGAAATGATCCTATGCAATCTTCGGAATGTGAATTTAATACACAGTTTGAAAAGAAACCCAATGCCATCAATAATCCTGAATATTCCATTCAAGTAGGTATTCAATACTTTGCAAAGTGTTTAAAACATGCAAATGTGACTTCGATAAAAGATGAAAAAGGCATCTTTTTAGCCTTACAATCTTATAATTATGGTATTGGATATATTAAATATGTTGAACAAACTGACAAGCAATACACTTATCAAAATGCTATAGCGTTTTCGCAAAAATGTAAAAAAGAATATAATGTATCCGTCTATGGAGATAGTAAGTATGTATATCATGTTTTACGTTATTATACAGATACTTCTCTTGTTGATGATTGGTTAGAATTATATCGATAAGGAGATTATTATGAAACAAAAATTAATGGTTGTTTGTGGCGGACAATCGAGTGAACATATTGTTTCTCGTATGTCTTGTACTTCAGTAATGAATAATTTAAATAAAGAAAATTATGATGTGACTTTAGTAGGAATTGATCAAGATGGGTCTTGGTATATTTTAGATCAAAATCAAGAAGATCTTGCTAAAGATACGTGGCTAGAAAATGCAAAAGATCTTCAAGATGTTTTTGGTTTATTAAAACAACAAGATGTTGTTTTACCAATTTTACATGGAGCTTTTGGTGAAGATGGAACAATCCAAGGTTTATTTGAACTTGCTGGAGTTCCTTATGTGGGATGTCGTGTTTTAGCTTCAGCAGTATCTATGGATAAAATTTATACAAAGAAGATTTTAGAAACAGCAGGGATTCCTCAAGTAAAATCATTATATGTTAAAAAAAGATATGATGGAAAACTTGTTGTTGTAAATAAACAATTTGATGAAATTGAAAATATTGAAAAAACAGTCGAAGAAGAATTAGGGTTCCCATGTTTTATTAAAGCAAGTCGTTCAGGTTCAAGCGTTGGATGTTATCGTTGTGATCATAAAGAAGATTTAATGACTAAACTTATTGAAGCTTCAAAATATGATCGCCATATTGTTGTAGAAGAATGTGTAGATTGTATTGAACTTGAAACAGCTGTTTTAGGAAATGATGATCCAGTTGTATCACGTGTAGGACAAATCATGCCTCATGGTGAATTCTATACTTTTGAATCTAAATATGAAGATGAAGAAAGTAAAACATGTATTCCAGCTTTAGTTGACCAAAAAATTCAAGATAAAATTCGTGAATATGCTTTAAGAGTTTTCAAAGCAGTTGATGGACATGGTTTATCAAGAGTTGATTTCTTCTTAACTGAGAGCGGTGTTGTGTTTAACGAAATCAATACCCTTCCTGGATTTACAGCAATTAGTATGTATCCGATGCTTTGGAATGAAAAGGGCTTGTCCAATGAAGCGCTGGTGGACCGGATGATTCAGCATGCCTTTGAGCGTTACGCCAGATAGGAGGTTCAGAAGATGCAGACAGATGCACCGATTGGGGTTTTTGATTCCGGTGTCGGGGGTCTGACCGTCGTCCGGGAGATTATCCGGCAGCTTCCGTCAGAAAACATTGTTTATTTTGGAGATACGGCCAGAGTTCCCTACGGAACAAAGTCCAGAGATACCATTATTAATTATTCGGAACAGATTGTTCACTTTCTAATGACAAAACAGGTAAAGGCCATTGTTGTGGCCTGCAATACAGCCACATCCTATGCGCTGGATGTGCTGAAAGAAAAAATAGATATACCGATTATCGGG
>ERZ779866.1353-NODE-1353-length-25036-cov-3.651855_pt1 | contig 25036 bp, 23 predicted proteins | sample MGYA00511248_ERZ779866 | MGnify/ENA primary metagenome ERZ779866 (study PRJEB29588, sample SAMEA2155758) | human gut metagenome | biome: human gut; feature: human-associated habitat; material: faeces | place: Denmark | collected 2008/2010 ... | reverse complement strand
TTAAGATTGTCTTCAGGATCAAGGGAACATCTTCCATTACCATCCGTAAGCGTAAGTATCCTACCGTTAGAACTAAACTGAGGAGTAATGCGTTATGGACGCTATCTTTTTTTCCTCATTCTGCAGAGGTGCTCCGATATTATTCGGCAATATATTGAGCAGCAGAAAACGCTGGATTAAAAACAGAAGCTTCTCCTCACGATGATCTCCGCACTAAAAAACGGGGTTTTAGCCGCTGAGCTTTTTTTGATAAAAACCATCTGATAAGATGGATTAAGTATCTGACTAATTCTTCTCCTGAGGAAGTTATGTCCATAGCCCAAGAAGATCAAATCTTCGCTGATATTCTAGAGGCAGAAAAGATGTTTGTGCGTAATCGTGAAGAAATGCTCAAATATGAAGCTCGTGAGCGCTATGAGATGGATTGTGCTTCACTTAAAAGTGACGGAATAGAAGAAGGGAAACAAATCGGTCGTGAAGAAGGAGCTAAAAGTAAAACAATCCAAGTTGCAAAAAAAATGCTAAAACAAGGTTTAGATGACAAGTTAATTATGCTCTGTACAGAAATTTCCGTTCAAAAATTAGAATCAATCAAAAACACTATTTCTTTACAAAAAAAAATTTTCTTTTTTGCGACATAGATCGGTGCTTTTCCTTTAGTTCTATGCTGTATTACCTTCAAAGAACTAAAGGAGACGAATATGACTATAAGCGTACGCAAAGCGGATTTTAGTGAAATATTTAAAATTCGCGACCTTGCCTCCGTAACTATCCCTACTTCTTATCAAAACAATTTAACTACAGAGCAAATCGATTATCTGGAAGATTTTTTATATGCTCAGCAAACTTTAGCCGACAGTGAGCAAAGTAAACAAGTATTTTTGATTGCTTCTCTTGACGGAAAAGATTGTGCATACGGCTCTTTCACCAAAGAAGGTCCTGATTTATTCCATTTACAGAAAATCTTCGTAAATCCCGATGATCAGAAAAAAGGACTGGGCTCTGCACTTTTTAAAGCATTGCTTCAAGAAATCTCAAATGAACATCCCGAACCTTGTGATATAGAACTTAATATCAATCATCATAACCAAGGTCTAAAATTTTACGAAAAAATGGGCATGAAAGAAGTTCGTATCGTGAACTTTGATATCGGAAACGGCTTTATTTTTACGCAAAAAGTTTTGGCAATCAGAAACTAAAAAAAATCCTCCATTCAAATAATCAAAAGATTGGAGGATTTTTCAATTAAAAGTTAATCGGATAATTTACATCTTGGAAATTATTTCATCTCCGAATTCTTGAGTGGTAACTTGAACAGCGCCTTCCATCTGCGCAGCAAAATCTGCAGTTACCCTCTTACCGGCGATGGCTTCTTCCATTCCCTTAATTACCAGATCGGCAGCCTCATCCCAACCTAAATAACGCAGCATCATTTCAGCTGACAATATTATAGATCCGGGGTTTGCAAGACCTTTTCCGGCAATAGTAGGAGCAGTACCGTGAGTAGCCTCGAAAATAGCTACGCCGGTACCGATGTTTGCACCCGGTGCAATACCGATACCGCCAACCTGAGCGGCAAGAGCATCGGAAATATAGTCGCCGTTTAAATTCATGGCTGCGACTACATCATAATCAGCCGGATATAACAGAATATTCTGTAAGAAAGCATCGGCAATAACGTCTTTTACAACAATCTTATTACCGGTCTTAGGGTTGGTGAAAGAAACTTTGCCCTTTTCATCAGCTACAGCACCAAACTCTTTTGCCGCTAACTCATAACCCCATTTCTTAAAGGCACCTTCGGTAAATTTCATGATATTGCCTTTATGAACGATGGTTACGCTCTTACGATCATGATCGATAGCGTACTCGATAGCAGCACGGATCAAACGCTCGGTTCCTGCTTTTGACATGGGTTTTACGCCGATACCGCAATGTTCGGTAAAACGTATTTTCTTAATTCCCATTTCGTTTTCCAGGAAATCTATCAGCTTCTTTGCTCCCTCTGAATCGGCTTCCCACTCAATTCCGGCATAGATATCCTCGGCATTCTCACGGAAAATTACCGTATCAGTAAGCTCAGGATGCTTTACGGGACTGGGCACGCCTTTAAAATAGCGAACAGGACGCAGACAAATATATAAATCAAGGGTCTGACGTAAAGTTACGTTTAAAGAACGGATCCCGCCGCCTACCGGGGTAGTCAAAGGACCTTTGATGGCAACATGGTAGTCTTTAATAAAATCTAAAGTTTCATCAGGCAGCCATACATTTTCACCATAAACTTCAGTACTTCTTCCGCCGGCAAAAATCTCCATCCATGCAATTTTCTTCTGGCCGGAATAAGCTTTTTGTACTGCAGCATCTATTACTTTACGCATCACCGGAGAAATGTCGGCACCGATACCGTCGCCGCGAATAAAAGGAATAATAGGATTATTAGGAACGGTAAGCTTTCCGTTTGCATCTGCTGTAATTTGTTTTCCGTCAGCAGGAACAACGACTTGCGACTTAAAGGTCATATTAAAAACTCCTCAAAAAACTAGAGGAATTTTAACAAAAGCAAAGAGATTGAGCACGAAAATCTTGCTTTTACGCCATATTGATTCAATTGCAAACATATCCGTGTTTTATCATTGCAAAAATTCCGTAGTACTCCTGATAGCAGCGTTTTCCTCTGACTAAAGATGTTTTTTACTATTTATCCCCAAGATATATTAAAATAGCTTGTTTAGGAGAAAATTTAAGATGTCAGAACGTTTTAAGCCTTTTGCAACCGTTGCTTTAATTATTGAACACGAAGGCCGTTTTTTGATGGTAGAAGAAAAAAACGAATTCGGGGCTACGGTATTCGGTATGCCTTCAGGTCATATTGACGCAAAGGAAGGTATTATTGAAGCCGCTCTTCGCGAAGGCTATGAAGAAACCGGATGTGAAATTGAACTTAAGGCACTTACCGGTATTTATGATTACGTAAAAGATTATGAAACCATTTACCGTTTCTGTTTTTCAGCTACATTAAAACAAGTGCCTGAAACCTTTAAACCTCACGATCCTGATGGGGAGATCCTTGCCGTACGCTTTTATACTAAAGAAGAAGTATTCAATCAAAAAGAAGCATGGAGAACCCGTCTTGTTGGCTTATGCATGAATGATTATCTCAATCATCAAGCATTCCCCTTATCTCTTATTGAAAAAGTGGTGCCTTAATTTATGGGATTTGATCCGACTATTCCTTATAAAGAACTGCAAGGCGCTCATGTCGTAATCGGTCTGTCAGGCGGCGTTGACTCTTCTCTTTCTGCCGCTTTACTAAAAGAAAACGGACTGAAAGTTACCGCTTTATTCATGAAAAATTGGGAAGAGGACGACACTGATACCGTCTGCGCGGCTGCAGCCGATCGTGAAGACGCCCAAAAAGTCTGCGACAAGCTCGGAATAGAGCTTAAAACCATAAATTTTGCAGCCGAATACTGGGATCGGGTCTTTGAAAACTTCTTAAGCGAATATCAGGCAGGACGTACTCCTAATCCTGATATTTTATGCAACAAGGAAATCAAATTTAAAGCCTTTTTCGATTATGCCTTAACCGATCTGCATGCGGATTTTATCGCGACGGGTCACTATGCGCAAAGAAGCTTTAACGATCCTCTTGCGGCCCATTTATTAAGATCTGTTGATAAAAATAAAGATCAAACTTACTTTTTGCATGCAATAGGACCAAATGTCCTGCATAAAGTTCTTTTCCCCGTCGGCGCCATAGAAAAGCCGCAGGTGCGTTTAATGGCAGAAGAGCGGGGACTTGTCACGGCAAGGAAAAAAGACTCTACAGGAATTTGCTTTATCGGCGAAAAGCGTTTTCATGAGTTTTTACAGCATTATCTGCCGGCCCATAGCGGTCCTATCATTACCGTTGACGGACAAGTAGTCGGAGAACATGACGGATTGATGTTTGCCACTATAGGCCAAAGAAAAGGACTGCACATAGGCGGAAGTAAAGACGGCTCCGGAGAGCCTTGGTATGTAGTCGATAAAGACATCAAAAACAATGCCCTTATCATTGCCCAGGGACATAACCATCCGGCTCTTTATTCAACTGGACTTATGGCCCAAAACGAAACCTGGCTTGTTAAAGCGCCGCAAATGCCGTTTAAGTGCACCTGTAAAATCCGTTACCGTCAGCCTGATGTAAACTGTACCGTATACCGTGAAGGTAATGAATTAAAAGTACTTTTTGACAACAAGGTTGCAGCTGTAGCTCCGGGTCAGTCCGTTGTTTTCTATCAAGGCTCTGAATGCTTAGGCGGCGCTATTATCAACACAGCAATTAAGGAGTAAACATGGCCAATATTAAAGACGAAACTCTTGCTCTTGCTGCTTTGTTTCAGTCTTGCACGCAGATTCAGCGCGTTGCCCGATCAGGATACGTTGATCAGCACGCGGCAGCTGCAGTGCTGCGCGGCATAATCGTTACCAATCCGCAAACCTGTGAAGATATTTATCATCCGTCCAAATTATTGGTCGGATTCCGTCAAATCGTTTCTTCTCTTGGCGGTAACGGTGCAGAAAAATCAGCACAAACTCTGGAAATAACCAAAACCGCATTTAAACTTATAAGCCTTGAACTTGCGATCGAGAAAAACGCCGAAATTTTCAATCGTCTCGGCAGTCAAATCGATGAAGTAAGATCACAAGTGCTTACACTGCATCCAGAATATGAAAACGCCGATCCGTCAGTTGTCATGGATCAAGCATGCATTAAAATGTTTGCCGATCTTTACTCTTCAATAATAAGCCCTAATTTCCCTAAACTTATTATTTTCGGCGAAGAAGAATATTTACAGCGTATTGATAATCAGGAACTGATTCGTGCGCTGCTGCTTGCCGCCATCCGCGCTATTGTCTTATGGCGCCAGGTCGGAGGCAGAAGACGCTTTTTCATTTTCCGCCGCAAGGCAATCATCGAATACGCCCGTCAAGGCGCATCGTCAAACGGTATTAATTAATCGAGGTATCTATGAAATTATCCCCATTAAGCGCAATCTCCCCTTTGGACGGCCGCTATGAGTCTAAAGTCGCTGCTTTGCGTCCTATATTCTCAGAATACGGACTGATGCGTTTTCGCGTACAGGTAGAACTTACTTGGCTGAAAAAACTTGCCGCCTGCCCGCAAATAAAGGAAGTTGAACCTTTTTCTCCTGAAACAATCGCCTTTATTGACGACATTATCAAAAACTTCTCTGAAGAAGATGCTCAAAATATTAAGGATCGCGAAGCGGTAACCAATCATGACGTAAAAGCCGTTGAATACTTCCTTAAGGATAAAACCGCATCCAATCCTGAAATTTCCAAAGCACGTGAATTCATTCACTTTGCCTGCACTTCAGAGGATATTAACAATAACTCTCACGCATTGATGCTTAAAACCGCTCGTGAAGAAGTTTTGCTTCCTACAATTGATGCCGTTATTGACGCCATCACCGAGCTTGCTCACAACTACGCGGATTTACCTCTTTTAGCCCGCACTCACGGCCAGCCTGCCTCTCCTACCACCTTAGGTAAGGAAATGGCCAACGTCGTATACAGAATGCGTCGTCAGCGCAATCAAATCGCCGCAGTTGAAATCATGGGCAAGATAAACGGAGCCGTTGGCAATTACAACGCTCACTTATCTGCTTACCCTGACGTAGACTGGTTCCAATTTTCAAAAGAGTTTGAAGAAAGCTTAGGTCTTACCTTCAATCCTTATACCACTCAAATCGAACCTCACGATTACATTGCCGAGCTCTTTAACGCACTGCAGCGTTTTAACACTATCCTGATTGACTTTGATCGCGACATTTGGGGCTACATTTCTTACGGTACCTTTACCCAGAAAACCGTCAAAGGCGAAATCGGCTCTTCAACCATGCCGCATAAAGTCAACCCGATTGACTTTGAAAATTCAGAAGGCAATTTAGGCCTTGCCAACGCGATTTTCGCCCATTTGGCTGCAAAACTCCCTATTTCACGCTTTCAGCGCGATCTTACCGATTCCACCGTATTGCGTAACTTAGGCGTTGCCTGCGGTTATTCATTGCTGGCTTGGAAGTCGACCTTAAAGGGAATTGCCAAATTACAGGCCAATCCTCAGCATACCGCTGATGAACTTAACAACAACTGGGAAGTTTTGGCAGAGCCTTATCAGACCGTAATGCGCCGCTACGGTATCGCCAATCCGTATGAGAAATTAAAGGAATTAACCCGCGGTCATGCAGTTAATAAAGAAACCATGCTTAAATTCGTTGATTCTTTGGAAATTCCCGAAGAAGCCAAAGCAAGATTGCGCGAGCTTACTCCTGCAACCTACATTGGTCGTGCCAAGACCTTTGCTAAAGATATTTAATTTTTAGCTTAATTCTCTTCCTTAAGGCCTCAAAATTTTTTGAGGTCTTTTTGTTTTGCCGTTAAAACCATAAATAACAGTAAAAAATGACTAAATGAGCACAAAACTAGCTGCACTCTTCAATCGCGACAACTTCACGCATCGGTTCATGCTCATCGTCTTTATTTTGATTGACGATAACTACGACTAAGGTCACTACTTCCTTGACAGTTAGTCTTGTACTGTATTTCTTGTTCTTAATTTGCTGTTTGGCCTCTTCAATCTTTACTTTGACGTCATCTGCTTTTCCGATAACTTTAAACTCGCAGATATAAAGCCTATCGTCATCCTCAAAGCATAAATCGCTTCTGCCAAGCGCAGTTTGATATTCAGTATAGGTGTTGTAGCCAATTAGCTGCAATATCACCTTATATACGTCACGAAAAGCGTATTCTTTAAATGCACTCACAATTTCATAGGAAAATTCATTTAAGATTTTATTAAATTCTTCTTTAAGCACTTTAAAGTCATTTGCATCCAATGCCGCTTTTACTTTTTTACCATAAAAAGCACTTATTTGCGCTGCGGTTTTAGATGTAAGTTTATTTAAGATAATTTCGGCAAAGGCTTTTTAACCTCAAGATTGGGCAGACCCACTTCAAGATAATTAAAACCGGTATCTTTAATCGTGAAATAGCCTGCCTGATACAAAATGGCAAAGAACGGGAAATCTTTATCCTCAATACTTGAGATGCTTGGTGACAATTCGGCTGTGCTTGTCGCAGTAGTAAAATCAAGATCTAAATAATCAACAAGCTCGGTCTTTTGTATCTTCTTATTGATAAAAGTATTTAAATAATTTACTAAAAGCGACGGCTTCGCTCCTCCCGTCTCCAGCCAGTAAGGCTTAAACCCGCGCTGCGGCTCGCTTAAAAAGTTTAATATCGACCACGGATTGTAAACATGATGTTCGCATTCCTCATCAAAAGAGTATCCGTCATAATTATTTTTAAGCTCGTTTAAAATGATCTCATATGTATATTTATCTGTTTTTTCTTTTTCATTTAATGCAACCGCCGCATTCTTAATATAATCTCCAAAATAATGCTCAAGCTCTTCTTGCGTGTAACCGACAATTGCGCCATACGTCGGATTGAAGCTTATATCTTTAATATTGTTAAAAGCCGAGAATATCGAAGTATTTGAATAACGGGTTACACCGGTAATAAAAATAAATCTGAATTTGCTCGAGTAAGATTTAACTGTTAAGAAAAACTCGGATAATACACTTCTTCTTTTCTCAAATTCCTCTTTATCAGCCATCGCCGCAGTTAATGGGGCATCATATTCGTCAATTAACAGTACATACTGATTATCCGTGTTATGTTTTAAAAATAACTGTAAGTACGTAGCAGCACTATATAAAACTGGTTTTAAATTTTCGTTTGTTGCTTCACACGCAATTTTTAATTGAGTAAGTAAAGCTTCTTCAAAAGATTTTTGCGTATTTTCTTTAATTAAAGACAGGTCTAAATGAATTACTTTATAAGTTTTATCATTCCATAAACCTTCAGTACCAATCTTAAGATCTTTGAATTTTTCAAGACCGTTTGAGAAAAGCTCTTGAAAAGTGCTTACTAAGGTTGACTTACCGAACCTGCGCGGTCGGGATAAAAAGATCGGAGCATCAAATCTTGCTAAATTAGCAATGAGATCTGTTTTATCAACATAAATCTTAGATTTAGCAACAAAGTCGCTAAATGAAGTAACGCTAAGCGGTAGTTTGGTAATGTCAATCATCTACAAAACTCTTGTATTACTTATGTATCTATCAGATCAATTGTACTTCAAGAAGTGCTAAAACACTGTTTGACAAAACAAAACGAAACAAAAAAGGCAGAAAGGAACTACTCTCTGCCCTAAGTGTTAATTAGTGTCGTACCTGTTATTTAGAGATTACGGGTTCAACTTTAATCTTTAATACGTAAGTTAAAACAGCGTAAATTAAAGCACCGCTTATCATGGCAACGATAAGACCAATATTAGCGGTAGCGAATACGCTGTTCTTTAACTCATCGCTTAAAAGGAATGAAGTGATATAAGCGATGTAAGGATCGGATGAAGTAATGGTACCTAAACCGATAAAAGTTGCGATTCCTAAGGATAAAAGCGCCGTCCAGCGTCCGTCACGACCGCCCTGTCCGTAAGGATTGACCATTGCCACATTCCAGCCTAAAGCCTTTTGACGCAGCATATCAACAATCTCAATAGCGCCCCACGATCCCATAATAACGGAAATCGTAGCGAGGAAAGAAGAGAAAGTAGACAGGAAGGAGTCTGAAATAAAGGTCAGATAGAAGCAACCCAAAGCGATAATGACCGCATTTAACAATGTGGTGGCAGCGCGGCTTAAAGGCACGCCCATAGCCAAGAGCGCAAGGCCTGAGCTGTATACTCCGGTCATGCCCGCTGAAATCAAGGAAATAATGATTACGATTGAAAAAGGCACATAAAACCAGAAAGGCAGAATTCCGGTCAAAGCGGCAAGAGGCTCATGAGCGGCTTTTTCAACCAAAGCTTCATTTCCGGCTCCGAGCATTACACCTAAAATAAGGAGTACGGATACTGGAAGAGCAATTCCTAAGGTAGTCCAGAAAATAACCCCGAAAGCGCCGGTATTACGCGGCAGATAACGTGAATAATCACCGCCGTAATTTAAAAAGCCCAAACCGACCATGGTCATAGCCAAAACGACGCCGCCCAAAAATACGCCGATACTTCCTGAAGGCTTATCGCCTAAGATTGCAAAATCAATATTAGGAATAAAGAAGAACAAGTAGATAAGCGTCATTATGCCGGTAATAACGGCAATGTACTTCTCTACTTTAACAATCATGTTATATCCATATACGGCTCCTGCCATGGTAAGCACGATAACTACGGCAAAGGAAATCAAAAGACAGAAAGTCGTAGGATAGCCTGATTCCTGCTCAAAAAACGGCAGCAAATTAGACAACAGATCGGCAAGGGTAGTAGAAGCCATGGAAAGCATGGTAACTTTCCAGCCCATATTAGCTACATAACCGAAAAAGGTCGGGATTTTATTGCCATGATAACCGAAGGCAAAACGAGACTGCGCTAATGTAGGAAGACCGGTACGCACGCTGCCTACGGCAAGAATTCCTACTAAGGAGCAAGACAGAAAATATCCCAAAACTCCGGCCACCATCGCCTGCCATACCGACAAGCCGAGGCTTAAAACATAAATACCGCAGGTAATACCGAAAATAGAGATATTCCATGAAAACCAAATCGGAAACAATCCTGACGGTTTGCCGTAACGTTCGTTGTCAGGAATAGGATTAATTCCGTTAACTTCAATTTTAGAGGCTAAAGCGTTATTTTCGCTCATTTTATTTTCCTCACAAATTTACCTTACAAAGTTTCATTGAAAAAAGCCAACATCTGATCTGCTGTCGGAGCACAAGCCGCTCCCTGATGTGCCGTGACATAAGCTGCAGTGTAATTTGCAAGTTTTACCGCATCTTCTAAAGCCAAATCGCACATAAGACCGGCAATAAAGCCGCCGGTATGAGAATCTCCCGATCCGATGGTATCTGCCACCTTAACGGATGCTCCTGGTATTAAGCTTACTTGATTATTACAGGCAAGATACGCGCCTTTTGCTCCATCCGTTATAACAGCAGGATTTCCGGTACGCTTGCAAAGCTCAAGCGCCGCCTCATCAGGATAATTTTTTCCGCTCAAAATGCACGCTTCTTTGGCGTTAATGGTGTATATGCAGTTTAGCTTCTCAAAACAGTGCAATTTTTCTGTCGGAATAAATTCAGAACGAGGCCCCGGATCAAATACTAAAAAAGAATCTTTGCGCTTGCGCTTTAAGATCTCAAGCATTACGTCCCCGTTTTCCCCTTCCGCCTGATAACCTGACAAATAGAAATAATCAAAATCAGATAAACAGAACTTATCAAACCACTGTTTCTGCATTCTGCACTCAAGTCCTGACATGGTAATAAAGGTTCTTTCACCGTCAGGTTCGACTATTGAAAGATTCCAGCCGTTATCACCGCAACCGCATACTTGAGATACCTCAAGTGATCGCTTGATAAATTCCTGCTTTACAATCTGGGAAAACATTCCCTCACCCACAGGGAAATACGTAGAACACGGCAAATTAAGTTTTATAAGGACATCCGCGACATTAAAGGCACAGCCGCCAACCTTTCCACCTTGAAAGGCGGCACTTATATCCTCACCTGATTTTGGCAGTCTGTTAACGCTAAGCACCAAGTCGACTACGGCCGATCCTAAAATAAATACTTTATGCTTAGAATTAAGACTACTTAAAATCCCTTTTAACTGCATAATCACTCCTTAATAAAAGAAGTTCTGGCACTGATGATCTTGTCGGCAAGATCGACAAAATTAATATTATTGGTTTTCTCAAGATAAGAAATCGTATCGCTCTTTACTGAGGACAAACCGTTAAAAGCACCGCAGATTGCACAAGCCATCGATCCGATGGTATCGGTATCTCCGCCCATGTTGGCACATAAGAATGCTGCTTTTTCCACATCCTGACAATAATAAGCGATGGCTAAAGCTGCAGTTACCGACTCGGAGGTCATGGTTCCGGTTCCGACTAAGTTATACACAAGCAAACTAAACTTATCAGGATCTGTGCAATCTTTTGCCTTATCAAGAACATTTAAGAGTCTGTCTTTAATGGATGCAGCCCAGGTCGGCTCACCTAAAGTTACGGCAAAATCAAATGCTTTGCAGATATCATCAAGCATTTCATCATAGCTTCTGCCTGAAAGCCCGCTTGCAACGGCCTGTGCCACCATACTGGCTCCGGCAATCGCCACATCGGTTCCGTGAGTGACCGAGCTTACTTTAGCTACGGTTCTGCATAAACTTTCAGTTTCATCAAAATTAAAGAATGTTCCGACGGGAGCGATGCGCATTGCTGCTCCGTTAGTCAAAGCAGTTTTGGTAAACTTGGTGTAATCCTCTCCTTTTACGTGGGCAAGCAATGATGCTTTGGAGCTTGGACCTAAAAGATTAATTTCAAAACCGTTCATCGATTCGACCCAGGCAATCAAATCTTTAGCCAAAACCGCCACTTCAGGGACACGTCCGTACTTTAACAAATCATCTAATATCACAAGAGCCTGTGACGAATCGTCAGTATAATGTCCTGCTTTAAAATAACAGGCAACGATATTGTCTTCAGGCCCGTCTAAAAAAGTATCTATAGTCCCGAATCTTGATCTTACCTTTTCACGCGGCCACAGCTCACCCGGGACGCCGAAGGCATCACCGTAAACCATACCTGCCAAAGTTCCTGCAATTTTATCTTTAAGCGTCATACTATCTCCTCATTTAATGTCCGGCATCCTGCGTAAGTTTAATAATCAACTCAGGTGCGTAAACTATTGAAACATTCTCAACAAGCCTTCCTTCTCTATCAAAAATAGATTGAACGGCTTTAACCAAAGGTGAACCTTCTGCCACGGCAAAACTCCTTGCTAAAAATTCATCGGCTAAAACGGCAAAAATTTGCGACTCGCCTTTAAAAGGATAAATCCCGTATTCTTTACGCATAGTTTCATACAAAGAGACAACAGAAAAATCAAAGCGATCAATTTGCGGAAAGAGAGAAAGCGGTACTTTTGTATCTTCATAAGTCATGAACTGAATACCGGCAATGCGTTTAATACCGCGAAGACGTACTAGGTTAAAGTAACTTCCATCGTCAGCTGCGATGATTTGCGCTTTACATACTTTTGATACCGGAATTTCATGGGCAGATCTCATTCCTTCGGAAAACGAAGCGAAATTCCAAGTCGTTTTGGTTATTTTGCGAATTTGCACGCGATTGCGCCGCCCTTGGCTTTTTGAAAGCAATCCTTCATTAACTAAAAGTTCAAGAGCATGACGCACCGTTGTGCGAGTAACTTGAAACCTTTTGGTAAGTTCCGACTCGCTGGTAAAAACTGCGCCGTCTTTGAATTCTCCCTGCATGATTTGCTGTCTAAGCTTTGCAGCTATTGCGGTATATATATTTTCCGATTCCATTTTTATACCGTTAAATCATAACTTGTATATACAAGTTGTAATTATAAAAAACAGCAAAAAATATTCTTAGAGCTAGTTCACAAAATGTTTAATTTAAAATAATTATTAAACTTTCTTTAAAAAAGGTAATAAAACGTAAAAAGCCCGCGATGCGGGCTCTAAACTAAAACACAATAACTTTGATTATCAGACGGCTTTTACTTTGATACCCATCATCGGCTTTTCTTTTTCAGGACGGAACAACAGGTAAAGAATTGCAGCCAAAAGAACCAACGCAACCACGGTTCCGGCACCAAAAGCCACCTGGCCGACGATAAGACCGCCTAAATGATAAATGATAAAGGCGTAGACATATGCCCAAACCGTCAAATAGACAATGGCAAAAGAAAACATCTTAGAGCTTGCCAGCTGACGCTTCATTGCACCCAAAGCCGCAATACACGGAGTGGAGAACAAGTTGAAGGCAAGGAAAGATAAAGCTGCGGCGCTGGTTGAAAACTCACCGTGCAAGGCTGCACCCAAGGTAGCATCATCTTCGGCAACATCAGCACCGACACCAAGAAGTACAGCCAAAGTACCGACAACGTTCTCCTTGGCAAGCAAACCGGTAAAAATTGCGACCGCACACTGCCAGGAAGAGAAACCAAGCGGCACGAAGATAAAGGCAATGGCAGAGCCGATGGCGGCAAGCATTGAATCACCGACTTCAACCATACCAAAGCCTTCGTCGGTAAAGTTAAAGCTTGATAAGAACCAAACCAAGACTACCGTTGAGAAAATGATGGTACCGGCTTTAACGATAAAGGCTCTGCAGCGTAAATAAACGCTTCTTGCGATATTGCCAAGTGTCGGCATATGGTAGTCAGGCAGCTCCATGACAAAAGGAGAAACTTCTTCTTTAAAAGCGCTTTCCTTCTTTAAGATAACGCCGGTAACTATAACCGAAATAATGGCAAGGAAGTAAACACCCGGAGCCACGATGGTTGAATCAGGGAAAAACGCTGCGGCAATCATTGCCAAAATAGGCAGTTTAGCAGAGCACGGAATGAAAGAAGTGGCAATTAAAGTAATGCGTCTTTCATTGATGTTATCAATTGATTTTGATGCCATCATAGCAGGTACGGCACAGCCTGAGGCAATAACCATCGGAATAAAGCAGCGACCTGACAAACCGAAATGACGGAAAATGCGATCAAGAACGAAAGCGACACGGGTCATATAACCGCACTGCTCAAGGAAGGAGAGCAAAATGAACAGCACAATCATCTGCGGCACGAAGCCTAGTACCGCACCGACACCGCCTATAACACCGTCAATAATAAGGCCGGACAACCACTCAGGAGCGCTGATGCTGTCAAGAACGTAAGCAGCCCCATTTGTTGCCCACTCACCGAAAATAACGTCATTGGCATAGTCAGTACCCCAGGTACCGATTGTGCTTACGGCAAGGTAGTAAACAACATAGACGATAACGGCAAAAATCGGTAATGCCAGATAACGGTTAGTTACGATATTGTCTACGGCGCGGGAGAAATTCTTGGAACGGTTTGCCGCAGCTTTTACAACCGATGCTTTTACTGCCTCATCAACGAATGCGTAACGAAGCCCTGCAAGCTTGCTTTCCATATCCTGACCGTATTGTTTTTCCAAAAGGGCACGGATCTTAACAAGCTCAACCTGCAAAAGCTCATCGGTCATATATTCATGAACATAGACCTTATCATTTTGCAGCAGGCATAAAGAAATAAATTCTTTCTCAAAATCGTTCTTATCTTTTAGATAGGAACCGATTTTTACGACAGCCTCTTTTATTTCCTGCGGATAAATGGTTGCCTTCTGTCTTTGCGGAACATTGTTTAAAGCGTTAACCAAATCCTGTACGCCGTCACCGGTTGATGCAGACATCGGGATAACTTTAATTCCGAGCTTTTGCTCCAAGGCATTAACATTGATTTCAATATGATTGTTCTTGGCGACATCCATCATATTTAAAGCAACGATAATGTTTTTATTAAATGAAAGCAGTTCAGCCGTTAAAGACAAACTGCGCTCAAGGTGAGCAGCATCAACTACATTGACGATAAGATCGTAATCACCTGACAACAAATATTCACGGCTAACGATTTCTTCAGGAGAATACGGAGACAATGAATAAAGTCCCGGCAGATCAACTACCTTGGTATCCCCACTTTTTAAAGTACCGACAACTTTATCTACAGTAACGCCTGGCCAGTTTCCTACGTACTGATTGGCTCCGGTTAAGGCATTAAATAAAGTTGTTTTGCCTGAATTCTGATTACCGATAAGCGCTATTTTCTGACAAGCCATATCATTTAACCTCAATTAATTGAGCATCGCTTTTTCTGATGGTAAGTGAGTATCCGCGAACCTCAAGCTCTATCGGATCACCAAACGGAGCTTCGCGCACCAAAGAAACCTTTGTATTTAGGGTTAAACCCATATCGAGCAAGCGGCGGCGCAAAGACGTATTCTGTCCGTTAATGCCGGTAATAACGGCATTCTCTCCGGGTTTTAGCGTATCTAGTGTTTTCATAAAATTATCTTAATAGCCATAGATAACAAGAATTAGCTTTATACAATATAAATTAGCTAAAGCTAATACAACCATGGTTAGTTTAAGCTTACAAAGGTTGCTTTGCAATAACTTTTTTTTACGATAAAAAATTTTTGCTCATTTTTGGCTATAAAGTTCCCTACTTACCTTGAAGAAAAGTGCATCTTCACGTTCAAGACTAGAGTGGAAGCCAGTAACAACGTGCAAAACCATAAACCCAGCGGTTAAAAATAAAAAAGAGAATAAAACTGCTGATTAATATAGGCGGGAACTTACAAACAAAAGCCCCGTTACAAAAATTCATAACAGGGCTTAAAAAGTCTGATTTGACGTGTCTAACTAAAAACCGTAGCTTAAGTTGGCATAAAAGCCTACTGAAGGATCGACATCCACGCTGCTTCTTTCATTTCCGCCATGATCGTAATATGTGTATTCACGATCAAAATAGGATTGAATTCCGGCACGCAGCGACATGCCTTTTAAAGGAGTTAAAACCACGCCTCCGGACACGCCATACCCTTCTTCAAAGACATAACCTTTTTTTAATTTGCTTGAATCGTCGCTTAACTGATATAAATCCTTAATGGTAAGGAAAGTTCCTTCAAGCGCCAGCATGCTGTTAAAGCGATAATTAATGCGGGTTGCAGGATAAGCGATTGATCCGGATAAGCCTCTTTCGCTGTCATTACCGATTTTGACGCCTAAAATCGGCAGATATTTGTTGTCAACTTCATTAAACTGTGCATAAGCACCGGCAAAACCGGTAATGCGATCGGTAAAACTGATGGAAATTCCTGCTCGCGGACTTATGGAATAATTGTCGTCAAAATGAAAATCATCTTCAAAGCCTGACGCAAGAGTAAGACCGCCGAAAACACCGAAAGTATCGTTTAAAGCAAAATTATGATGTAAATCCACATAAAGATAATTAAGTGAATCGTACCAGTCAGACGACGATGACGAAAAGTCATAATCAGTACGCTTATAACCTACGGTTACAAAATCATAACCGCCTACTATGTTGTATGTTGAAATACTGACATCGCCTTGGGCTCCGCTTAAATCAGCATCTGAATTATGAGAGCCTGACGCATTCATCCAAAAGGAGGCTTCTGCAGTACCGATAAAGGCAGCAGCTGCAGCCAACGCTAAAACTGAAAATTTTTTCATTTTTACTTAAAACCTGATAGGTAAAAATCAATTGAAACAGTATACAAATGCAATCTTATACAAAACAAATTAATCCGGCTAAAGTGTAAGTAAAAAATAAAAAATCCTGTCAAAGTGCACATGACAGGATCTTCTTAATTTAAGGTTGCTTAAAAATTAAAGCATAATAGCTAACAGAGGGATGGTAAAAACGGACAATAACGTTGTCATGAAAGTACCCTGCGCCATGGTTTTAGTCTCAATACCGTGTTTTAAGCACAGCATCGTTCCATATGATGCAACCGGCATTGCGCATAAAACAACCAAAACATCCGCATATTTTCTGTCAATTGGAGAAATAAGGAAGATGGCATAAATAATTGCCGGGACGATTAAAAGCTTTATAAGGCACATGATGTAGATTCTAGGAGATCCGAACATTGATTTGACCGGAATTCCTGCAAGAGTAGATCCGATAATCAAAAGCGATCCGGGGATGGTAATCGATCCGATAAGCGAGGAACACTGTGCTATAGGATGCGGAACTTTTATCTGAAAGAACACAATGATAATCGAAAGATACGTAGCTGTAAGACATGGTGAAAACAGAATTCGCCAATTAAATCTCGTGGTGGACTTACCCTGGGTTATAAACAAAACTCCTAATGCAAACACCAGAATATTAAAAGGAATGGTAAGAACGCTGGCGTAAAAAATCGCTTCGGTACCAAAAAGCGATCCGACAACCGGGAAACCTATAAAGTTGATGTTGCCAAAAACATACATAAACTTATAAACACCTGACTCTTCCGGGGATAGGCGCATTAATTTAGTCACCGGAAAAGAAACAGCCACCATAAAGAGCAAGGCTAAAGTACCGGCCACGAACACGGGCAGAATATCTTCTCTTTTGGGCAAAGTGTCACCCATTACCGAAGCTAAAATGATAAAAGGTGCGGTAAGATTAATGATAAGAGCGGCAAGACGTCTATCAAACTGCTCATCCATTAATTTGCAGCGATTACATAAAAAACCGACGATAACCAGTAAAAACAATACCGCCATCTGCATGAAAGAATCGATAAAGCTCATGTTAAATCCCGCTTTCTTGAAAAATTCGTGCGCAAATTTTAGCACAAGCCAATTTTTGTAAATTACATCACAAAAAAAATTCCAAAACGGTGATTTTTCATGCGTACTCTACAGACAATTGCGGACTTTTGACTGCAAAAAATTTTTTTACCGTCTACAATATGCATATTGCAAAAGAGGTTGAACATGCAGCAATTTGTGATTTTAAGCATTGACGGCGGAGGCATCCGCGGAGTTTTTGCCGCAAGGCTCCTGGAGCTGTTGCGTTCAAGCAGCAAATTGCCTGCATTTAACTTAATCGCGGGAACCAGTACCGGATCCATAATCGCATCCTGCATGGCGTTAAAAATTGATCCGAGCATTATCGTTTCTTTATACCAGGCTTCCGGATCGATTATTTTTTCCAAAAAATTTTTCTTCGGTCCAAGACTTTTAGAAAAAGCGGTACAAAGCTCTTATGACAACGGACGCTTAAAAGCGGTACTGCGTCAGGTTTTCGGCAAAAAGCGGCTAAAAGACGTCAAACTACCGCTGTTAATTCCCACTACCGATCTTAAGGCCGGATCCGGTCATTTGTTTTCAAGCTTTGCAGATGACAATCCCTACCTTTACGAAGCGATATTAGCCTCCTGCAGCGCCCCTACCTACTTTGATCCTACTATTGTCGACGGCAGACTTTTGGCTGACGGCGGCATGTGGGGAAACAACCCTATTTTGTCAGCGATTGCAGTTGCGCGCGATCACTTTAAAGTTCCTTTAGATAAAATCAAGGTAATTTCTTTAGGATCAGGTCATTTTTCCGGATTTTACGACGATGAAAACAAACGCTGGGGACTTATAAACGGCTGGAAAATAAGAACTCTTACCGAGTTTTTAGCGTCATTGCAGTCAGAGGCAACCAACCAAATTGCCAAAAGACTTTTAAAACCCGAACAGCTTTTACGCCTTAACTTTAAATCAGATACTCTTATAAGCCCTGACGAGTTCGATAAAACCGAAGATCTCATGCAATTTGCAGATGAGCTCTACATCACAGAAAAAAGTCGAATTGATAACTTTTTAAATCCGCTTTAAATCAAGCTTTGTATAAAGTCCTCTTTTTTGTTGATCTGTTTGGCGAAACGCTAAAATTGATATAAACATTTCATTAAATTTAGATTAAATTGACGTCATTTCATCAAAATTAATATTGAAAATCCAAATTAATACACTATTAAGGAGTTTTCTCATGGGGCACAATGATATCGCTTTAATCGGTCTTGGCGTTATGGGCAGCAATCTTGCATTAAATATTGCTGATCACGGTTATAAAATTGCCGTTTACAATTACACTGCGGATTTGGTAGAAAAATTCCAAAAAGAAACCCCGCATGAAAATGCCGAAGCTTTTACTGATATAAAAGCTATGGTAGCAAGCCTTAAAGTCCCGCGTAAAATCATTATCATGGTAACTGCCGGCAAGCCGGTTGACGCCGTTTTACGTTCTCTTGACGGTCTTATTGAAAAAGACGATATCGTAATGGATCTCGGCAACTCAAACTTCGAGGACACAAGAGCCCGTTCCCTTGAACTTGCCAAAAAAGGCATAATCTACGCTGGCGTCGGCGTTTCAGGAGGAGCAGCCGGTGCTCGTAAAGGCCCTGCTATCATGCCGGGCGGTACGGAGCAAAGCTATGGACTTGTCGGTAAAATCCTTGAAGACATTTCAGCCAAAGCATCTGACGGCAAACCGTGCTGTGCCTACATGGGAACAGACGGCGCCGGACACTTCGTTAAGATGGTGCACAACGGTATTGAATATGCCGACATGCAGCTTATCGCTGAAAGCTATTTACTGTTAAAACGCCTCGGTAATTTTTCAAATGATGAACTTGCCGATATTTTCAGCCGTTACAACGAAGGCGAGCTTAAGAGCTATTTAATCAGCATCACCTCGAAGGTTCTTGCCGAAAAAAATCCCTATGCCCCGGGCTCGCTTGTCGATGACATCAAAGACAGCGCCGGACAAAAAGGTACCGGCAAATGGACTGCGATTTCAGGTTTTAATTTAGGTGTCGATCTAAGCTTAATCGACAGCGCCTGCAACTGCCGCTTCAGCAGTGCCGAACCTGAAGTACGCTCCTTGCGTGAAGATGCTTTTGTCAAACCCATTTCAGTAAATATAGATAAAGAAGAGCTTATCGATATTGTCGAAAAATGCCTCTATCTTGGCAAGATTGCCGCTTATGCCCAAGGTTTTGCTTTATATAAATCCGGATCGGATGCTTACAATTGGAATTTAAGATTGGGTAAAATTGCCGAAATCTTCCGCGGCGGCTGCATCATTCAGGCAAAATTCCTTAATGACATCACTAATGCTTTTGCCGCAGATCCTGAGCTTAAAAACCTGATTGATGCTCCTTTCTTTAAGGAAAAAATCAATAAGTGCCTGCCCTCTGCCCGTAAAGTCGCAGCTTTAGCCGTAGCCACCGGAATACCCGTACCGACTTTCATGCAGGCTATAAGCTATATCGACACCATGTCCACCCCGATTGTCGGTGCCAACTTAATCCAAGGACTGCGCGACTATTTCGGTGCCCATACCTTTACCCTGGTTCACAACGGAGAAACCATTCATCACAATTGGAGCAATTAGTATAAAGCCGCTAAAGAAGATCCCTAAAAAGGGATCTTCTTTTAATCTTTAAGTAAAAGCACGGTAATTTTAAGGAACCCTTATGCCAAACGAAAAAAAATATGCTTACGTTCTGCATGATAATACTTTGGCAATCAGCTTATTTTCAGCAAACTCAAGACTTTTTACCAAGGCAGATATAAAAATCGCCAACTATATAAGTGCCAATCTTAATCATTTTTTACAAATGACAATTTCCGATCTGGCAAATGCCACTTCGGTATCTGAAATCACCATCTCACGCTTTTGTAAAAAACTCAATCTTCCGGGACTTCAATCCCTTAAAATCGTGCTGGCAGGAGCTGACAGCGTTAATACTTTTGATAAAAACATTTCAAATAACGATAACTGTCAAAGCATAAGCCATAAAATATTTCAGAATATTTCAGACGGTTTAAACAACACGCTTAAACTTTTAAATTTTAATGCCCTTGATCGCAGTGCCTTGCTTATCAGCAAAGCCTCGCGTCTTATCTGTTTTGGCTACGGAAACTCGGCAACGGTCTGCAGCGATATCGCCACCCGCTTCGTGCGCTTGGGTATTTCCTGCGAATTTTCTGCCGATCCGCATCAGCAGGCTACATTATCAGCATGTTCAACTAAAGACACTTTGGTTCTTGCCGTATCTTATACGGGAAGCTCTGTTGATCTTTTAAACAATTTACAAATAATAAAAGAAAACGGCGGAAAAATTATCCTGATAACAAGCCATACGCTTTCTCCTGCGTCAAAGATAGCCGACGAAGTGCTGATAGGCGTAGGACCTGAAGTAAAAAACAACTCGGAAGCATCCGTTTCACGCTTAATCCACATGGCTATAAATGATGTTCTTTACACTAAAGTCTCCATGTTGAAAAAAGAAACTTTTGAAAAGAACATGAGTAAGATGCGGCAAAGCATCGCTAAGCTAAAGTCCTAAAAAACTTTAACTTTTTAAACGATTTTAAAAGAAAGCTAATTTTTTTCTATCTTTCTTAGGTTAGACTTTGCGTAGTAAAATATCGCATATAAAAAGTGCTACATTGCTAGCCGTGATCATTTTAACGAGGCTTAGATGTTAAACCTATTAAAAATCGTCGTTTTATCATCATGTATAACCGCTTTTACCGCTTATGCCGCAGATTCGGCAGCACTTGATAAAACCAACAACCGCTTAACTGAAATATCCGGCGTTATGCAAAGCATCAATGAAGAGCTTAACAGCCAGCGTGCCAATATCCGTTCCTTAAAATCAAGAATTGACGCCGACCAAAAAGAAGATAAAGCTTTTCGCAATACGATTTTGCGTGAATTAAGACAATTGCGTCGTCAAAACGAGACCTTAGCCTACACTCTTATGAAAGATAAAAATAAAGCATCTTCAAACAATAAAGAAGGAACAGTAAGCGTAAAAGGATCTTCTTCAAACTCAACTCCCGACGGGAAAATGATTTTCGGTGAAGATGAGTTTATCTATGTAAAAGAAGCCAACGCTTATATCGATGCCAGAATCGATACCGGTGCTGCAGTTTCCTCTATCAGCGCTACCGACATAACTGAATTTGAGCGCAACGGTAAAAAATGGTATCGCTTCACGCTTGCCGCCAATGACCGCTTCATTGAGATGGAAGCGCCCCATGTCCGTTATTCTGAAATTCGTCAGTCATCAAAAGACACAGTAACCAAGCGCCCTGTCGTAAGCCTTAACATTAAAATCGGCGATTACTCCGCCGCTTCGGAATTTACTCTTACCGACAGAAGCAAAATGCAGTACGCATTACTTATCGGACGCACATTTATTCAGGACATTGCTGTTGTGGATGTCTCAAGACAGCATATATTTGAACGCGAAAATAATGTACTGGTGCTTTTAAACCGCGACGCATACAATGCGGCCAAAGATAAAGGCATCAATCCTAATGCTGAGTTTGATAAACAAAATATCAATGAATCGGCAGGTAAGATTGCATATCCTGCTGACAACGGATCCAATCTTGGCGATGATGCTGAAAAAGCTTTGCCTCCGGTCATTGACAAGCGAAATGCATCCAATCAAGAGAAAAAATAAATTCTAAAATTTTAAAGGACATTCATCATGGTTTCACGCGGCGTTTTTTACATCGTTACCGCTATTTTGTTCGTGATCGGCATTGCTTTAATGCTTTATCAGCATATTGTTTTTGAAATTCCTTTTCTGCCCGGACAGCAGCGTACCGTCTGGTCGGTGGAAGCCAAAGTGGAATTTGAACCGATTGAATCTAACGCCGTCACCGTCAATCTTGCATTGCCGGGAGTCCAGCCAGGATTTTCACAAATAAAGCAGAACACTTCAAGCATCGGTTTCGGCACCAGCTATATAACAAAGGATAACGCAGCTTACGTACAGTGGACCAAACGTGATCCTTTCGGCTTACAGACTCTTTATTACCAAGCTGACTTTTTAGTTGATGAAGATTCAAAAGGATCTTCCATGACCGTTCCCGAGCTTTCAAAGAACGTAGAGCCCGAGCCTTATGCCACGGCAATGGGTGAAATTGCCTCTGCTGCCATGTCCCGTTCTTCATCACCTTTCTCGTACACGGTACAAGTCATAAACGAGCTGCAGCGTCAAAAAGAAATAGCCTCTTTACTTTATGCCAAATACTCAAAAGCCCAGCTTCTTACTAAGATCCTTGAAATCGGTCAAATCCCTGCGCGCGTAATTAAAGTCTTAAACCTTGAAGACGGCCGCCGCAACCGCGGATTAAGTGATAAAGTAGCTGTTTTTGATAAAACCAACTATGAAATTTTCGATCCGGAAACAGGAAATTCAGGGCTTACTGCAAATGAGCTTATTTGGGTCAACCATGACGGATCAATTCTTGACGTAGAAGGCGGACAAAATGCTCGCATCAGTTTCTCTATGGTAAGCCGCTCCATGCCGGCAAATACCGCAGGAGCCTTAAAAGTTGCCGCTACCCGTGTTCTTGGCGATGACATAGTCTCATTCTCCATTGACAACCTCCCTATTGAAGAGCAGTCAATGTTTAAAAGCATTCTGCTGCTGCCGATAGGCGTTATCATCGTAGTATTTTTACGCATTATTGTCGGTATCAAAACTTCAGGTACTTTCATGCCGGTTCTGATTGCCATGGCATTTTTGCAGACATCCTTAACGGTCGGCTTAATCGGCTTCGTTTCCATCGTGGCAATAGGACTTATCGTCAGATCGTGGTTGTCGCACCTTAATCTTTTACTGGTGGCGCGAATATCGGCGGTTATCATCACGGTGATCGGCATTATCGGTGCCATTGCCTTTATCACTTATAAAATCGGACTTACCGAAGGTATTAAAGTCACTTTCTTCCCGATGATCATTTTGTCATGGACCATCGAGCGCATGTCAATTATCTGGGAAGAAGAAGGTTATAAAGAAGTATTTATTCAAGGCGGAGGATCACTTTTCGTGGCAGTCTGCGCTTATATTGCCATGAGCAGTCTTACCATTGAACATCTGACCTCCAACTTTATCGGTATTCAGTTTATTATCCTTGCACTCGTGCTTCTTATGGGTAATTACACAGGATTCCGTCTTTCAGAATTAAAGCGCTTTAAACCGCTTGCCGACAATATCAATGAATATTCAAACGGTGACAGCACCGAGCTTGAATCAATCAGATTAAAGCGTGAACGCAAAGAATTAAAACAAGAGAAAGCCAAGGGTTTTCCGTCTTTTAAGCATAGCGATAATGATAATAAATAAGAGGTCTTAATGATGATTATCAAAAATCTTTTAAGACCTATTACAGAGCGCTACACAAACCCCATGAATCTTATTAATTTCGGGATCATGGGAATGAATCAGCGTAACGTAAATTATATAGGCCGCTACAATAAAAGAAATCTTTACCCCTTAGTCGACAATAAACTTAAGACTAAAGAGATAGCGCTGAAAAACGGCATTACTACACCTAAACTCTTAGGCGTGATCCGCAATCAGCATGATGTTCAAAACATCGTTGAAATCATCGGAAAGCATAAAGAATTTTGTATAAAGCCGGCTCAAGGATCAGGCGGTAAAGGCATTTTGGTTATTACTTCAAGTACTGGAAAATCTTTTACCAAAGCGTCAGGACAGACGATAAACGCACACGATCTGCGCCGTCACGCATCAAATATTCTTGCGGGCTTATTTTCATTAGGCGGCAAACAGGATATTGCATTAATTGAAGATTTGATTCACTTTGACAGCGTCTTTGACGGATACAGTTATGAAGGCGTACCCGATACCCGCGTCATCGTATTTCAAGGCTTTCCTATCATGTGCATGATGCGTCTATCCACAGCTGCATCAGACGGCAAAGCCAATCTTCACCAAGGCGCTGTCGGAGTCGGGATCTGTGTACGCACAGGAAGAGCGGTACGCGGAGTTCAGCACAACGATCCGATTGAATATCATCCAGATACCCATAAAGATTTATTTAAACTAAGAGTACCGCACTGGGATGAAGTGTTAAGACTCGCCTCATCATGCTATGAAATGTCAGGGCTTGGTTATATCGGAACGGACATTGTGCTTGATAGAGATAAAGGTCCGATGCTGCTTGAGCTTAATGCAAGACCGGGTCTTGCCATACAAATTGCCAATAATGCCGGATTATTGCCAAGATTAAGACTTATTGAAGCACTGCCTAATGCAAAATCCATGAGTGTTGATGAAAAAGTCGAATTTGCCAAACAACATTTCGGCGTTTTTTCACATTAAACCTCATGAGATCTTAAAAAAATCGCGCAATGTAACCTTTTCAAAAAATTGATTGCGCGATAACAAAAAAATTGTAAAACAAATATTTTTATTTAATTGGCTTTTGCCTCTTTAATTTGCTCATCAGTGCAATTTAATGCTTTTTTGATACTGTTTTCATCCATGCCGAATTTAAGCAAGCCTTTTATATTTTGTAATAAATTTGTTTTTGCTCCTTTTTTCATGCCCTCTTGCAGAGCTTCCTCTTTTTCTCTCTTAGCCCAGTTCTCACGGGAATTTTGATCGAGATACGCTTTTTCTTGCGCTAAGTATTCATACCAGCTCGCATCATCCATGGTATATTTTTTCTCAAACATA
>ERZ779866.1340-NODE-1340-length-25248-cov-3.948597_pt1 | contig 25248 bp, 21 predicted proteins | sample MGYA00511248_ERZ779866 | MGnify/ENA primary metagenome ERZ779866 (study PRJEB29588, sample SAMEA2155758) | human gut metagenome | biome: human gut; feature: human-associated habitat; material: faeces | place: Denmark | collected 2008/2010 ... | reverse complement strand
GGACACAAGGATTATGATTCCTCTGCTCTAACCGACTGAGCTAACCCGCCAGAGAAGTGGAATCATACAGAGATGCTTTTCGAAAAGCAAACAATTTTTCGCATATTTTTCAAAATATTTTTTAATCACTGACAAATCAACTAGTTATGAAAACTCCGGTAGAAATGATGAACCGGTCCGTGACCGTGTCCTACGGTCAACTCTCCTGAATATCGGATGGCTTCCCAAAGATATTGTTTGGCCTTTTCAACCGCTTCCGGGACTGTTTCACACTGAGGCAAAAGCGTGGCAATGGCCGACGACAGCGTACAACCCGTTCCATGAGTATTTTTGGTTTCAATACGTTTGGCGCTGAAAACCGCTGAGGTTTGACCATTCGTCAATAAGTCAGGCACTTCAAAACCGGTTAAATGACCGCCCTTAAGTAACAGCCACCCGCCTTTACTCATGAGAGGTAAAAGCTTTTCTGCCAAAGCATTCATTTGAGTTTCGGACTGTATTTCTGTTTCTCCTGCCAATACAGCCGCCTCCGGCAAATTCGGCGTCACCACAGTCGCGAGCGGCAAGAGCCTATTTTTCAAAGCCTGAACACAGTTTTCAGGCAAAAGTCTGTCACCGCTTTTTGCCACCATCACCGGATCCAACACAACAAAGCGCGGTTGGTAACGACTAAGTGCTTCTGCAACCGCATCAATAACAGCCTCATCTGAGAGCATGCCGATCTTCACGGCATCAATGCGTACATCTTCAAACAGAGTCTTGAGCTGCTCGGAAACAAACTCAGCCGAGACCGGACAAACTCCCGTCACCGCACAGGTGTTTTGAGCCGTAAGCGCTGCAATCACCCCGCATCCGTAGCCGCCCAAGGCGCTGATCGTTTTAATATCGGCCAATACACCGGCGCCGCCCGAGGGATCAACACCCGCGATTGTTAAAATGTTCGGGATTATTTTTGATTCCATAACGCCTCCAACACAGCCATCGTACGATCAGTTGCCCCTACATAAGACTGAGAAAAGATTTTTGCCTTTTCTTTTAACTCGGTGAGTTTTTGAGGTTCGTCCAACCACCCGTGAGCCAAATCCACGCCATCAGCAACCGTTTGCACCTGAGTGATAGCGCCCGACCCAATCCCCCGCTCAACAACCATTGAAAAATTAAACGTGCTGGGCCCCACAATCACAGGTACACCGACGCTTGCGGGTTCAATGACGTTCTGACAGCCAAAGGGCTTAAAGCTTCCCCCCATCAGCGTAACGTCCGAAAGAGCGCAATAGAAGAACATTTCACCCATCGAGTCGCCTAAAACCACTTGTGTTTCATCGTGAATATCCGCGGCGGACTTCAGTTGACTTCTTTTTTGATACGTGAGATCGGCAGATTTCAGCAGCTCTTCAACTTCGTTAAAGCGCTGGGGGTGTCTAGGCACCAACAGATAAAGTACATCGGGGCGGGCTTTTTCTTTAAGAGCCTGCACAATGAGCGCCTCTTCACCATCGCGTGTACTGGCAAACATCACGATGGGCTTTTTGATAGCCGTCTTCCATTCCGACGCCATATGCAACGCATTTTCAGGAGCTTGAATATCAAACTTAAGCGAACCCGTAATAACGGGCGGCATCGTACCCATTGCGCTTAAGCGCTTGGCGTCACTTTCTGCCTGAGCGCAAACCGCCGTAAAGCGACTCATCGCTTTTTTCATCAAATCGGGTACGCGCATTGCCTCATTGAAAGACTTCTCCGAGAGCCGTCCGTTAACTAATGCGACAGGAATACCCATCGCATGAGCTTCTTCCAAAAGCGTCGGCCAGACTTCTGTTTCCATCAGCAGTCCCATCACGGGCTGCGTCTGACGCAAGAATTTACGCACGGCAAAAACAGCATCGTAAGGCAAAAAACACTGCCGGATGCGATCAGGCGCCATGCTGAGAATCTTTTGCCCTGCATCACGCCCGGTCGGCGTCATGTGCGTGAGCAAAATATCGCACTGAGGCCATTTATCCAAAATCGCCCGCACAAGAGGACGCGTTGCGTTGGTCTCGCCGACGCTTACCGCATGAATCCAAATAACCGGATGGTCTTTTCTGGGGGAAGGAAAATTCGCCCACGCAAAGCGTTCTCCCCAATGTTTAAGATACGAAGGTTGTTTTCTGGCTCGCCACAACAGATAAAGCGCCGCCAGAGGTAACAAGGCAGGCGCCAAATAACGATATGTTTGAGGGGAAATATTCATCAGAAGTCCTTCAAGCCCAAAAGCTTCAGAGCCGATTTTACTTCCTCAATTCGGGGATCGGCACCGACGCCGCCCAGACTTTGCACACAGTTACCGGTCAAACCGACAAGTTCAACGGGGTAATCCAGAAAAAGTCCGACGGTGGGTTTACCGGTGGCTGCAGCCAAGTGCGTGAGCCCTGTGTCCACACCCACAACAAAAGCGGCTTGCTGCATCACAGCCGCACAATCTTTGATAGACATTCTGGGAAGCACCTGACAAAAAGCGCCGGCTTTTTGAGCGATTCTCTCCACACGTTCTTTTTCAGTTACGCTTCCCCAAAGCAGCTTCACGGCAAAGCCCTTTTTGCGGCAATCGGCGGCGAATTCCACCCACTTGGATTCCGCCCACAGCTTTGTTTCCCGACTGGTATTGACTAAAAAGACCGCATAGGGTTCTGATGAGCTCTGTCCTTCAATAGACTTAAATCCGAAATCAAGCGGGTATTGCCGATAGTCGTAATCGAATGCCGCAGCAAGCAGCATCCGGCAGCGTGTCACAGCGCTCAATGTCTTCGAAACCGCAAAGGTCTTATCGTAAAAGCGGCTAGCCCAAGACTCCTTGATGCTGTCTTTGTCATAACCCATTAAAAAAGTTTTGGACCAACGGCCAATCACCGCACTCTTTAAAAGCCCCTGCAGGTCAACCGCACGCTCATAGTGAGCCGACTGCAGTGCCAGTCGAACCGCGCCCACCTCTTTCCAAGTCTGACTGCTGAAGATATTTTTTCGCCATTGTCTGACGGAAACTTCATGAACCTGATTGACATAGCGGCTCAAGCGAGGAATATCCGCAAAACTTTTTTCCACCACCCAGTCAATCTGCAGATCGGGCTGCGCACGCCCGAGGTCGGCAACCGCCGGCATGGCATGGATCACGTCTCCCATGGAGGTCGTTTTAACTATCAAAGCGCGGCGCGTCATATAGATCCTTTAATCGGCAAGCAATTTGGCTTCCAGCTCTCGGCAAAGCTTTTTACCGTATTCCACCGCCGGCTGATCAAAAGCATTTAACCCGTAAAGGGTTGCCAACATCGTTGTCTTATGCTCATACATTGCCATTAATGCGCCGAGCGTGCGGGCAGTCAGTTTTTTAATTCGTATTGTGGAAACCGCATTGAAAAATTCCGAAGACGGACTCTGACGAGTCACCAAAGCTTCGGCTTGAGCGCGGGCATTGGCATTTAAAACCAAATGGTGATGGGCGTGCGAGTGTCCGGCCTCTTCACACCATACCAAATCAATACTCGTGCGGCCGCATCCGTCACGCAGCCACTGATAAAAAGAGTGCTGCGCTTCGTTGCCGAAGCCGCCCCAAACCGCCTGACCGGTGCGGCCGCTCACGACTGTCCCGTCTGCCGCCACACTTTTACCCAGGCTTTCCATTTCAAGCTGCTGAAGCCAGGCCACCACCAAACGCAAGCGTTCGTCATAGGGCAATAGGCAGTGAGACTGCATTTGCCAATGCGTGGAATTCCAGTACGAAAGCAAAGCCAAAGTAAGAGGCAGATTTTTGTCTTCGTCTGCCTCAAGCATGTGGCAGTCCATTTCGTAGGCGCCATGCAAAAATTCTGCAAAAGTTTCCTCGCCCAAGGCAATCACCAGGGGTAAACCGATTGCGCCCCAGACAGAAAAACGACCGCCCACCCATGACCAGATGGGGAAGCGGTTTTCTTCCAGCAAATTCATCTCAGCGCAGGCACTTTCTTTTGCACTCACCAAGAAAATATGGCGGGCCCGCTCTTTTTGGCTACTGATGCCAGCATTTTCGTACCACTCGGTGACGAGTTCTGCGTTAAGCATGGTTTCCCGAGTGGAAAAACTTTTGCTGGAAATCACCGTCAGTGTTGTCTCAGGATTTAACGTGCCAAGAATACGGTCGGCAAGAACTCCGTCAACGGCAGATAAAAAATGCAATCTGATTGCCGGATTAATGTCTCGGAGAGCGTGATAGACCGCATGAGGTCCCATTTCGGAACCGCCGATACCGATATTGATCACATCAGTGATTCTTTTACCGGTAGCGCCCGTCCAGCTGCCGCTGCGAACCTGCTCGCCCAATGAATACATTCGATTGCGGGTCTGCTCTACCTCTTCATAATGAGGGCTTGCCGGATTTTCAGAACGCAACGACGTATGCAGCGCCTGCCGATGTTCGGTCGCATTGACTTCGTCGCCCTGCACCATCTTCTTTTGCTGAGCCAGTAAACCGACTTTTTTAGCGTGAGCCAAAAGCTCACAGAATTGCGTATCGGTGAGACGCTGCCGACTGATATTTAAAGTCAGACCGCAAGCGCTGAGTTCACAATCTGAACGAGTGTCTGAAAGAAAAGCTATTGAATCTGTCATGATGCAGGCTTTTTGGGAAAAATGAAGCGCCGACACTTCTTACGCGGCGCTGATAATAATATAGTGGCATTGTACGTTGAGGAAAAATTGCTTGCCACCGCCACAGGCCGAATCTAACCAATGGATACAGGTTTTTCAGGCAAAAACACATCACGATGCTTACAATTAGCGAAAAATAGCCTATGTAAGGAATGCCAACGTGGCAAACTGTTTCAGTCAAAAGAAAATTCTTGTCGCCGGCGATGCGATGTTGGATCGCTATTGGTTCGGTGACGCAAACCGTATTTCTCCTGAAGCCCCAGTTCCCGTCGTGCGAATCACTCGTGAGGAGGATCGCCTGGGGGGCGCCGCTAATGTTGCTTTAAACATCAGCGCCTTGGGAGCCAGAGCAAAGTTATTGTCAGTGGTCGGCTGTGATGAAGCCGGTCAGACTGTTGAACGGATTCTTGAAGAAAAAGGCATTGAGCCGCATCTTCATCGGGATCCGGAATTAAAGACAACCGTCAAATTGAGAATCGTCGCGCGTCAGCAGCAGATGCTTCGCGCCGACTTTGAAAATCGTCCTGCCAATGCTGTATTGGCCAATCACCTGTGTGAGTACGAAAAACTCATTGATGACTGCGAAGTGGTGGTGTTGTCCGATTACGGCAAGGGTGGGCTCGACCATATTGCGCGCATGATTGACTGCGCACGGGCCAAAAACATTCCCGTTCTCATTGACCCGAAGGGAAGTAATTACGACCGCTATCGCGGAGCGACTGTCATCACCCCCAACCGGGCGGAGCTCGCACAAGTGGTCGGCGCCTGGGAAACGGAAGAAGAGCTCACCCAAAAAGCACACGCGCTGCGGGAAAAACTCAACCTTACCGCCATTCTTCTGACTCGAAGTGAAGAAGGTATGACGCTTTATACCCAAGAGGGTGAAAAAACCATCCCCGCCCAAGCCCTTGAAGTGTACGATGTATCGGGTGCGGGCGACACGGTCATTGCCGTGATGGCCACCATGATGGCGATGGGACAGACCATGACGGAAGCCATGCGCATTGCCAACCGCGCCGGCGGCATCGTTGTCGGCAAGTTGGGCACCGCCACCGTGAGTTTCGAAGAGCTTTTCCCCGATGGGTATGACGATCTTTTTGCAGGAGAAACACTGTGAGCATTATCGTAACGGGCGCTGCCGGTTTCATCGGCGCCAACAACGTCTTAGCTTTAAACCGCCGCGGCTACACCGACATCATCGCCGTGGATAATCTGACGCACGCCGATAAATTCAGAAATCTGGCCGAATGCCAAATTACCGATTATTTCGATAAGCGCGATTTCATCGAACTCGTCAAAGCCCGCAAAATTGCCAAGCCTGAAGCCATTTTCCACCAGGGAGCCTGCTCGGACACGATGGAAACCGACGGCCGCTACATGATGGAAAACAATTACCGCTACACGCTTGAATTGTTTAACTGGGCTCAGGAACTCGGTATTCCGATGATTTATGCCTCATCGGCTGCCACTTACGGTGCGAGCACCACTTTTGTCGAAGACCGCCGCTTCGAAGGACCGCTTAACGTTTACGGTTATTCAAAGTTCCTTTTTGACCAGGTGCTTCGCGCTAAACTCGCCAAGGGCGAAGTGAAAGCTCCCGTGATCGGTCTACGTTACTTCAATGTGTACGGTCCGCATGAACAGCACAAAGGCCGTATGGCAAGCGTTGCCTTCCACCAATTCTTCCAATTCAGAAAAGAAGGTCACGTACGGCTTTTTGAAGGCTGCTTAGGGTACGGCAACGGCGAACAGGAACGCGACTTTGTGTACGTCGATGACGTGATTGCCGTGAACCTTCACTTCTTCGATAAACCGGTTACCGGTATCTATAACTGCGGCACCGGCCGCGCACAGCCCTTTAACGACGTCTCTTTGGGCGTTGTCAATGCGCTGCGCGCCAATGAAGGCAAAGAAAAGCTCACGCTTGAAGAAGCAGTCAAAGCGGGCTTCATCCGCTATATCCCCTTCCCCGAATCACTCAAGGGCAAGTACCAAGCCTACACGCAAGCCGACCTTACCAAGCTTCGCGCCGCAGGCTGCGATGTGAAGTTCAGAAGCGTTCAGGAAGGCACGGCTGACTACGTCGCCGATTTGCTCAAGCGTTATCCGGACGTGGCATCCGACCCCACGATCGCTGAGGCGAAATGAGTTTCACAAAAGCGGCTTTTTTAGACCGAGACGGCGTGATCAATATCGATCACGCCTATGTGCATAAGCCTCAAGATTTTCAATTCATTGACGGCGTCTTTGAAGCGTGCCGAAAACTGCAGGCAATGGGTTATCTGCTCATTGTCGCTACCAATCAAAGCGGAATCGGCAGAGGCTATTACACGGAAAAGGATTTCGCAGACCTGTGCGATTGGATGAGGGCAGAATTTAAACGTGAAAGCGTCGACATTGCCGATATCTTTTTCTGCCCGCATCATCCTGAAAAAGCCCTGGGGACTTACCGGCTTGACTGCGACTGCCGTAAACCCAAACCCGGCATGCTTTTGGCTGCACAAAAGAAGTGGAATATCGATATGAAGGCCAGCCTCATGGTCGGTGACAAAGCTGCTGATATGCAGGCTGCGCTTGCCGCCGGCGTTGCTGCGCGCATATTGGTCGGAAAAGACGGTCACACAAGACCTGAATCTGTTCCTGAATGCACTGGCACGGCAAAGAATCTTCTTGAGGCCGTTGAATTAATTAAATGATTGAAACACCATGAGCACACGTCTTCCCGCACCCGACTTTGAAAATAAAATCACCGACATGGAGCACCTTTCGGAACGCGCCGCGCAGCTTCCTCATCCCGTTGTGATGACAAACGGCGTGTTTGATATCCTGCACCGCGGGCACGTCACGTACCTTGCCCAAGCCCGTGCCTTGGGCGCAAGTCTTGTTGTGGCGATCAATTCGGATAAATCAGTGAAAATGTTGGGTAAGGGCGACGAGCGTCCCATTAACACTGAAGCTGATCGTGCGGCCGTTTTGGCGGCGTTAGGCAGTGTGGATCTTGTGGTGATCTTTGAAGACAAAGTGCCCTTAAAAGCCGTTGAGGCGGCTCATCCAGATATCTACGTCAAAGGCGGCGATTACCGAATTGAGGATTTGCCCGAAGCCAAACTCGTTTCCACCTGGGGAGCAAAGACTGTCACGGTGCAGTTTGAGCATCAGCGCTCGACCACGGCGCTTTTGCAAAAAATCAGCCGTTTGAATCTCAAGTCTAAAAACTAAGTAGTTCACTGATATGGCTCACTCGGCCCCGATGCTCTTCGGTGTTGTGCTCTTTTGCTTCTCGTCAGTGATTTTGAGCCCGTCAGCAACGACCGCAGCCCTCATGCCTTTGGGTGTTTCCATTGGCATTCCGGCAGGTCTCTGCGTAGCTCTGTTCCCGGCGACCTGCGGTGACTTCATCATCCCGGGCGACGCTCAAATCGGCTGCACGGCTTTTGACCGCACCGGCACCACGCGCCTCGGTCAGTACGTTGTCAATCACAGCTACCTGCTGCCTGGCTTCGTGCATATCATTTCGGGCGTTGCCGCCGGTTATTTCTTAAACTTCATTTTCTTCTAAAATGAAAGCTTCAGTTTGAACACAGAAGGAGCGAAAAAACACTTTCGCTCCTTCTGTCGAATACTTTTTTGAAAGGTTCTGCCATGTCTGACGAAAATACCCAACTGATTTCCGAACAGCTCGCCCGTTTCGTTGTTTGGACGAAATTTGAAGATATCCCCGAGGAGCTCGTGATTAAGGCTCAGCGCCACATCCTCGATTCAGTCGGAGCAGGCATCGCCGGTGCAGTCAGTCCCGAGACAAAACTTCTCAACAAAGTGTTTGCCATTTGCGGTGAAATGAGCGGCAACGTACCGCTGTGGGGCAAGGGCATCAAAACAAGCGCCAGAAATGCCGCGCTCAGTAACGGTGTCTCCTCCCACACGTTTGAGCTCGATGACACCAACGGGTGCGACCACTCCGGCGCTGTCGTGGTCCCCGCCGCCTTTGCCGCTTTAAGCCTTTGCGATCGCCCCATTGACGGTAAAGAATTCATCGTAGCGGTCACCTTGGGTTACGACCTTGCTCGCCGGGCACTCGAATCGTGCGGTGCCTACGAGCCTCATAACGGTGCCGGCTGGCACTCCACCGGCACTTGCGGCGTATTTGGTGCCGCAGCGGCTGCAGGCAGACTTTTGGGTCTGGACGTTGAAAAAATGCAGGCCGCACTTGGTATTGCCACAAGTTTTGCCGCCGGTCAATGGTCTTTCGTTCATGACGGTGCACAGAATAAACGCCTGCACGTAGGTAACGCCGCTCCCGGCGGGTTGCTTGCGTGCTTATTGGCCCGTGAAGGTTTTACCGGTCCGAAGATGGCCTTTGAACAAGTCTGGGGCGGCTTCTCCAAGACCTTTGCACCCACAAGCCAAGACCCCGATGCCTGGCTTCGCGACTTGGGCAAAAACTGGAAATTGGGACGCGTATCTATTAAGCCGCACGCCTCCTGCAGAAGTTCCCACTCTTCAATCGATGCGGTCAACATCATCATGGATGCGCATCAGCTGCAACCCGCAGACATTGAAAAGATTCACATCAAGATCAATCCGTTTGTGCACGGCATGTGCGGCGGAAGAAAACTTGATCCGATGCCTGCCGCTCAGATGAGTATTGCTTACGGTATCGCTGCACGCCTTGTTTTCGGCGGCGCAAACTTAACAGCCTACACGCGCAACAATCGCCATGATCCCCGCATTCGCCAAGCCATGGATCTGGTGGAATTCGAAATCGACAAAACGCAAAAGGATGAAGACGAACCGATTGTGACCGTTATCACTCGTAACGGACAAAGCTATACGGAACGCGTCGAATTCCCGTTGGGCGCTCCGCAAAACCCTGTGAGCGACGAAGCCCTGATGAGCAAATACCGCGATATCGCCGGAATGGTCTTTCCCTCTGAGGTGGTTGAAGGCATTGCGGATTTCCTCTTACATCTCAAGGATCAGCCCTCGCTTGACCCGGTTGTGAAACTTTTGGGATCCAAACCCAATACCACTGCACAATTTGACATTTAACCTTTCTTTCACCGCCCCGAGGCTCAAATCCTCGGGGCTTTTTTTGCTCAATTGCACTTTTTTCTAGTCAATTCTTTTCGAAGCCGTTCTCAAAGATTCGCCTTTTGTTAATATGACAGACACATTAAACGAGAAATACCATGGCAGATCCGACCCTTTCGCTTGACGCATCCATCCAAGACTACTGGCGGCAGAGAGCCTGCGGCTACAGTCTTTGCACGCAGGAAGAGCTCGGTGATGACAATAACGCCTACCGAGCTATTCTGAAAGAACTGTTGCCCGGATCTCACAGCGGACAAGAGGCACTCGATATCGGCTGCGGTCCCGGTTTTTTAGCCATTGAACTGGCCAAATTAGGTTTCGAAAGTACGGGACTCGACTCCTGTCAGGCTATGCTTGATCAGGCAAAAAACAATGCTCAGAGTCTGAACATCAACTGGATATTAAGTGACGCCGCTCAAAATCCGTTTAAAGACAATTCTTTTGATCTGATTGCCTCACGCAATGTCGTCTGGAATCTGCCGGATCCGACACTTGCCTACCGACAATGGATGCGGTGGTTAAAACCGGGCGGAAAACTCATTGTTTTTGACGGCAATCATTACCGTTATCTCACCGATCCTAGCCGCCGGGACGAACCGCACCGGCAAACTCATAAACACTTGGGTCAAGTGGATATCTCGGTCATGGAAAATATCGCTAAAAAACTCCCCATGAGCAGCCACGACCGACCCGCCTATGATCAAAAACTGCTTGAAGAAATCGGATTTATTAAGATTAACGCTATCGTTTTAAGACGAAGAGAGGAAGTGATCCAGGACTTCGTCATTATTTGTGAAAAAAGCCATGCAGATTGAAACACTTTTGCAAGCCGTCAAAGACGGCACGATGGATATCAGTGAAGCCAAGGATATCCTTGCGCGGGCTCCTTATGAAGATTTGGGCTTTGCCAAGCTCGATACTCACAGAGCCATTCGCACGGGATTTGCCGAAGTGGTTTATTGCCAAAATAAAGCCGATGACTTTTTAGTCGAAATTTTTACCCGACTCTATAAAACATACGGCGAAGTAATGGGCACTCGCTGCTCTCAGAAGCAATTTGAATTACTCAAAAATAAGTTACCCGAACTGACCTATGATCCCATCAGCCGAATCGCGAAAATTGAAAAGCCGAAAGAGCGCCTCGGGCTGATCGCTGTTTGCAGTGCGGGAACCGCCGACATTGCCGTGGCTGAAGAGTGTGCTCAAACCGCCGAATTTTTCGGGCAAAACGTGGAGCGCTTCTACGATATCGGGGTAAGCGGCATTCATCGCTTACTTTCAAAAATCGATCAGCTTCAGAAAGCCAACTGCGTGGTAGCGATTGCCGGCATGGAAGGCGCGCTTGCCTCGGTGATTGGCGGACTTGTTTCCAACCCCGTCATTGCCGTGCCGACTTCGGTCGGCTATGGGGCTAACTTTCACGGGCTCTCCGCTCTTTTAACGATGATTAACAGCTGCTCAAACGGTGTGGCCACTGTCAATATTGATAACGGTTTCGGAGCAGGATTCATAGCTTCCCAAATCAATCGTTTGGCTACACGAAAGGAATAGATAATATGACCACATTGGTGTTGGACGCTCAGACTGGCATCAGCGGCGATATGACCGTCGCCGCTTTGCTTGATTTAGGAGCCGATTATCAAAAACTGAAAACGGTGCTAAAGAGTTTGCCTGATCAACAGTTTGAAGTGACTGTCTCCCGCGTTAAAAAAAGCGCCCTTGATGCGTGCGACTTTAAAGTCTCATTAACAAACGGTGCTCCTGACAACGACCATGATATGTCTTATCTGTTCGGCCACCATCACGAACACGCCCACTCTCATGAACATGAACATGAGCATGAACACGGGCACGATCACGAGCACATCCATGCACATGACCACGAGGACAGTCACTGTGAACATCATCATGAGCACCACCACGAACATCGTCATTTAAGCGATGTTTTCGCGATTCTTAATCAAACCGTCGCCACAGAAAACGCCAAGAAACTCGCTAAACGTATCTTTACGATCGTCGCAGAAGCCGAAAGCAAAGCGCACGGTGTTCCGATTGAAGAGGTTCATTTCCACGAAGTGGGCGCACTGGACTCTATCGTAGATATTCTGTCTGTCGCCGTGCTGATTGACGACTTAAAAGTTGATCGGGTCATTGTGACCGCCTTGGGTGAAGGATATGGCGAAATTCGATGCCAACATGGCGTTTTGCCTATACCGGTCCCCGCCGTCTCTCATATTGCCGAAGCCTATGGTTTGGTGTTGTCACGCATCGACTGCAAGGGGGAATTTGTGACGCCAACGGGCGCGGCCATTGTGGCGGCGTTAAAAACTGCTGATGAACTGCCCCGTCAATACAAAATTCTGAAGTCCGGGCTCGGCGCCGGCAAGCGCGACTACGAGCGCCCGAGCCTTTTGCGGGCAAGTCTCATTGAAGAAGCTCTCGGCAGTGCCGAGCAGGATGAAGTCGTCGAACTGATGACCAATATTGATGACAGCTCCGCGGAAATGCTCGGTTTTACCCTTGAGCGGCTCTATGCCGCAGGCGCATTGGAGGCATGGTACACACCGGTCTTTATGAAGAAAAACCGTCCTGCCTATCTGTTGACGGTGTTGTGCAAAGCCGATAAGCAAACAGCTCTTGAAAATATCATCTTTGCCAATACGACGACCATCGGCATCCGCAGCAAGATGCTGACTCGACGCATACTGAAGCGTGAAATGATGACCGTTCAGACGCCTTACGGTGCCATTGAGGTTAAAGCTTGCGACGCGCCGGATGAAAAAGGGGTTATGCACAAGCGCTACTACCCGGAATACGACAGCGTTAAACGCCTGGCTCTGGAAAAAGAGATCGATATGGCAACACTTTACCGTCTTGCTCAAAACGCAGCAGAAAATGCCTGATATTGACAAAATTCGGCACTATTTTGCCGAACTCATTAAAGGACCGGCTGTCGTCGCTTTCTCAGGCGGCGCCGACAGCGTCCTTGTGCTTAAGCTCACGTTAGACGCAGCGGGCGACCGCTTCCCCGTTTATGCCGTTTATGCGGACACGCCCTGGATGCCACGCAGTGCTCTTAGTGAAGCCCGCGAGATCGCCCGAGGATTGAAGACCGAATTCCAAGTGATTCGCATTGACTCGCCCGATTCTATCGGCATTAAACTCAACCCTCCGGATCGCTGCTACCGATGTAAAGGGGCGATATTTTCTTTACTGAAACAATTCGCCGCCGAACATCACTGCACGCACTTACTTGAGGGCACGCAATTGGATGACCTCACCAAGTATCGCCCCGGTCTAAAAGCCATCGCAGAGTCAGGCGCGCTCAGCCCCCTTAAAGAATTAGAGCTGCACAAATCCGATGTCAGAGAATTACTCTCACAATTGGGTTTGGCTGTTGCGAAAAAACCGGCCGGCTCATGTTTGGCAACACGCTTGCCTTATAACCGGGAACTTTCCCTCGATATACTGAGGCGTATTGATGAGGCTGAAGAGAGGCTGCGGCAATTTGACTTAGGCACCATTCGAGTCCGCTCGCATGGCGATATCGCCAGAATTGAAGTGGACAAGGATCGGTTAATCAAAGCAGCCGGTCTTAGCGAAAAAATAATTGAAGAATTAAAACCCCTGGGTTGGAAATACATTACCCTGGATCTTCAGGGGTTCAGATCCGGCAGTATGGATTAAGTAACGCCCGGCCCTTTCAGGGCCGAGCTTATCTAATAGACAAATCAGCGTTTTCCTGCTCGCCAGGCAGCAATGGCTTGAGCCATCTTTTCAGGATCAACCAAGAGCATCGGATCGAGCAGCACGTCGGCTTCCTCCTTGGTCATCACCCCCATTTCAAGCACCGCCTCTTTTACCGTCAGACCTTTTTGTTCTGCATAATGAGCCACCTTCACGCCAAGCGGATAGCCTTGAGTGGCCGCCACTACGGTGGAGATAGCCAAACTGGACTGAGCCTCAAATTGGCAGCGTTCGCGATTGGCAACAATACCGTCAACACAATCACGCTTGAGAATCAAAATTTCTTCACCGACCAATTGAAGGTTTTCAGAAAGGCACTTGTAAAAAGTGGCGTCCCAAACATTTAAATCCAACTCGCCTTCGTCGTAGGCCATGGCGATAGCCACGTCGTTACCCACCACCTGGTGAGCAATCTGAATCACCATTTCGGGAACGGTAGGATTAATTTTTCCCGGCATGATGGAGCTTCCGGGACTTAAGGCAGGAAGGGTGATTTCCATAAATCCTGCACGGGGACCGGAACTCATCAGACGCAAGTCTTTGCTGATCTTAGACAAGGAAGTTGCCACTTCTTTAATCACGCCGGAAACTGTCACAAAGAAGTCACCGTTTTGGAAGCCGTCGAAAATGTTTGCCTGAGGTTTAACATCTTCGTGAAGATCCTGACTGATGTGACGATAGAAAGCGTCCATGTAGCCGCTCGAAGCGCCGAGTCCGGTACCCACGGCACTGCCTCCCATGATTAACTCATAGCAACCGGGTCTTAACGCTTGAAGTTTTACGACCAATCGCATCATCAAGCTGGCGTAGCCGCCGAATTCCTGCCCTAACGTCAAAGGCAAGGCGTCTTGCCAGCAGGTACGCCCCACTTTGACAACATCCTTAAATTCCTCTGCTTTGGCTTCAAAACTCTTTTGAAGTGCCTGGAGTCTTTCAATAATCAAATCCAAACGCGGAGCAATCGCCAGGTGAGTGGCTGAGGGAATCGTGTCGTTGGTGGATTGAGCCATGTTGACATGGGTGTTCGGATGAACTTTTTCACTGCCTTTATGACCGGTCAGGATTTCATTGGCCATATTGCCGATCACTTCATTGACATTCATGTTGACACAGGTGTACCCGCCGCCCTGCCACATATCCAGAGGAAATTCTTTTTCGTAGCCGCCTGCAAGCAACTTGTCGCAAGCTTGCACAATGGCTTGAGAAACTTCCTCACTCATTGCTCCCACCTCAGCGTTGGCTTTCGCACACGCTTTTTTAATTTGAAAAAGAGCACGGTGCATATCCGGATAGGCAATGACCGGGAAACCGGCTGCGCCCGACACTTTCATCATGCGGTGAGTTTGGATACCGAAATAGGATGCGTCATCGATTTCCATTTCGCCCAAACAATCTCGTTCAATTCTGGTCTTCATTGAAATCTCCCCCGAACAGTTAAACCTTAAGCGATTTTGCTGGGAGTCCTTTTCGTTGTACACTAAGTTAAGCAATTCTTATATCTAATTTTTGTTTTTCTGAAAATGTCTTTACCCGCATCAAAACTCTTTGACTTAAACGCTCTTCGGGTTTTTCTGACCTTGGCTCAAACGGGCAGCATGAGAAAAACCGCCCAACAATTCGGTTTGAGTGTTTCTGCCGTTTCTCAAAGTATCAGCAGTTTGGAAAAGCAAGTCGGAGTAGAACTGTTTAATCACAAAGTTCGTCCCCTGGAACCAAGCCTTGCAGGGCGTCTTTTAATTAATGAAGGAGAAAAGTTGCTGCAGGACGTCTGGCGCATTACCTACGCCATGCAAGCCAGCACGCTTGAGAACATTCATTTGAGAATCGGATTCTCTGAGTCCATCAGCCATTCCCTTGCCCCCTTGATTTGCGGTTCGTTATACCAAAGCGTGAAAAGTTTTTCGGTTCAAACCGCCATGACTCAAACTTTGAAAGAACAATTGCTCAAAAGAGAACTCGATATTCTCATTTCTCCCGAATCATTCGATGAAAAACAAACTTTCTACCGACAACCTCTGTGGTCGGAGACATACCTACTCGTTTTACCGAAAAATGAAAAACGGATCACCAACCTTGAACAGCTCAGGAATATGGCCCAGCGTCTTTCATATATCCGTTACAACGTAGACAGCACCGACCGTGTTCAAAGCGAACGAATTTTCAGAAAACTCAATATTGAACAGAGAGACACTTTGGGAGTCGAGGCAAGTTACACAATGGTGGGACTTGTTGCACAAGGATTGGGTTGGGCCATCATGCCGCCGCTGGGCATTTGGCAAGGACGAGAATGGACCAATCAGATTCAAGTTATGCCTATTCCCAATATCACCATTAAACGGACACAATGGATTGTGACGCCATCCAAAGGTTTTGAGCAAATTGTCAGCCGAATTCGTCAGGCCTCTCTTGAGTCTTTTCAGTCGCATGTCAAACCCTGGCTAGAGAGCTCATACCCGGGCATCGCTCAGTTTGTCGTACCGTGTGCGGATAGTTAAACCGTTCTGATTGAGAAAAGTAAGTATCTTCCTGACTTTTTAACATCGAACCATAATGAAAAAGCGCTAAACTCTAAGTATTCCATTAACTTCTTTCGGAAAGGAATATACCCATGTCCACTATTCTTGATCCCATCAAAGTATGGGAAGACCTCCATAAGATCCCGGAATTGGCCATGCAGGAAGTGCAAACCGCTGCTTACATCGCCAAAGCCTTGACTGACTTAGGGATTGAAGTTCAAACCGGTATCGGCGGAACGACCGGTGTGATGGGCATCATCAAAGGTGCAGAGCCCGGTCCTGTAGTGTTGTTGCGCGCCGACATGGATGCTTTGCCTTTTACGATTGATGGTAAAGAATGTGCTATTCATGCCTGCGGTCACGATTCCCACAGTGCCATGTTGCTCGCTGCCGCTAGCCGCCTGAAGGATCATGTCAAGAAGGGTACCTTGAAGCTGCTCTTCCAACCGGCAGAAGAATCCATCACCGGTGCTTTGGCTATGATCAAGGCCGGCGTCATTGACGATGTCGATTACGCTTTGGGTGCTCATATCCGCCCGATTCAGGATGTGCCCGCCGGTCAAATCTGCCCGGCCGTCAACCACACGGCTTCCAATACGCTCGGCGTTACGGTGCACGGCCGCAGTGCTCACGCCGCTCGTCCGCATTTGGGTGTCAATGCCCTTGATGTGGCTTGCGCCATCGTTCAAGGCGTCCAAAACATGTGGTTTAACCCGACCGGTATTTGGTCGATGAAGGCCACGCAATTGCACGCTGACCAAGGTGCGACGAACTCCATTCCGGAAAAGGCCACGATCACCTTTGACTGCCGCGCTCAAACGAACCCGATGATGAAGGATTTCCGCGAACGCTTTGCCAAACTCGTCGAAGGCACCGCCGCGGCTTACGGCGCAACGGCTGAAATCGCCGAACTCGGTGCTTGCCCGGCCGCTGAATACGACGAAGACTTCAAGCAAATGGTGATTGAATCCATCGTCCGCACGCACGGTCAAGAAGCTGTCGCGAAGGACTGCGGTGGTGGCGGTGAAGACTTCCACTACTACAAGATGCACAAGCCCTCGATTAAGGCTGCTTACTTCGGCTTGGGCGTTGGTGCCACTCCGGGTTTGCACGCTGCCACGATGCACTTTGACCCGCAATACCTCCCGATGGGTGTTGATGTCATGGTCGACGTGGTCGAACGCTTAATCGGCTAACCGATTTATCGGTATCCGTAAAAATGGGGAGCGGTTTTTAAGCCGTTCCCCTTTTCGTTTCTAAGATTTAAATCGTTAAAGAGGGAGCAGTTGAGATTGCTCCATTAAGTGCGCACGAAGCAGGTCCGATGCCTTCTGAGCATCCCCCATGCGAATGGCACGCAGGATTTCGCGTTCCTGATGGGCGATATCCAAAAAGAACTGCCGATCCATATTAGCGATGCGGTGAGAGGTTTTTTCAAAGTAAGTCACGAGAACTCCCGAGAAAACCTGAAGCACACGATTGCCGCACCCTTCCAAAAGCAACGAGTGAAATTCCCGGTCGAACTTATCGGCAACAAGCGGTTCATCGGCATGCTCCTCTATCTTATTGAGGGTGCCCTCAAGGCGAGAAGCCAGTGCCGGCGTAATGCGGCGACTTACAAGAGGCATAAGCGAGCATTCCACCAAGGCCCGAGCCTCAATAAATTCCTGAACATCAAAATTGGCGACATCAAATCGCATCTGAATTTGATTGCGCAGGCTGCTCGCACCAACTTCTCTGACTGTCGTACCGCGCTTAGGGGTGCGAACCAAAATACCCATCTGAGTGAGAATGTCCAATTCCTTACGAATTCGATAGCGAGTCACGCCGAAACGCTTGGCCAGCTCCGTTTCTGTATCGATTCTTTCCCCGTTTTTTGCTTGCTCTTGCAAATGATCACGAATTTGTTCAAACAAATTGTCGTTTTGTTGCATTTTGTTCGAGACCCTAAAAAAATTGTTGAATGGCATTATAGGACAAAAGTTCAAAAACTTGCTTATCTTTTTGATTTCTAGGGAAATTTGAGTATATCGCTCATATCGTTTTGTCGACAAATAAGCGTTTTCCCGATTAGTCTTTTGGTTATATTTAAAAGGTGTTTTCTGTAAAAACATAGAAAAATCGCGATCTTATTCAACAATTAGTTCCTATTTTTTGAAACATGTTGATATTTGTTGAAAATGATCGAAGTTTGAAAATCAACAAAAAGGCGCATACGATTAGCCGAAAATAATCCGGAGTGTGTTTTTGCTCCTCTCTTAGGTCTTTTTCCAAGGAAAAAATAAAATGGTTGATGTCCAATTTTGGCTCCAACTCGCCGTGGTCCTGTTCTGCCTGGCCGTCGGCGGTCGCTTCGGCGGTGTGGGTTTGGGTGCCGCCGGTGGCTTCGGCGTCAGCATCCTCGTGCTCGGCTTCGGTATGCAACCGGGCTCTCCCCCCGTTTCTGTTCTCTTAATTATTACCGCGGTCATTGCCTGTACGAGCGTCTTGCAAGGCTCGGGCGGCTTGGACTATTTGGTCGGTTTGGCTGAAAAACTTCTGCGCAAGTGGCCTCGCGCCATTAACTTCGTAGGTCCTGTCGTCTGCTCTATCTTCGTGATTTTCGTGGGTACCGCCTATGTGGCCTTCGCCGTTTACCCGGTGGTGGCGGAAGTGGCAGCCTCAGCAAAGATTCGTCCGGAAAGAGCAGTGTCAGCCTCTGTGATTTGCGCCGGTATCGGTGTGATGGCAAGCCCGATGAGTGCCGCCATGGCCGCCATGGTCGGCATCATGTCCGCCTACGGCTTCACGCTGCTTGACATTCTGTCTGTGTCTGTTCCGACCTATTTCATCGCTGTGTTGGCTGCGTGCCTGTCTGTGAACTGGCGCGGCTGCGAACTCGAAAAAGATCCGGAATTCCTGCACCGTGTTCAAACCGGTCAATACACCGAATTGCATGTTTCGCATACGGATGCCATTTATAAAGAACCCAGCAAGGGTGCCAAGATCGGTGTGCTGATTTTCGCTATCGGTATTATCACTTCCATCACGGTCGGCTCTTCCGACGCCCTGCGTCCCTCTTGGGAAATCGCCGGCAAGATCAGCCAATTGCCCATCCCCTCTCTGATCCAAATGGTGATGTTGGCTACGGCTTTGGTGATCATCGTTGTCTGTAAGGTGCCGAGCGACAAATTCGCTTCCGGCTCCGTTTTCCGCTCAGGCTTAATCGGTGTGGTGGGTGTGTTCGGTATCTCCTGGTTGACCGGCACCTTCTTTGACACGCACAAAGATGTGTTCGTGCACTACTTCTCCGATATCGCAAGCTCCTCGCCCATCATCTTCTGTATGGTGTGCTTCTGCTTCAGCTCCGTGATCTTCTCGCCGACAGTCAGTACCACTATTTTGATGCCGATCGGTTTGGCTTTAGGTTTAAGCCCGCAATTGCTCGTCGGTATCTGGGCTTCCTGCTACGGCGACTTCGTCATCCCGGGCGGCGCCCAAATCGGTTGCACGGCTTTTGACCGCACAGGTACCACTCGTTTGGGCAGCTTTGTGTTCAACCACAGTTATATGCGGCCGGGCCTGGCTTTCGTCATCGCAGGCACCGCTGCCGGTTGGTTCATCTCCAAGATCATGCTCTAACCGCTTAACTGTTTGAGCTCGAAGACAGGAATCTCCATTTTCGGGGGTTCCTGTTTTTTTGTCCAAATAAAAAATCTTTCTCAAATTTTTCACATCTAATTACATTTGTTGTTACAAACTCCTTACTTTCAAAATCGGCTCTTCAAGGCTTTTTTAAGGGCAACTAAGGAAATTTCCCTACCTATTTTGTAAAAAATCAAGGGTTAACCCTAACGACTTTTTACCACTTTTGTAAAGATAACTGAAAGATATTTCCCTAGCTCAAAAGAAAAAGGCTAAATTTAGGTAAGAAGCAATGACATGTGTGAAAATTTCAGTGCTTAGAAAGGTTACGGAGACGTAGCCTCTTCTATTGTTTAAAAGAGAAAATAAAGGAAACTTACCATGGTTGGTACTGACTTTTGGCTACAACTAATCTTAGTGTTGGCATGCTTGTTCTATGGTGCCCGCAAAGGTGGTATGGCCCTCGGCCTTTTGGGTGGCGTGGGCTTGATCGTCTTGGTTTTCGGCTTTGGCCTGAAACCGGGCAAACCCCCGGTCGACGTGATCCTCACGATTTTGGCCGTGGTTTGCGGTTCTGCTACTTTGCAAGCCGCCGGTGGTTTGGACTGCTTGCTCCAAATCGCTGAAAAGATTTTGCGTAAAAATCCCCGCTACGTCTGCTTCCTCGCTCCGTACATCTGCTGGTTCCTGACCATTCTGTGCGGTACGGGTCACGTCGTTTACACGATGTTGCCCATTATCTATGACGTGGCTATTAAGAACAACATCCGTCCGGAACGTCCGATGGCTGGTTCTACGATCGCCTCTCAAATGGGTGTGATCTGCTCGCCGGCTGCCGTGGCTGCCGTCTCCATGATCGCCTTGATGGAAGGTTACACGATCAATGGCCAACACTTCGGCTTCATTGACCTCTTCTCCATCACGATCCCTGGCGGTTTCGTCGGTGTGTTCGCCGTCTGCTGCTTCTCTTGGTTCCGTGGTAAGGACCTTGACAAGGATCCGGAATTCCAACAATTGATCTCTGATCCGGAAACCAAGAAGTATGTCTATGGCGATACGACGACCTTGATCGGCAAGAAGTTCACCGGCAAGCAATGGCTCTCCTTGGGCTTGTTCCTCGGTGTGATCGTTATCGTCGCCATCCTCGGTATGTTCCCTGAACTGCGTCCGAAAGGCTGCTCCATGACTTTGGCTATTCAAATGTTCATGTTGGCCGCCGGTACGTTGATGGTGATCTTCTGTGATGTTAAGGCCGCTGACGTTGCCAAGAACAGCGTGTTCCGTGCCGGTACCGTCGCCATCGTGGCTGTGTACGGTGTGGCTTGGATGGCCGATACGATGTTTGCTGCTCACTTGAACGACTTGAAGGTCGGTTTGACCGAATACGTTAAGGTTTATCCGTGGGCCTACGCTATCGTGTTGCTCTTGGTTTCCAAGTTGGTGAACTCTCAGGCTGCCGCTGTTGCAACGATCGTTCCTGTTGCTTTGGCTGTCGGTACGCCTCCGGGAATCGTGGTCGCCTTCTCCGCCGCCTGCTACGGTTACTACATCCTTCCGACGTATCCGTCTGACTTGGCTGCTATTCAGTTCGACCGCTCCGGTACGACGCATATCGGTAAGTTCGTGATCAACCACTCCTTCATCCTCCCGGGCTTGATCGGTGTGTTCACGGCTTCTATCGCCGGTTACATCTTCGCTGCGATGTATGGTTTCGTTTAATCGATAAACCTATCGCGAGTAAATAGCGAATGAAATGACGGCAAGTAGTTGAATCCATCAATTACTTGCCGTTTTTCTTTGACCGTATCATTATTAGTAAAGGACGACGCTTAATTCGCAAACCCCTTTGATTCGGATAGCGTCGAAACAATAACGTTAAGGAGATAGCGAGAAATGGCTCAAGCTGTTGAATTTAAATACGCTCCGATGTTCCAACTCGGCAAAGACGACACGGAATATTATCTGTTGACCAAAGACTACGTCTCAGAAGGCGAATTTGAAGGTCACAAGATTTTGAAGGTTCAACCGGAAGCCTTGACCCTGTTGGCCAAGCAAGCTTTCCACGACACGAACTTCATGCTCCGTCGCTCCCACAACGAGCAAGTCGCCAAGATCCTCAAGGATCCGGAAGCAACCGACAACGACAAGTATGTCGCCTTGTCTTTCCTTCGCAACGCTGAAGTTGCCGCCAAGGGTGAACTGCCCTTCTGCCAAGATACCGGCACAGCCATCATCCACGGTGAAAAGGGTCAAGGTGTTTGGACCGGTTTCTGCGATGAAGAAGCTCTGTCTTTAGGTGTTTTCCAAACCTACACGACCGACAGCCTGCGTTATTCCCAAAACGCTCCGCTTTCGATGTACGAAGAAAAGAACACCAAGTGCAACCTCCCGGCTCAAATCGATATTGAAGCTGTCGAAGGCAACGAATACAAGTTCTTGTGCGTCGTCAAAGGCGGCGGCTCTGCCAATAAGAGCTACCTTTACCAAGAAACCAAGGCCATTTTGAACCCGAAGACACTCGTCCCCTACCTCATCGAAAAGATGAAGAGCTTGGGTACAGCTGCCTGCCCCCCGTATCACATTGCTTTCGTGATCGGCGGCACGTCTGCTGAAAAGACGATGCTGACGGTGAAGCTTGCTTCCACGCACTTCTATGACAATCTGCCCACCACGGGTGACGAAACCGGCCGCGCTTTCCGCGATGTCGAACTCGAAAAGACGTTGCTTGAAGCTGCCCAAAACATCGGCTTGGGTGCTCAATTCGGCGGCAAATACATGGCCCACGACGTTCGCGTCATCCGCTTGCCGCGTCACGGCGCCAGCTGCCCCGTCGGCATGGGCGTGAGCTGCTCGGCTGACCGTAACATCAAGGCCAAGATCAACAAGGACGGTGTCTGGATTGAACGTCTTGACTCCAACCCCGGCGAATTGATCCCTGAAGAATTCCGTAAGGAAGGCGAAGGCGAAACGATCAAGATCGACCTCAACCAACCGATGAGCGAAGTCTGCAAGGAATTGACCAAGTACCCGGTCTCTACCCGCGTGTCCTTGACCGGCACCATCATCGTGGCTCGTGACATCGCTCACGCCCGCATGAAGGAATTGCTCGACAGCGGTAAGGAATTGCCGCAATACATCAAGGATCACCCGGTGCTCTACGCAGGTCCCGCCAAGACCCCGGCCGGTCATCCGTGCGGCTCCATGGGCCCGACAACAGCTAACCGTATGGACCCGTATGTGGATCTCTTCCAAAGCCACGGCGGCTCTATGGTGATGATCGCCAAGGGTAACCGTACTCAAGTTGTGACGGATGCCTGCAAGAAACACGGCGGCTTCTATCTCGGCACGATCGGCGGTATCGCTGCGGTGCTCTCCGAAAGCTCCATCAAGAGCATTGAATGCATCGAATGGCCTGAACTCGGCATGGAAGCTGTTTACAAGATCGAAGTTGAAGACTTCCCGGCCTTCATCTTGGTCGATGACAAGGGCAATGATTTCTTCAAGCAAATCAAGCCCCGCTGCACCATCAAGTGCGAAAAATAATTCAGCGACAAGTTCACTGATAAGGTGACTGTTCGATGATTTTTTGCCGAATCCACAAAATGTGGATTCGGCAATTTTTTATACTTTTTATCAGTGATCTTTCCTATTTTTTGTCTTAATCAGGCAATTCCGATAGAACAAATATTTCGAAGCGATAGAAATTAACCGACTTTTACACTCCGCTTGATTTTTATGTCCGAAAAACCATTGACAGTGCAGAATTAGCCATCAATAATAGAGCGTAGACAAAGCAAATTTGAGATAGACTCCTTGTCATTTGGCAAGGAGGGGGAGTGGCTGTGTCTGTCTGATACGGACTTACCACTTCACGAAACCCCATTTTTAGAATCACTTGGAGTAAAAAATGAAGACCGAATGGCGAGGCTTTAAAGGAACCCATTGGGTTGACGACGTCGATGTCAGAGACTTCGTTCAAAACAACTACACCCCGTACGACGGCGATGAATCCTTCTTACAACCGCCGACAGAGGCGACCTCCAAGCTTTGGGATCTTCTTCAAGGCTTACAAAAAGAAGAACGTGCCAAGGGCGGCGTACTTGACATGGAAACCGAAGTAGTTTCCGGCATTACGGCTTATAAAGCCGCCTATATGGGTGAAGGAACTAAAGACCTTGAAAAGGTGGTCGGTCTGCAAACCGACAAGCCCTTAAAGCGTGCTTTCATGCCCTTTGGCGGCATTAAGATGGCTGAACAAGCTTGTGAGACTTACGGCTACAAGCCCAATCCGAAATTCCACAAGATCTTTACAGAGTACCACAAGACTCACAATCAGGGTGTCTACGATGCGTATACCCCTGAAATGCGCTTGGCTCGTAAAAATAAGATTATTACCGGCTTGCCGGATACGTACGGTCGCGGTCGTATTGTCGGTGACTACCGTCGTGTGGCGCTCTACGGCATTGATTTCCTGATTGCCAAGAAAAAGGAAGACATGGCTCACTGCGGCTGCGGCATCATGACCGATGAAATCATTCGCCAACGCGAAGAAATCACGGATCAAATCCGCGCCCTGATGCAAATGAAGGAAATGGCCGCCGACTACGGCTATGACATTTCCGGCCCGGCCAAGAATGCCCGTGAAGCCGTGCAATGGCTCTACTTCGGCTACCTGGCTGCCATCAAGACGCAAAACGGTGCGGCAATGTCTGTGGGCCGCATCTCCACCTTCCTGGATATTTACATCCAGCGTGACTTGGCCGAAGGCACACTCACGGAATCCGAAGCACAGGAATTGATCGACCACTTGGTTCTTAAATTCCGCATGGTGAAGTTCGCTCGTATTCCTTCCTACAACCAGCTCTTTTCAGGCGACCCGGTATGGGCCACGCTGGAAGTCGGCGGCTTGGGCATGGACGGCCGTTCCATGGTGACAAAGAATGACTTCCGTTTCCTGCATACGCTCGAAAACATGGGACCGTCACCGGAACCGAACCTGACGATTCTTTACACGCGTCACCTGCCGAAGGCTTTCCGCGATTACGCCGCCAAGATTTCCATCAACACGTCGTCCGTGCAATACGAAAACGACGATGTGATGCGTCCGATCTGGGGTGATGATTACTCCATCTGCTGCTGCGTTTCAGCTACAGAAACCGGTAAGGAAATGCAGTTCTTCGGCGCCCGCGCCAACTTGGCTAAGTGCCTGCTTTACGCAATCAACGGTGGCGTGGATGAACAAACGCTCATGCAAGTGGGGCCTGAACTTCGCCCGATCACGTCCGAGTACCTCGACTACGACGTTGTGATGGAACGCTTTGACAAGATGATGGATTGGTTGGCTGGGCTTTATGTCAATACCCTCAACCTCATCCACTACATGCATGACAAGTACTACTACGAGGCTGCTGAACTCGCGTTGATCGACACCGATGTGCGCCGCACGTTTGCAACCGGTATTGCAGGTTTCTCGCATGTGGTCGATTCGCTTTGCGCCATCAAGTACGCCAAGGTCAAGACCGTTCGCAATGAAGACGGCGTCGTAATCGGATATGAAACCGAAGGCGACTTCCCGCGCTACGGCAATGATGATGACCGAGCCGATACGATC
>ERZ779866.1337-NODE-1337-length-25274-cov-3.361473_pt1 | contig 25274 bp, 23 predicted proteins | sample MGYA00511248_ERZ779866 | MGnify/ENA primary metagenome ERZ779866 (study PRJEB29588, sample SAMEA2155758) | human gut metagenome | biome: human gut; feature: human-associated habitat; material: faeces | place: Denmark | collected 2008/2010 ... | reverse complement strand
ACCGATGACGAGGTGTAGAGCGAGGTGTTGACGGCGTAGCCCACCCCACCCGCGTCGATGACGACGAGATTGGGCTCTACTATTTCGGCTTTGCCCGATATATAATAAAACATATTTCCTCCTAACAAAAGCCGAACTTTTTGCCGGTCTTTCTCGAGTGACAGTGACATACCGCTATTGTCAAAGCATCGGCGGCGTCGTCTGGCTTTGGTATTTTATTCATTTTGAGTATCGCCCTTGTCATCTCCATGACCTGTCTTTTTTCGGCCCGTCCGTATCCCACCACCGCCTGCTTCACCTGAAGCGGTGTGTATTCAAAAGGCACCTTGCCCATGCTGGCGCAGCATTGGAGTATGACACCTCTCGCCTGTCCCACCTGAATGGCGGTTTTGACATTGGTGTTGAAGAACAGCTCCTCTATGGCTATCTCGTCGGGCTTAAACCGCTCTATAAGCTCTGTGATGTCATTGTGTATCTCACAAAGCCTCAGCGATATGTCTATCTCCGGCGCCGTCGTCACGGCTCCGTAGCCCACCAGAGAAAAATGTCTGCCGTCCCAGTCCAAAATGCCGTAGCCCACGGTGGCATAGCCGGGGTCTATGCCCAAAACTCTCAAGCTCTTTCCTCCAAAAGCTTTTTGACCGCTCTCATTACGCCGTATTTGCCCGACTCATATGTCAGACCGCCCTGCATATAGGCGATATACGGCTCTCTTAGAGGTGCATCGCAGGACAGCTCTATTGATGAGCCCGAGACAAATGCGCCTGCCGCCATGACCACCTGACAGTCATAGCCCGGCATATCCCATCCTTCAGGTGTGGCAAAGCTGTCGACGGGGCTTCCTGCCTGTATTCCCTGGCAGTATTTCAAAACATCTTTTTCGTTTCCGAATTTTATAGTCTGTATTATGTCGTATCTGTCTTCACTTACTGTGGGAGATACCTCATATCCCAGCTCTTCCAAAACAGCCGAGGCAAAGACCGCTGTCTTTAATGCCTGAGCTACAATATGGGGAGCCATAAAAAAGCCCTGAATCATATTTCTGTTCTGACCCAGTGTGGCGCCGCACTCGCCGCCTATTCCGGGAACGGTCATTCTGTAAGCCGCCTTTTCCACAAGGTCAGCTCTGCCCGCTATGTATCCGCCTGTCTGGGCGAGACCTCCTCCTGGATTTTTGATGAGGGAGCCGCAGATGAGGTCGGCTCCGAAGCTCAAAGGCTCATATTTTTCACAAAACTCGCCGTAGCAGTTATCTACTATTATTGCGGCTTTGGGATTTGCTTCCTTTATCTTCCTGCACAGCTCGCCTATCATCTCGCAGGACAGTGTGATTCTGTCGCCGTATCCCCTCGAGCGCTGAATGAACACTCCAGTTACGCTCTCGTCGGATACCGCCTCTATTATGGCCTTTTCGTCTGGAGCGCCGTCTTTAAGAGGCACTACTTTATAGTTGATTCCGTAATCCTTGAATGTTCCGCCTATGGCTCCTCTCTGACCTGTCACAGTCTGGAGGGTGTCATAGACATCTCCCGTCACCGACACCAGTGTGTCCCCCGTCTTTACGGTGGCAAACATGGCACAGGCTATGGTGTGAGTTCCGTTTACAAAGGTCTGTCTGACGAGCGCCTTTTCAGCTCCGAAAACTTCGGCGTATATGTTCTCAATGGCGTCTCTGCCCATGTCGTCATAGCCGTAGCCGCTGCTGGCGCCGAAGCAACTCTCCTGCACCCTGTACTTCTCAAAGGCCGCCATGACCTTTTCCGTGTTGTAAAAGGCGGTCTCGTCTATTTTATCAAAAAAAGGGCGTGCTTTATTTTCCGCTGCCTGTGCCAGCGATTTCAAATCTCTCATTTTATCTACCATCTATATCTTTCATCTATATCTTTGGCCAAAAGGCCTCATATTCTTTTTGAGCAGGCCTGTAAGCCGAGTTCTGTTGAATGCAGCCATCTATCTGGACAATATGTCGCCATATGCCTCAAGCCACCTCTGAGCGGCCGGGCCGACCTTGAGATTTAACTCAGCTCTTATACGGTGTTGCTTTGGATAGAGTTTACATAGCCCCTATGTCACCATAGGACCTCGGGAGCTCTTACCTCCCGTTTCCACCCTTACCCGCAAAAGCGGGCGGTATATCTCTGTTGCACTTTTCCTGAAGTCGCCTTCGGTTGATGTTATCAACTATCCTGCCCTTAAAGCTCGGACTTTCCTCACGCGCCACCTTTCGGACAGACGCGCGCGGCTGCACAGCCTGCTCCCTTATATTATACTTGTTTAAATGCAAAAAGTCAAATATATGTTGACATATTCAGTAAATAAATATATTATAATAATAGCTGTAACAAGGAGGAAAATTATGAATTTTGACGATTTTTTTGGTACCATGTACGGCAAGACCGTCAGCATAATCGGTCTCGGCGTCTCCAATATGCCCCTTATGAGGCTTATGGTGAAATACGGCGCCACCGTGACAGGCTTTGATAAAAAAGATTCCGAGCACATAGCCCCCTCTGTAAAAGAGGAGCTTTTTCATCAGATGGTGCCCTGTGTTTTGGGTGAAAACTATCTGGAAAACATACAGGCGGATTATATCTTCCGCTCTCCCGGCATAAGACCCGACCTCAAGGAGTTTCAGGAAGCTGTAAAAAACGGCGCAGTTCTGACATCGGAGATGGAGCTTTTCATGAAGCTTTGCCCATGCAAGGTAATAGGCATCACAGGCTCCGACGGCAAGACTACCACCACTACCATAATAGCCGAAATGCTCAAAAAGCAGGGCAAAACCGTACACATCGGCGGAAATATAGGCGCTCCCCTTTTGAGCAAGATACCTGACATGAAGGAAGATGACTACGCCGTTGTAGAGCTTTCGTCCTTCCAGCTCATGACCATGGACAATAGCCCCGACATATCGGTCATCACAAACATAGCTCCCAACCACCTCGATGTCCACAAGGACATGGACGAATATGTGGCAGCAAAGGAAAACATCTTTGTCCACCAGGACGAAAACGGTCTGTCGGTCTTCAACTTCAACTGTCCCTACACAGAGGAACAGCTCAAAAAGGCCAAGGGAAAAACAAGACTTTTCTCCCCTCACAAGGCTTTGGAAAACGGCGTGTGCTGCGACGACGAATGGATATATATCATGCAGGACGGACAGCGTGAAAACCTTATAAAAAGAAGCGATGTAAAGCTTGTGGGCTTTCACAATATCGAGAACTACATGGCGGCGGCTGCGGCTCTTTACGGCATAGTTTCAAAGGAAAATATGACCGCCGTGGCAAAGGAATTCGGCGGCGTGGAGCACAGGATAGAGTTTGTCAGAGAGCTGGACGGTGTAAAATATTACAATGACTCGATAGCCTCCTCTCCCACAAGGACGATAGCAGGCTTTCACTCTTTCAATCAGAAGGTGATTCTCATAGCAGGCGGCTCCGACAAGCACATTCCCTTTGACGGTCTCGCCGAGGAGATAACAGACCATGTAAAGGCTCTGTTTCTTGTAGGCCACACGGCCGAGGCCATAAAGTCGGCAGTCCTCAGTGCAAAGGGCTATGACGCCGAAAAGCTGCCCATCGAGATTTTCCCCAATCTCAAAGAGGCTGTAAACGCCGCGAGAAATATCGCAAAGCCGGGAGATATAGTAACCCTCTCCCCTGCCTGCGCCTCCTTTGACCTCTACAAAAACTTTATGGAGCGCGGCAACATTTTTAAAGATATAGTAAACAATTTAAAATAAAGGAGTGGTGACTTTGACATTCAAGGAAAACCTTAAAAGACTTGTCAACGCCTACGGTGTTTCGGGTGACGAGTTCGGTGTGGCTCAGATAGCCGCCGACATCTTGAGACCCTATGTGGACCGTGTCGAAATCGACAAGTTCGGAAATGTGACAGGCTACAAATCCTGCGGAAAGCCGGGGGCAAAAAAGCTCATGCTCGACGCCCACATCGACCAGATAGGATTTTTGGTGACAGATATAACAAAAGAAGGCTTTTTGAGATTTATGGGCATGGGCGTTGACCAGCGTATGCTTTTGGGCTCGGAGCTCATGGTTCTGCCCAAAGGACAAGAGCCCATATACGGCATAGTCTCCTGCCTGCCTCCCCATGTTCAGAACGGAGATTACTCAAAGGCAATACCGATAGACGAGATGTATCTTGATGTGGGAATGAGCTATGAGCAGGTATCCCAGAAGGTCAAGGTGGGCGACTACATGGCCTTTGCCAACGACGCCATCGACCTTTTGAACGGCTGTGTCTGCGGAAAATCCATGGACGACAGAGCCTGCTTTATGACCATAATCCACGCTCTCGACCTTTTGAAGGACAGCGATTTCGGCTGTGACCTCATCATCGTCGGCAGTACAAAGGAAGAGGTGGGCGGTCACGGCGCCAGAACACGCGCCTATTATGACAGACCCGACTACGCCATAGCCATCGATGTGGGACACGCCCAGACGGCAGACAGCACACCTATGGACAGAACTCACGAGTTCGGCGGCGGCCCGATAATCGGTATCGGCGCCAACTCCATAGCAAAGTTTGCCCGCAGAATGATCGAGGTGGCAAGAGCCAAGGAGATACCCCATCAGATAGAGGCAATTCCCTCGGCCAGCGGTACCAACGCCTGGTCTATTCAGATAGTTGAGGAAGGCGTGTGCACCCTCGTCATCTCCCTTCCCCTGAGATACATGCACTCCCCCGTCGAGCTTCTCACCATGACCGATGTCTACAATGTGGGCAAGCTCCTGTGCGAGTTCATCAAGTCTTTTGACGGCAATTTGTAATAAAGGAGGCTGCGATTTTGAAAGAAATACTTAAAAAGCTCGTCTCTCTGGACGGCGTTGCAGGCTTCGAGGACGAAGTTCGCGATTATATAGAATCTGAAATAAAAGATCATGTCGACGAGATGTTTACAGACAGCCTCGGCAATCTCTACGCCTTTAAAAAAGGCAAGAAGAGCGGCAAAAAGCTTCTCGTCTGCGCCCATATGGACGAGGTCGGCTTCCTTGTCCACAGAATCACCGACGACGGCATGCTCAAGATAACGAGAGTGGGCGGCATCGACCCCCGAGTTCTCATCGGCCGCCGCATGAAGGTGGGATTTGAAAAAATCAAAGGGGTAATATCCATAAAAGCCATCCACCTCACCACCCCTGAAAGCCGCAAAACGGCTCCCGGTCTCGACTCCCTCTATATAGACATAGGTGCCTCCTCCAAGCAAGAGGCAGAAAAATATGTCAGATGCGGCGACCCCGTATATTTTGACAGCGACTATGTGGAGTTCGGCGACAACAGAATAAAGGCAAAAGCCATAGACGACCGTATCGGCTGCGCCATCATGGTCGACATAATCAAGGGTGATATAGACTATGACTGCTGGTTTGCCTTTACAGTTCAGGAAGAAATCGGTCTCAGAGGTGCAAGAGTTGTCGGAAACAGAGTCAATCCCGACATATGCATGGTTTTAGAGGGCACAACTGCCGCAGATCTTCCCAATGTAGAGCCCCACAAACAGGCAAGCATTCAGGGCAAAGGCCCTGCCATATCCCTTATAGACGGCGGAACCATTCACAACCGCGAGCTGAGAGAAGCTCTTCTCAAAAAAGCCGACGAAAAGGGCATCAAGTGGCACTACCGCTTTACAGGCACAGGCGGAAACGACATGGGTGCAGTTCACACTGCCAAGGAAGGCTGCATAGGCTTCGGCGTATCGGCTCCCACAAGATATATACACTCCGCCGCCAATGTTCTCTACTGGCCCGACGCCGTAGAGATGAAAAAGATGGCCAAGCTCTTTATATCGGAAGCCGGAAATATGTAACGGCTTTGAGACCCTGAAATAAATCTAAAGAAAGTAGGATACTTATATGCTTAATGTATTTGAACTTCAGAAAAAACTCGTAAGCGCCGCTCTCCCCTCCGGTTTTGAATCGGGCGTCGCCAAAGTTATAGAAGAGATCGTAAAACCCTATGCCGACGAAGTATACACCGACGCTCTCGGCAACCTCATCGCCCACAAGAAAGGCAGCGGCAAAAAGATAATGATGCCCGCCCACATGGATACAATAGGCTTTATGGCCACATATATCGATGAAAAGGGCTTTGTCCGCGTCACATCGATAGGCGGAATCAGCGCCGCAAACATCATTGCCACACCTGTCCGCTTTGAAAACGGCGTAAGAGGCATTATCCAGCTCGAGGGCAAGAAAGAGCACGCAGGCGCCGCAAGAAATGCTATAAACATGACAAATATGTTTATCGACATCGGCGTATCCAGCCGTGAAGAGGCCGAGAAACTCGTAAAAATCGGCATGGTAGCAGTATACGACACAGAGCCTCACATGATAAACGGAAACCACCTTGTTTCCCCCTATTGCGACGACCTCATCTGTTGCGTATCCCTCATTCTCGCCATGGAGCAGCTCAAGGATAAAGAAGTTGAAAATGATCTCTATTTTGTATTCTCCACTCAGGAAGAAGTCGGTCTCAGAGGCGCTACAACTTCTGCCTACCACATCGCTCCCGACCTCGGCATAGCTTTGGATGTATGCTCCACAGGAGACATTCCCGAGACAAGCGTACCCATGGTCGTAGCTTTGGGCAAGGGCCCCACAATCAAAATCAAGGACTCCTCCCTCATATGCAATCCCCAGGCCGTCGAGTTTTTGAGAAAGGCTGCCGAAAAAGAAGGTATCCCCTATCAGAATGAGATTCTCCTCGCAGGCGGCACCGACGCAGGAGCCATGCAGAAGTCGCGCGGCGGCGTAATCTCCGGCTGTATCAGCGTTCCCACAAGATATATCCACTCTCCCATGGAGATGGTTGATGTAAACGATGTGGAGCTTGCCGCAAAGCTTTTGGCAGCCGCCGTTTGCCAGAAAATTGATTTCTAATCATGCTGGATTATCTGGTTGCGGAATTTCCGATTTTGCTCTATCTCATTCCCATACTGCTCATGGCTTTAGGTCTTTTCATGACCTTTAAAACCGAGCAGGCGTGGAAAGCAGAACATTTTCTCACGGTTAAAGACGGAGAGCCTTCCGACCTCTATATTGTGATCACTAAAATAGGCGGAATCCTCTTTACACTGGTGGGTATTTGTACCCTGATAGTTTTTATCTTCAATAAATGACAAAAAACATCGGAAAGAAAAATCTTTCCGATGTTTTTTGTTATTTTCTCAGGCTTGTCTATTCTCATCAAATTCTACCACATAAACACTCTGTTCCTCACCATATCTGGTTAACTTTTCTTGCAATACAAATCCTGCTCTCTCCAAAAGAATACATGAGCGTTTGTTTTTACTTTGAGTTTCTGCAAAAACTCGCTTCAAATGCATTTCATCCCTGCAATATTTCATAATTGCCCATAAGGCTTCCGTCGCATACCCCATTTGCCAATATTCTGGCAATAGTTGATAGGATATCTCAGTATTTTCTTTATCGTAATATTGTGAAGCGCTAAAAATTCCAATAAATTTCCCGTTCTTTTTTAAGAAAACTGAAAAATAAATATCATCTGGTCTATCCATCCATCGTTTTATTTTATTTCTAGCTTCTTCCTCCGTAATTACTCCGCCCAAATATTTTCTTACCTCTGGAGACAAAAATAACTCAACCGCCCAATCTATATGCTGTTCTTCAAGGTTCTTTAAAATACAGCGGGCAGTATGGAACATAATGTGTTTTCCTAAATCATTTGCAGTATCTTCCTTAACCTGCTCCAAATCATGTTTTATCACTTTTTTCAGAGTTTTTTCCAAAAGTTCTTCGGCGTGCGCTATGGCATAATCTACGCTCATATCTTCGCCTTTTAAAGTGTATATCCTTTCAAAATAACTTTCGGCATTTTGCCAGCCGTCGCCTAACGAGCCTACAACAGCCGTGGTTTTTATGCCGTATTTTGCCGCGCTTTTTGCTATTTCCACAGGGAGCTTGCCCATGACGCTCTGAAAATTGAGCTGTCCCTCTCCTGTAATCACAAGGTCAAAATTCCCCGTCTCCATGAATTTTTCTATGCCTGTAAGTCGGGATACCACCTTATATCCCGGCTCAAAGGTCACATTGGGCAAAAGCATGAGGGCTCCGCCTATGCCCCCTGCCGCCCCTGCGCCTTTGGCGTCGATTATCCTCTTCCCCGTTGCCTTTTCGGCCTTTATGGCGAGGTTTTCAAGAGCCTTGTCGAGAATCTCGATGTCCTCATCTTTCGCCCCCTTCTGCCTTCCGAATACATTGGAGGCACCGTTTTCACCGCACATGGGATTGTCCACATCGGAAGCAACAGTTATATTTACATTGTAAAGCCTTTTGTCAAGACCTGAAAAATCTATCTCATGCAAACTCAAAAGGTCTCTTACATCGTCTGTCAATATGCCGTCTTCGCCTTTAAAGACGACTCCCAGAGCCTTGAGCATGCCCATTCCGCCGTCATTGGTGGCGCTTCCGCCTATGCCGATGATGATGTTTTTCGCGCCGCCGTCAAGAGCCGCCTTGATAAGCTGTCCCGTGCCGTATGTAGAGGCTTTGAAAATATCCTTTTTATCCTCCTTGACGAGAATCAGTCCCGAGGCCTCGGCCATCTCCATGACCGCCGTGCCGTCCTTTAACATTCCGTATCTCGCCGAAACTGTCTTTCCGTAAGGTGCGGTCACCTCGGTTTTTCTCATGTCGCCGCCTGCTGCCCTCACTATGACCTCGGCCGTACCCTCCCCGCCGTCGGCCATGGGAAAAGCCATGCAGTCTGTATTCATCTCACCGCAAACCTTTTGGGCTATCTCGGCAAACCTCACCGCTGACATACTGCCTTTAAAGCTGTCGGGAGCAAACAATATCTTCATAATTACCTCGTTTTCAGCACAAACATATGCTTTTTATAGTCGATAAGTCCTTTTTTCTTCATTTTGCTCAGTTCTCTCGACAGGGAGCTGCGGTCAATGCCCAGATAATTTGCCATGTCCTCTCTGTCAAAGGGCAAAATGACGATGCCTTTTTCAGGGTCTGTGATGTGTTTTTCCAAAAGCCTTAAAACCTTTGCCTCTGTGCTTCTGGCCGTCAGGCAGTCTATTCTGCTGAAAAGCTCGAAAAACTTTGCAGAAAAGGCCTCTATTATATTGCTCAGTATCCTGCTGTGCTTTTCGCAGTTTTTCTGACATTTTGTCAGTATCCTGTCCCAATTCACAAAGCAGACCGTTATGTCCTCCTTTGCCTCTATTGTGACAGGACTTTCGTTGTATCCCCCAGCCGCCAAAAGATCGGCGAAAATCTGCCCCTCCTTTATCTGGGCGGCAAGAGTCTTGTTGCCCTGAAAATCCACCTTAAAGGCCTGTGCAAAGCCTTCAAGCAGTATGCCTATGCTCTCCACCCTGTCGCCCTGAGATATAACTATCTCGCCTTTTTGATATCTTCTTATGGCCGCGCCTGCGCAGTCCAAAAACTCATATATCTCATCTTCCGAAATATCCTTGAACATTCCGCAGTTTTTCAGAGATTTTTCAAAAACTTTCCAATTTCGTTGCATATGCAACCTACCTTTTTGAGAATTATTGTTATAATAGTGTCAATATAAAAACATAATATCACACCGATATTATAACACTAAAAACAGTTAAGGGGAAGAGAAAATGAAAACTTCTAAAACAAAATGGATAGCTGAAACGGCTATATTTATCGCGCTTCTTGTGGTATTGCAGTATGTGACCAAAGCCATAGGACAGTTTGTCACCGGCTCCTGCGTCAATCTCATTCTTATACTGTCGACAGCTCTCGCAGGTCTCTGGTCCGGCGTCGCCGTAGCGGCCATCTCGCCGTTTTTCGCCTTTATGTTCGGCATAGGCCCCGCTCTTTTCCAGATAGTGCCCGCCGTGGCTCTGGGAAATGTCGTCCTCGTTCTCGCATGGCACTTTGTACCGAAGCTTTTCAAAAAAGAGGATTCCATAGCTTATAATCTTGTCACAGCCATCGTTGCGGCAGTCGTCAAATTCCTGACTCTCTATCTTGTAATTGTAAAGCTTCTCATTCCCACAGTTCTCAAGTTGCCCGATCCCCAGGCATCGGTCATGTCGGCTACATTCAGCACACCGCAGCTCATAACTGCTCTCATCGGCGGTATCATCGCCGTAATTATAGTCCCCGCCCTCAAAAAGGCTGTGAACAAGAGCAAATAACAAAACACAAAAGACGCCCTTCGGCGTCTTTTTTTATATCTCTTTTTCCATAATGCAGACGGCTGTGTTCCGCCACCGCTTTTCCTCGCCCGTAAAATCAAAGCCGAGACTTTTCCAAAAATCAAACGCGATTCGGTTTTCTTTTATCACGGCGAGACGGACTTTTTTGTATTTATTTTGGAAGAAATACGCATCGGCATATCTCATTATCGCTGTGCCTGTACCCTGTCGGTGTTTTCTTCCGTCGGTCATCAAAAGTCCGATATAGACGGTATCTGCATCAGGGTAGCCCTCCAATATATCGAGAACCCCCTCAAGCCTTCCCACTCTGAAAAAGCCCAAAAAGTGCTTGTCCTTTTTGCTCTTTCCCTCTGGCAGCTCGGTCATATCGCTTTTTACCGTATCCTCGTCGGGGCTTTCTCCCGTAAGAGAGAAATATTCCATATTTGTTCGGTAAAGCTCCAAAACAGACGGAATATCCTCCTCAGTCAGCTCTATGACACAGTTTTCAGCCTGTAAGCTATAATTCTTCAAATTAGTATCCGGCTTTTCTGTCGACTATATTGTCGAGTTTCTCACCCTTTGCGAACTTTATGAGATTGCCCTCGAATATGTCTATAAGCACCTGACATGTGTATTCAAGAGAATAGTTGCCCGACACATGGGGAGTTATTATGGTGTTGGGAGCCGTCCACAGGGGATGATCTTCGGGCAAAGGCTCGGGTGATGTGACATCCAAAGCCGCTCCCGCTATCTTTCCCTCTCTCAAAGCCTCGTTTAAAGCCTCCTGATCTATTGCAGAGCCGCGTCCTACATTCATGACGATCGCGTTGGATTTGAGGGAGGCAATTCTCTCTCTTGTAAGTATGTTTTTGGTCTCGGCAGTGCCGGGCAGATTGAGAGCTATGACATCGGCTTTGGGCAGAACCTCATCGATTTCAGCCACATTGTACATCTCGTCAAATCCATTTTCCAGGGCATTTCCCGTTCTTCTGACGCCTATGACTTTTGCGCCCATAGCCTGTACCCTTTTTGCAAACTCAGAACCGAGGTTTCCTGTGCCCACAACGGCTATTGTGCTGCCGAATATAGACCTTACATCGCCCAAGTTTTTCCACGCCTTGTTTTTCTGACCCTCAATGTACTGGGGAGCTTTTCGCATAAGCATGAGAAGATTAAGTATCTGATGCTCGGCTATGGTGACGCCGTAGGCGCCGCTGCCGTTTGTCAGCACCACATCGGGATTGGGGTATATGGAATCGTCGGTAAAGCCGTCTACACCTGCCGAGGGCAGCTGATACCACTTGAGGTTTTTGACATTTTTAAGCATGGAAGCCTTGAATTTTCCGAAAAGGATATCGCAGTCCTCTATGTCCTTGACATCGGGCTCCTCATCTCCCAAAAACACCATCTGACAGCCTATTTCGTCGGCCGTTTTCTTAAGTCTTTCCTTTATGCTTTCGTTTAAAAATGATATTCTGACAGCAGCTTTCATTTTATCCTCCGAATATTTATTTTTTTATTTAATTATACCAATTTCCCATCTTAAAATCAAGTAAAACAGACAAAAACACGGCAGCTGCCGTGTTTTTTATGAATTGCTCTTTAACTGTTCGGCCTTTTGCAAAGCCTTTTTCAAAAGGTTTTCCCTGGTGTTTTCTGAAGGATTTTTCATTACCTCCTCCAAAAGCCAGTTGAGCACCTTTCCTATCTTTCGGTTGGGTATTTTGAGCTCCAGCATGTCGTTTCCGTCGACGGCAAGCTCGAAAAGAGCGTAAGGATCTCCCCTTTCGATTATCCTGTCAAGATCGGCGAAAGCCTTTTTAAAGCTCTCTTCCTCTCTGTACTGCTCTTTTTTCGCCATGGCGTCGGCTCTCAAAAGAAGGATAATGTCTCTGCAAAGCTGTTCGGAACCCATTTTGGCCAGCATTTTTCTGATCCAGTACTCGTCCTTAGTCTCCTCGTCTCTGTGCCACAATATGAGCTTGTAGACGCTGTCTGTGTAGTCCTTTGAGAAGCGCAGTCTTTTCATTATCTCACGGGCCATTTTTGCGCCCACCGCCTCATGTCCCTTGAAATGTCCCGCGCCCTTATCGTCCATGTAAAAGCTGTCGGGTTTGCCAACATCGTGAAACAGAGCCGCAATCCTTACCGTCTCATTTTCAATGGGTACCGAGTCTATGACCTTTAAAGTATGCTGCCACACATCGAGGTCATGATATTTCGAGTGCTGCTCAAAGCCCTTCATAGCCGCAAGCTCGGGCAGAAAAACCGTAAATACATCAAAATACCTGTCGAGAACTGCTGTGAAATTCTTTCCTGTCGCCATTTTGCACAGCTCGTCCCTTATTCTCTCGTTGGAAATAGGGCGCAGCATATCCTTGCAAGCAAAAATTGCTTTCTCAGTCTCCCCCTCGATTTCAAAACCCAAAACCGAGGCAAAACGAAGAGCCCTCATTATCCTGAGACCGTCCTCGGAAAATCTTTTTTCCGCTTGACCCACCGCCCTGATTATACCTTTTTGCAGGTCGTCTCTTCCGCCGAATGGGTCTTTCAGCCCGTCTCTTCCTAAGGCCATGGCATTTATGGTAAAATCGCGCCTTTTGAGGTCTTCCTCAATACTTTCTCCGAAAGATACAGCGCTCGGTCTCCTGCCGTCGGTATATCCGCTTTCGGCTCGGAAAGTTGTTATCTCATAGGGCTCTCCATGCCAGAACACAGTTATTGTGCCGAATTTTTTGCCTATATCCAAAGTTTTGCAGTCTGCGAATATCTTCTCGGTCTCGTCAGGCATAGCCGAAGTGGCTATGTCAAAATCGGTAGGGGCGATACCTCTCAAAAGGTCTCTGACCGCTCCTCCAGCCACATAGCCTTTGTATCCGGCCTCTTCAATTTTCGAAAGCAGAACCTCGGTTTCTGCCGGCAAATAAATATCTCTCATTTAAATAAAGCTCTTTTTACAAAAAATTCCTCTGCCGCCCTTGTCCAGATTGCGGCACTCGCCCAAAATAAGCAGCTCCCCCTCGGGGCCGAAAACCGTGACCACCTCATTGAGGGCGGGCAGACGGCCTTTGACTATGTGCCTTTTTGATATAAAGGCTCCGTTTTTAGCCCTTACGGCTCCTTCTTCATTTACATGCACGGCATTGTAATTTCTAAAGGCATATTCTGTGGGAATGATGAGTTCCGACACTCTTTCTCCCATGGTCTCAATAGCTGAAAGCTCTGTGCTCTTATCCTCTGTAAAGTCCCCCGACTTTACTCGTCTCAGCGAGGTCAGAGTGCCTCCGCAGCCCAGTTTTTCACCGATGTCGTGGCAGAGAGTCCTTATGTATGTGCCCTTTGAACAGGACACCCTTATTCTGTATTCGCCCTCTTCTCCTCTGCCGAGATATTCTATGGAGGGTATCTCTATTTCCCTGGCTTTTCTCTCCACCTCTATGCCCTGTCTTGCAAGGTCATAGAGCCTTGCGCCGTTGACCTGCACCGCCGAATACATGGGCGGAAGCTGCTTCTGCACGCCTTCGAAGCTCTTTATGCACTCTTTCACAGCCTCTTCCGACACATCTGCGGGGTTTTCTCTTATCACCGTGCCTGTTATGTCCTGAGTGTCCGTGGTGATTCCCAGTTTGAAAGAGGCCTCATAGACCTTTTCCTCCGCGGTTAGGTAGTCGCTGGCTCTTGTGGCTTTTCCCAAAAGCACTATGAGCACTCCCGTCGCCATAGGGTCCAAAGTTCCCGCATGGCCTATGTGTCTCATCTTCAAAATTCCGCGAAGTTTGCTGATTACATCATGTGATGTAAAGTCATTTGGCTTGTCTACAATAAGTATGCCGTTATACATGCATTGTCCTGCTTTCACCCATCTGTTTTCCTATTTCTTCGAGGAGCTGAGCTATTTTTTCCTCTGTGTTCTCGCCGTGCTTTATGACAAAGCCTGCCGCTCTCTTATGTCCCCCGCCGCCCATGGCCTGAGCCACGGCAGAGACATCTATGGTCTCACCCGATCTGAGAGAGAATTTCAAATCTCCGTTTTTCTGTTCAATGGCTGTAGCGGCGCACTCGATACCCTCTATTTTTCTGAGGTATGACGAGATGTTTTCCATATCGTCCTCGGTGGCTTCACATTCGTCTATAACGGCTCTTTGCAGAATTCCCACAGCTGCCGATTTGTCAAAATAGTACTTTGTATTCTGATAAAGGCATTTTTCAAGATTCATTCTGGCCATGCTCTTTGTATCAAAAAGTATCTTGTTGAGATAGGGGAAATCCACCCCTGCCTCGATGGCCTTGGCGGCTATAATGTGAGATTCCTTTGTGGTGTTGGAATATCTGAAGCAGCCGGTATCGGTGCTGACCGCAACATATATCGCGGTCATTATGTCTTTTGTCAGCTCTGTGCCCAGCTTTTCCAAAATATCATATATGATCTCACCTGTGGCGGCGGCGCTGTCCACCACATAGTTGTGTCCCGCAAACTGTGTGTTTGACGGATGGTGATCGACAGAGAGCATTATGTCGTCCTTATACTGCGCGCAGTTGTCGGGCAGCAGTTTTACATCGGCTATGTCGACGCTGGCGACAAAAAGCGGCTCAAATCCTTCGGGCTCGAAATAAGGGCTGCACATGTCGTAAAATCTTCTCGTTATCTCTCCGCTGTTCTTTATATACGCAGTCTTTCCCCTCTGTCTCAGAGCAATACACAGAGCAACAGCACTGCCTAAAGTATCTCCGTCGGGTTTTTTATGTGTTAAAATTAAAAAACGATCATTATAGGAAAGAAGCATCAGCACATCTTCCATTGTAAGCTTGTACATTAAAGGCCTCCTGTTTTTTACAGTTATAGGTATCCCGAGAGCCGACGGCAAAGCCGTCGGCTCTTATAATACACTATTCCTCGGTATTCTCCTCTTCCTCCAAAGGCGCCACCGTTTTCATGGCGTCGTCTATGAGTTTAGATATCTTTGCTCCGTGAGCTATCGAATCATCTATTTTGAACACCAATTCAGGTGTGTATCTGAGATCTACCATGTGGGCCAGCTCTCTTCTCAAAAAGCCCGAGGCCGATTTCAGCCCCTTCATGAGCTCTTTTTTGTCGATCTCGCCCAAAGCGCTGATATAGACCGTGCACCAGCGCAGATCCTTTGTTACCTCGCACCTCACTATGCTGAGGAAATTATCGCTTATGCGAGGGTCCTTTATTTTTCTGAGACCTTCCGACAGGGCCTTCATAACCTCGTCGTTTATGCGTCCCGGTCTGTTGTTTGCCATATTATACCTCTATCTGTTCCTGACCGAAGCACTCGATGACATCGTCCACCTTGATATCGTTGTATCTCTCAAAGCTCATGCCGCACTCATAGCCGGACGAAACCTCTTTGACATCGTCCTTAAAGCGCCTCAAGGCTGCGAGAGCTCCTGTATAGATGACAATGCTGTCGCGTACGATTCTGACTTCGGCGTTGTTCTTGATCTTACCGTCGGTCACATAGCAGCCCGCGATTGTTCCGACTCCCGAAACCTTATAGGTCTGACGGACTTCGGCGTGACCGTATACGACCTCTTTAAACTTGGGAGCGAGCATACCCTTCATGGCCTTCTCGATCTCCTCGATGCAGTCGTAGATTATGCTGTAAAGTCTGATATCGACCTCGGCTCTCGCTGCGTTTTCGGCGGCGCCTGTCTCGGGTCTTACATTAAATCCGACTATGATTGCGTTACTTGCCGACGCCAGCATGACATCGGTGTCGTTGATTCCGCCGACAGCAGAGTGAATTACCTTGACTCTGACCTCGTCGTTGGAGAGCTTTTCAAGAGATGCCTTGACCGCCTCGGCAGAGCCGTGGACATCGGCCTTAACTATGACATTGAGGTCCTTGATAGCGCCCTGCTCAATATGGGAGAAGAGGTTGTCAAGCGTAACCTTCTGCATCTGCTTGGCTTTTTCGGCCTTTTCCTCCTCCTTGCGCTTTTCGGCAAGAGTTCTGGCCATTCTCTCGTCCTCAACGGCGTAGAAAATATCGCCTGCCTCGGGGACCTCGCCCAAACCGATTATCTCAACAGGCACGGAAGGTCCTGCCTTGTCTATCTTCTTGTGCTTGTCGTCCACCATGGCACGCACACGGCCGACAGCCTTGCCCGCGATGATGATATCTCCGCTTCTGAGTGTACCGTTCTGAACGAGCACTGTGGCGACGGGGCCTCTTCCTCTGTCGAGCTTGGCCTCGATGACAGTACCCTTGGCCGCTCTGTTGGGATTGGCTTTGAGCTCCTGAAGCTCGGCTGTCAGAATAACCATTTCCAAAAGCTCGTCTATGCCCATGCCTGTCTTTGCAGAGATTTTGCAGACAGTTGTCGATCCGCCCCACTCCTCGGGAACGAGGTCATACTCGGTGAGCTGCTGCATAATTCTGTCTGGGTTGGCGGCCTCTTTATCCATCTTGTTGACGGCAACCACGATGGGCACATTTGCGGCCTTTGCGTGGTTTATTGCTTCAACTGTCTGGGGCATGATACCGTCGTCTGCGGCGACCACAAGAATGGCCACATCGGTGACGCTGGCGCCTCTCGCTCTCATTGATGTAAATGCGGCATGTCCGGGTGTGTCGAGGAAAGTAATTTCCTTTCCGCCCGCCTTCACTCTGTAAGCGCCGATGTGCTGGGTGATTCCGCCCGCCTCGCCTGCCGTAACATTTGTCGATCTGATCTTGTCCAGAAGAGATGTCTTACCGTGGTCGACATGTCCCATGACGACTACGACAGGGCTTCTCTCGACGAGATCTTCTTCGTTGTCTTCAGACTCGTCAAAGAGTCTCTCCTCGATGGTGACGACGACCTCTTTGGTGACCTTTGCTCCGAACTCCTCGGAAACTATGGCCGCGGTGTCAAAGTCGATTATCTGGGAAGCGGAAGCCATGACGCCCAGCTTCATAAGCTGTTTTACCACTTCGGCTACATTCTTCTTGAGCCTTGTGGCCAGCTCCATGACGCTTATCTCATCGGGAATGAGAACCTTGAGCTGTACCTTTTTAAGAGCCTCCTGCTGGAGCTTTTTGAGACGCTCCTGCTCCTCCTGACGCTTCTTGTTGCCTGCGTAAGGGTTCTGCTTCTGCTGGTTGTTCTTGCGGAACTTCTCCTTGTTGCCCGACTGTGTGTGAACCTTTGCCTTGTCCGGTACAAGCTCCTCGGTTCTGTCGTCGTATTTGTCCATATTTATGTTGGCTCCTCTTGTATCCACATAGTGTACCCTCGGAGCCTTCTGATATACCGGCTCGTTCTCCTTTTCGCTCTTTACAGGCTGATTGCTGCTCTGAGCGGCAGGCTTTGTGTTCTGTGTATTTCTGGGTTTCTGATGCTGGGCAGGCTGATTCTGAGCAGGTTTTTTGTCCTGTCTCTTACCTTTGTCAGCCGCCGGTTTTTCTCTGTGTGTCTTTTCTTTTTCTTCGTGAGCGTTGTTCGCCATCTTCCCCGCCTCTTCCTGTTTCTTGTCAGAAGTCTCTTTTTCTTTCTTTTCTGTCTTGACTTCCGCCGTTTTTTCCTGTTTTTCAGCCAAGGCTTTTGCCTTGAGCTCGGCCGCAGCTTCATCTATATTCTTGACCTGATTCTGCTGGGTCATAACTTCCATAACTATATTTATTTCGCTTTCGTCGAGAGACTGAGAAGCGCTTTTCGGCGTTTTGCCGTATTTGCTTAAAATATCTGTTATAACTTTATTGGCAACGGCAAAATCTTTTGCCAGCTCGGAAAGTTTATATTTAGCCATTACATTTCTCCTTTCACATGTTGCTCTTGCCTCTGTGCTTTTTTGCAAGGCGTCGGGCGGCTCTCTGTTCGTTGGCCGAAAGCTTTTCCAAAAGCTCATCGTCGCCGATCTTTTGTGCCGCTGCCTTTGCAAAACCTGCATCGGTAAAGCCTATCGCCGCGCAGCTTTGCAGCCCGAAAGCCTTTCCCATCTCCCCTTTGGAAAAGTCTACCCTTACAACAGGTATGTCTTTTCTGCCGCAAATCTGCCCGATCTCGCTCATGGTGTTTTCCGAAATGTCCGACGACGCAAGCACGAGCTTTACCCTTCTCGTTCCCGCCGCCGACACGATATTGTCACATCCCAGCTCGAGACGGCCGGCTTTTCTCGCAATCGAGGCAAACGAGAGGATATTACTGTCCATCTTCGATCTCCTGCTCTATCTGCTTTATCGTATCCTCGGATATTGTGCATTCCAGAGCTCTTTGCAGAGCATTGGAGCGCACGGCTTTTTTGAAGCACTCCTTATTGAGGCAAACATATGCCCCTCTGCCGCTGACCTTTCCCGTCTTGTCAAAAACTATCGTGCCGTCGGGCTTTTTTACTACTCTTCCGAGGCTTCTCTTGTCAAAATGCTGCCTGCAGGCAACGCACTGCCTCTTAGGTATTTTTTTAGGCATATGCTCCTCCTCCCTCTCTTATGCCTGAGACTCAGGCTTTATGTCTATCTTCATTCCCGTGAGCTTGGCGGCGAGTCTTACATTCTGTCCTTCTTTGCCTATGGCCAGCGAAAGCTGATTGTCGGGCACTATGGCTGTGCAGGACTTTCCGTCCTCGTGCATGGTCACCGAAATGACCTCCGAAGGCGAAAGAGCCTCAGCCACGAACTTGGCGGGATCGTCAAAATGTCTTATGATGTCTATCTTCTCACCCTTGAGCTCATTGACTATGGCACCTACTCTGGCGCCTCTCGGGCCGACGCATGCGCCTACGGGATCGACATTTTCGTCGGTGGCGTATACGGCTATCTTGCTTCTGCTTCCGGCCTCTCTTGCGACGGCACTGACGACGACCGTTCCGTCATATATCTCGGGAACTTCCAGCTCAAACAGTCTCTTGACAAGGCCGGGATGAGTTCTCGATATGACTATCTGGGGACCCTTTGTGCCGTTTCTGACCTCGGCAACATATACCTTTATTATGTCGCCTTCTTTGATCTCCTCGCCTCTGACCTGCTCGGAAGCCTGCATCATGACCTCTGTCTTGTCTCTGGTTCCGCCTATCTCCAAAACTATATTGCCGTATTTTGGGTCTACTCTTACGACGGTAGCAGAAAGAATCTCATGCTCCTTTGAGCTGAACTCTGCCAGCACCATTCCCCTCTCGGCCTCTCTTATACCCTGGATTATGACCTGCTTGGCCGTCTGAGTTGCTATTCTCGAAAAGTCCTTTGTGTCGACCTCTATCTTTATCTTGTCTCCCAGCTGAGGATTGGGGGTATATTTCTGGGCGTCCTCTACCGTTATCTCAGTGGAGTAATTTTCCGGCTCGTCGTCGACAACTATCTTCGTGACAAACACCGATATTACACCTGTCTCGGGATCTATCGTAGCTTCAACATTATCTGTCGGAGCGTTATAGGGATCTTTTTTAAACAACGCCTTATATGCCGCTATCATACCCTGGGAAATTCTGTCCAGCATATAGCTCTTCATTATTCCTTTTTCGGCCTCGAGCTCGTCGAGAGCCTTGATGATTTCTACGCTCATTTTTTACTCCTTAATACACATTATATATTGTTAAAACTCAAAATGAAGTCTTACACTTGATATGCCCGCTCTGTCATAGCTTTTTCCGTCTATCGTGACGGTATTGTCGTCGAATCCCTGCAAGACGCCCGTTAGGTTTTTTACTCCGTCTACCGCTTTGTAAAAACCCACATCTACCGCCTTGCCCATAGCCCATTCAAAGTGCTCTTTTTTCGTAATATGTCTTTCAAGACCTGCCGATGAAACCACAAGCATATAGGGCGGAAGCGAATCATACTCCTTGCCGTCAAGCAGAGGATCTATATATCTGCTCACCTTTTCACAGCACTCGGTGTCTACGCCCTGATCTCTGTCTATATATACGGTGAGCACATATCTTGCCCCCTCCTTTTCAAAAGTGACATCCCACAGTGTACAGCCGCACTCCTCGAGAGGCACCCTGCACATGTCGGCCACCTTTGATACAAGCTCTTTTACCTGCATTGCCTTTCTCCTTTCTCCAAACTGCCTTAACAAACAAGAAAGAGTGGGAAACCCACTCTTTCGAAAAACCTATCGTACGATATTATTATACCACACAGAAACGGAAAATGCAATAGGCTGAAATTATTTTTTATCAACTTCTGCCATGTGCATAACGAGGTCTACCGTCTTTTCGGAATAGCCCCACTCGTTGTCGTACCATGCCACCAGCTTTACAAAGTGGTCTGTGAGGGCGATGCCGGCCTTTGCGTCAAATACACATGTACAGCTCTCGCCGACGAAATCGGAGGATACGACATCTTCATCTGTATATCCGACAATGCCCTTGTACTCGTTTTCGCTGGCATGCTTGACTGTCTCGCATATCTCCTCATATGTAGCGCCCTTTGCAAGGTTTACAGTGAGGTCGACAACCGACACATCAAGTGTGGGAACTCTGAATGACATACCTGTCAGCTTGCCCTTGAGCTCGGGAATGACCTTACCGACAGCCTTTGCTGCACCTGTGGATGAGGGGATTATGTTGCCGGCTGCGGCGCGTCCGCCTCTCCAGTCTTTTGCAGATGTGCCGTCAACTGTCTTCTGGCTGTTGGTTGTGGCGTGAACTGTTGTCATGAGACCGTCGGTAATACCGAACTTGTCGTTGATGATCTTTGCCAAAGGAGCGAGGCAGTTGGTTGTGCAGGAAGCGTTGGAAACAACTGTCATGTCCTTTGTATATTTATCAAGGTTTACTCCGCATACAAACATGGGAGCGTCGGACGAAGGAGCTGTAATTACCACCTTCTTTGCGCCTGCCTCAATGTGAGCGCCTGCCTTTTCGATGGTCTTGAATGCTCCGGAGCTTTCTACCACATATTCAACTCCGACAGAACCCCAAGGTATATTCTTGGGCTCGTTCTCTGTGAATATTCTGATTTTCTTTCCGTTTACAATGAGAGAATCCTCATCATAGCTTACAGTACCCTTAAATCTTCCGTGCACGGTATCGTATTTGAGCATATATGCCAGATACTCGGGAGTTTTTCTCGGCGCATTGATGGCTACAAACTCACAGTCGGATCTGTCGATGCCTGCGCGCAGCACAAGTCTGCCTATTCTGCCAAATCCGTTGATGCCTATTTTTACACTCATTTCGTCCTCCAAAAATTACTAATTATATTTTCCGAATGAACATAGATACTATCATTATTATACACTATTTTTTCATAAAAACAAGCCCTTAAAGGCAATTTTAAAAACATTTTCCTTTAAGTCGAAAATTGTTGATTTTTGTCGGATTTTGTAATACAATAACTATAACAGTTATAAAGAAACATTATTTACGGATGTGTCATATGCAGGATTTTTCACCGATTTTCCGCGCCGCGGAAGAATATATTATTTCTGCCACCCCCTCGGGGAGGATTGTTTTTGCCGATGAAAATTTTACAAAGCTCATCGGTACCGACATATCGGGCAGAAATATCAATGAGATAATGCCCGACGAAACTGCGGCGGGTATTATTTCCCTGTGCTCTTCCGGCAAAAAATACAGCGGAGAAACAAACATTCTCGGCATGTCCTGCTCTGTTTCGGCATCTTCTGAGGACGGAGAAATCGATATAACCATTTCTCCCCTGCCCTACACCAGAGCTGCGTCATTTCCCCAGAAATCTCTGCCGGTAAACAGCATAACCCACGCACTTTCCTCCTCTCTGTCGGTGCTTTTCGCCTCTTATAAGAATATTTCGGCCACCGACGAAAACAGAAAAGACCTGGCATATATGGAAAAGCATCTTTTAAACATCATGCGCTTTTCAAAAAACATGTCGGACTACGCAGCCTACGACACGGGCACCTATTTTGTAAACTACAAGCTGGCCGTATTTAATGATTTTCTCGAAAAGCTTGTAAAAAAGCTAAACGATCTTTCGGTCTACACCAAGGCCGAGATAACCCTCTCAATGCCCGATGAAAAAATCATGTGCTGCTTTGACGAGGAGAAGATACAGAGGGTGTTTTTAAATCTCATCGCCCGCTCTTTGAGCTGCTGTGAAAATCCGAAAATACGCATAATTTTAAGGCCCGTAGTCAACGGCAAAATAAACATAATAATAAAAGACAACGCAAAAGGCAGAGATGTCCTCAAAGAGCTTTCCGAGCTCGGACTTCAGCAGAATGACGACGAGTTTTTTCAAAATCTCGGTTTGGCCGTGGCAAACCGATTTCTCGCCATGCACGACGGCTCTCTTGTGGTGGTATCGGAAAACGAAAGCGGCTCGGCCGTCAGCATAATACTTCCCCAGCACACCGAAAAAACGCCTCCCGCCTTCTCTTCACTGATAAGCGGATATTCGGGCGGATTTGACCCCTACAAACTGGAACTTTCTGAAGTGCTGCCCATCGAAGCTTTTTTCAAAAAATAAAACCGCAAAGTTAAAGCCTCCCGTCTGGGAGGCTTTAGTTTTAATAGCTCATATATTCAACTATTCCGTCAACTATTCCGTCGATTTCCTTGTCTATATATGCCCTGCTTGCAAGGCTTTCATATTCATAGGGATTGGTTATAAAGCCCAGCTCTATAAGCACTGTCGGCATCTCTCTGAATCTGCACATGTAGAGTGACTGATACTTGATTCCTCTGTCTGATGTATTGACATTGGATACGAGATTTTTCTGAATGGTATCGGCAAGCCTTCTTGAAAGTGGCTGAGAATAAAGCGTCTCTGTGCCCTTTACATTGGAGACATTGACCGAAGTGTCAACTGAATTGTGATGGATGGAAATTCCGATATCCGCGCCCGAGGATTTTACCGACTGCTCTCTTTCTGTCTGAGATGTAGTCTTGTTGACATCGGTGTTGGATGTGACTATTGTTGCGCCCAAAGCCTCAAGCTTTTCCTTAAGCTGAAGCATTGCGTACATATTGAGATCGGCCTCTCTCGGTCCCTCGGCTCCCAGGGGGCCTGTGGCTCCCGGGTCGCTGCCGCCGTGACCGCTATCAAGGTGTATAACTTTACCTGTAAGGGGCTTACTTCCGCTCTGTATGCTGAGGGGATGATTGAACTCTATCTCCAAAACGCCGCCTGTGTATCTGACCTCATAACCGAAGAGATAACGCTCTTTTTTGGTATATAGGGTATATACGGCATCAGTGCCGTCCTGCTTATAAGTTATCGACTTAAACATGGGATTGGAAGACGCCATGGTGAAAGCGGCGGCGCCCTGTGTATTGTGGAATCTTATCTCAATACCCTCCACCATTTCGGTTATGGTGTGCATTGCGCCGACGGGCATGTTCCACCTTATCGTTGTGGCGTCGTCTGTCCTTGTTCCCGACACCTTTGTTATGACATTGTCAGGCAAGGTGCCTTCGCTTATCGAAACATTGCTCTTGAGAGTCCATCCGCCGTATCTAAACTTATAGTAAGAGGTGCTCTCATTTACTATATAGTCCTGTATTCCCTTGACCATGGGGGTCTTACGGGTGGCCGACGAAGAGTTGGAAGCTCTCATAACTGCTTCATCAGATGTTATGGTACCGATTATGCTGCGGCTCGACAGATTTTCTATCATTGCATATGCGGCTGCCGCAGAACCTGCGGAGCTGTCATAATCATCCTCATACTCGCTGTTCACATTGAGGTTTGTAGCGTATCCCGAAGATCTGTTAATGATGTAGTTTACCGTCTTGCCGTTGTGCTCAAATGTAAAGACATTTTTACCCACATTGAGGTCGACATAGAGGGCAAAATATCCGCTCTCCGTTCTCTCTATCTCCTTGCCGTTGACATAGATGGGCACACCCTTTACGCCGGCGCCTATAATGTAGCTTTTGGAGGAGCTTGTGCTGTAATTGTTATTGGGAGCGCCTATTACCAGCTCGGAAACGGGTTTAGCAAGACTGTCGTCTGTCACGGGAGGTTTGACGGAAGTGTCAATTTTTCCCGCCAAAGCGTTGCCCGCATTTACTGCAGCCGACGCGGCGGAGTTTACATTCTGCTTAAACTCGTTGTAGCTTATGCCGCTCTCTTTTCCGTAGTGGGCGGCCAGCTTGTCTTTGAGGGAAAGGGTATTGTCCGCAATCTGTGCATAGCCATAGTAGATGCTTCCCTTTACCTCGCTCAATATCTTGTTGAGCTCCAGCTGTTTTATTATCTCATCAGCAGAACCGAAGTCCTCCACACGGTAAGCCGCATGACCGATGTAAAGGTCTACGCCTGTACCCTTACAGACATCGTTCCACCAATTTGCTATCGTCTTATAGTCGCTGTTTGTCGCGCCGATATTCCAGTATATCTGGGGGCAGATATAGTCAACTATACCGTCTTTTACCCATTTTCTGCTGTCGGCGTATATCTGAGAATAGCTGGAAAATCCATTGGTGTCGGAACCCAGGGGGTTGTCCTTCTTATTGTCCCATATACCCGAGGGCGAGATGCCGAACATGAGGTTCTTGTTGTAACTGTTTACAAGCTCGTATGTCTCCTTGACAAGGGTATATGTGTTGTTTCTTCTCCAATCCTCCAGCGTCATGCCCGCGCCGTACTTGGCGTAGCTTTCCGCATCGTTAAACTCGGCCTTATATGTGGAGCCGTTTACCGTGACATTGGGAGAGGGATAGAAATAGTCGTCAAAATGCACTCCGGCAACATCGTAATTCTCTACGATCTCCTTAACGCCGTCGAGCACCAGCTGTCTTGCATCGGGATTTCCGGGATCGAGATAGAGTTTGCCGTCGTCAAAAGACACAGCCATAGAGGGGTTGTCACTGACGGGGTGACCTACGGGGAGAGAATCTATGGTGTTTTTGGGATTTGTCACGCTGCCTGTGGTCAGTCTGTAAGGATTGATCCATGCGTGTACGCCGATATTCTTCTTTTTAGCGGCGTTTATAAGGTATTCCAGGGGATCATAGCCCGGGTCTTTTCCTGCCGTTCCCGTGAGCACTTCGCTCCAGGGATATATCGATGATCTGTATAATGCATCGCCCTGGGGTCTCACCTGGAAAAATATTGCGTTGAGTCCTGCATTATAAGCGTTTTCAACTATTTTATCGAGTTCGGCCTTTTGAGCCGCCACATTGTTTTTAACAGACGGGAAGTTTATCGAGTAGACAGTGGCTACCCAT
>ERZ779866.1333-NODE-1333-length-25341-cov-7.404967_pt1 | contig 25341 bp, 24 predicted proteins | sample MGYA00511248_ERZ779866 | MGnify/ENA primary metagenome ERZ779866 (study PRJEB29588, sample SAMEA2155758) | human gut metagenome | biome: human gut; feature: human-associated habitat; material: faeces | place: Denmark | collected 2008/2010 ... | reverse complement strand
CGGCAGCCCACGGCCTGCACAGCGTGGCCTTTTGCTGCATTTCCACCGGCGAGTTCCATTTCCCCGCCGAACCGGCGGCAGAGATTGCCGTTCAGACGGTGCGGGAATGGCAGCGGCAGAACCCGGGGAACGTGGAGGTGATTTTCAATGTGTTCCAAGACAGCGACTATGCAATTTACAAGCGCCTGCTGCAATGAGGCCATGCGGCTGAAACAGGCGCTGCACGCGGCGGACGCCGTGGTGCTTGGGGCCGGGGCCGGGCTTTCCACCTCGGCCGGGTTTTGCTATACCGGCGAACGCTTTCGGAAATATTTTGGGGATTTTATAGCAAAATACGGCTTTCGCGATATGTATTCCGGGGGATTTTATCCATTTCCCACCCTGGAGGAGCATTGGGCCTACTGGAGCCGGTTTATTTTCCTCAACCGCTACTGCGACCCGCCTAAGCCGGTGTACCAAAACCTGCTGGAGCTGGTAAGGGATAAAGATTATTTTGTGCTCACCACCAATGTGGATCACTGCTTTCAAAAAGCCGGATTTGACAAGCACCGCCTGTTTTATACCCAGGGAGATTACGGCCTGTGGCAGTGCTCCAGGCCCTGCCACGACAAGGCATACGATAACCAAGATGTTGTTCGCCGGATTGTGGAGGCCCAGGGGTTCCGTGTCACGGAGGGCGGTCTGGAGCTGCCCGACGGCGCTGTCCCCAAGACGGTAGTTCCCACCCGGCTGGTCCCCCACTGCCCCAAATGCGGCGCGCCCATGACCACCAACCTGCGGGTGGACGACACCTTTGTCCAGGACGAGGGATGGTATGCCGCCGCCCGGCGGTATGATGACTTTGTCCGGCGGCATCAAAACACGCCCATTCTCTATCTGGAACTGGGGGTGGGGATGAACACTCCCGGCATAGTGAAATTTTCCTTCTGGAGAATGACAGCGGAGAATCCCAAGGCGGTTTATGCCTGCGTCAACTTTGAGGAAGCCTATGCGCCCAGGGAGATCGCCGACCGCTCCATCTGCATCCGGGAGGACATCGGCACGGTGTTGGAAAAGCTGAGATAGGTAAAACACAGCGGCCAGCCCCGTCCCGGGGCCGGCCGCTGCCCGCATTCCGATCTTTTTACATTCTTCCCCCAGAGTCCTCTGGAGCAGGGCTCACACGCTCCTCCCCCGCCGTACCTGCCAGAGCACCACCGCCGTGCACACGGCGATGTACACCACCCAGAACAGGGCGTACACCCCCAGCCAGGCCCAGAGGGGCCAGCCCGCAAAGGTGAACAGCTGGGGATAGGGCGCCGGCGGGGCGTCCACCAGCGTATTGTAGACCACCGACAAGGGCAGGAAGGCCAGCAGCCAAATGTTCACCGTCCAGAAGTTCCGCTTGGCCCGGGGCTTGGAATCCGGGGCGGACTCAATCATGCCGATGCCGAACACCATGCACCCCAGGGCCAGGAACACCACCCCGATGATGAGGGAGCCGATCTGCTGGGTCTCATGCCACACCGCGCAGCTCACCAGCACCCCGATGAGGTTGAGCACCGTGGCCACAATGGTGAAGATGCGCCCATCCGCCTTTTTCTCCTCGGCAGGCGGGACGGGCTCGATGCCCTTGAGGAGATAGTCGGTGGTCACCTCAAAATAGTCGCTGAGCAGAATGATCTTATCCATGTCCGGCACGCTCTGCTCGCTCTCCCATTTGCTCACCGCCTGGCGGGACACCCCCACCCGATCGGCCAGCTCCTCCTGGGAGATGCCCTTCTGTTTTCTCAGCTGTTGGATCCGGTCCGCCAATGTCATGACCGTCCACTCCTTTCCTTTCTGGATGGCGCCAGCATACCAGAAACGCCGGTTGCCATGCCACCAACCGGGACTGGAAGGTTGTCAACCGGCAGTTGCCGTCCCTCTTTTTCTGAAAAAACGGCCCCATCCGAATTCTGGATAGGGCCGTCATCAGCGTTCAGCGCTTATTGAAGATCTTGAAGATGTCATCAAAGGGGTCGGTGTCCGGCTCGTCCTTCCCGTTCTCATCCAGAGGCGTGGGCGGGGTGACGCCTCCCACTCCCTCTGGGACGCAGTCAGGCTTGTCCTCCTTGGCTGCCTTGCCGGGGAGAGGGTTGGCCACCTCGCCAAAGCCGGTGGCGATAACGGTAACCCGGATCTCGTCCTCCAGCTCCTCGTCGAAAGCGGCACCCATCATAAACAGCGCGTCGGGATCAGCCACGTCCTTAACCATCTCCGCAGCCTTCTCCACTTCCTCCAGACCCATATCCATGGGCCCGGTGATGTTGACAATGATGCCCCGGGCCCCGTCAATGGAGGTTTCCAGCAGAGGGCTGTTGATAGCGATGCGGGTGGCCTCTTCCGCCTTGTTCTTGCCGGCCGCCCGGCCCACCCCCATATGGGCCAGCCCTGCATCCTTCATCACTGCGGTGACATCAGCGAAATCCAAATTGATCAGACCCGTGGTGGTGATCAGGTCAGAGATGGACTGTACCGCCTGGCGCAGCACATCATCGGCAATGGCGAAAGCATTGGCGAAAGTAATCTTCTCATCGGTGGCGTACTGCAGCCGGTCGTTGGGGATGATAACCAGAGAGTCCACCTTCTGGCGCAATTCCTCAATCCCCTTCAAAGCCTGCTCCATCCGCCGGCGACCCTCGAAGTTGAAAGGTTTGGTGACCACGCCTACAGTGAGGATTCCCTTCTCCTTAGCGATCTCTGCCACAACCGGGGCGGCTCCTGTGCCGGTACCGCCCCCCATGCCGGCGGTGACGAAGAGCATATCGGTACCATCCAGCAGCGCAGCGATCTGCTCCTTGCTCTCCTTAGCGGACTCCCGACCCACCTCAGGGTTGGCGCCGGCGCCTTTTCCTCCAGTGAGTTTTTCCCCAATGGCCAGCTTCTGGGTGGCCTGGGAGGCGTTCAAGCACTGCCGGTCGGTGTTCACCGCAATGAACTCCACCCCCTGCATGCCGGCGCGCACCATTCGGTTGACCACATTGTTGCCTCCGCCGCCAATTCCGATTACCTTTAAGACATCTCCACCGCCGGTGTTTGCGTCCATCACAAAAGCCATAGAAAGCCCTCCTGTGTCTAAGCGTGTAAAATCATCGAAAAACAAGCGCTGGTAACGCCTGAAAATGCTGAAAACTATATCTTGTATTGTAGCTTCTTTTCCTCACCGGGTCAATAGAGAAATCACGATTTTTGCCAGTGATCACAGAAAAAGCGGTTCCAACGCCCCCCTGCGGTCGATCGGGCCACCACTTTTCGGCCGCCGCCGTCAGTAAAACCCCAGCCGGATGGCCGGGGTTTTACTCTCCGTCACTGCCAGTGTCATGATCCGGCTGGAAATAGGCCCGGCCATCCTGTATCGTCAGATCAAAGGTACCGGGCACCCCCTGGGGCAGCTCCTCGCTGTCCAGCGCGGCCTGAAACAGGGCCAGATACTGACCATAGTCCGGCCTTCTGGGCAGTTCCACCCGGTAAATATCGTAACTCAGGGTGATGGAGGTGGCCGCAGTACAGTCCAGAGCAGTACAGTCAGCCAGCATTTCCCGGGCCGATAACTCCTCCAAAAGGGAGAGCACATAGCTCAAGGTACTTTCCTCTTCCTCCGGCACCCGCAGCGTGTCGCTGAGAATGGGATCCTGGGCGGTTAGCCCGGTGATGGTCATCACTTCTCCCGGTCCAGATACCTGCTCCAACAGCTTGCCCTGTGTGGCGATATACCACCACTCCTCCCCGTCGGACACCGCGGCGGCCGCCACATGCTCCGTCACTGTGATGAGCACTCCGTCGGGCAATAGCCGGTCAATGGAAACCGATCGCACATAGGGCAGCCGGGCAATCAAGTTGCCCGCCACTCGGCTCTTGGACAGGGCGATGAGGTTATCACCCTCCTGGATGCCAGAGGCCTCGATGATCTCCTGAACAGTGTAACGCTGGTTGCCTGCCACTGTCACCTCGTTGATCCGGAAGAACACCACGCAGGCAACAATCAGGGCAATGGCCACCGCCAGAGCGGAGACGACGCGATATAGGCCGCTGAACCGTCCTCGGCGCCTGCGCCGCGTAGCATGCCTGCGCTGACGCGCCATGTGGTGTCCCCCCTTTCCTTAGTTCATCAGGCGGAGGCCGGACTGTCCACCTCCCGGCGCACATCGCCCCCCAGCTTCCGAAGCATTTCCTCTAGGCATTCATATCCCCGGTCCACGTGGTGCAGCCCTGACAGCACGCTCTCCCCTCGGGCTCCCAGGGCGGCTGCTGCCAAGGCGCCGCCGCCCCGCAGGTCAGCTGCCGCCACCCGGGCCCCATGGAGCCGTTCCACTCCCCGCACCAGGGCCACACGACCCTTCAGGGAAATATCCGCCCCCATGCTCCGTAATTCTGCCACATGGCGGTACCGGCTGGCAAACATGTTTTCTTCAAACCGGGTGGTTCCCCGGCTGGCGCACAGAGCAGCCATGACAGGAGCCTGGGCATCGGTGGGGAAACCGGGATAGGGCGCGGTATGTATTCCATCCACCGACCTCAGGGGCTGGATTGGCTCCCGGGAAAGCTCTACCCGGTCCTCCCAACTTCTCACGTGGCACCCTGCCTGGTGGAACACCCCCAGTACTGCTGCAAGGTTCCTCCAGTCAACGCCCTTCAGCGCCACATGGCCCCCCGCAGCCGCTACACCGGACAGCAGAGTGGCCGCCACGATCCGGTCCCCCATGATGGAGTAGCTTCCCCCAGACAGGGTTCGGTTTCCCTCCACCGTGACGGTGGAGCTGCCCGCCCCTCGCACCCGGGCACCCAGGGTGTTCAGAAACCCCTGGAGATCCACAATTTCCGGCTCCCGGGCAGCGTTGGTAATGGTGGTGTTACCCTTGGCCCCCACAGCACACAACATGGCGTTCTCCGTAGCTCCCACGCTGGGGATGGGGAGGCACACATCTCCCCCAGCAGGCTTGCCCCGGCATCGGATTCCTTCTCCTTCCTCCATCACCTGACAGCCCAAAGCCCGGATGGCGGCCAGATGCAGGTCGATGGGCCTGGCTCCCAGCTCACATCCCCCGGGATAGGTGAGATCGGCCTGGCCCGTCCGGGCCATCAGGGGACCGAGAAAAATGATGGAGGATCGCATGGCGCGCATCTGCGCCTCCGAGATAGAGCTGCCGGACGCCCCGCTGGGATCCACCAGAATGGTATGTCCCTCCTGCCGGACCCGGCAGCCCAGATGCCGTAGGATGTCCAGCGCTGCTGTCACATCTGTGAGCCGGGGACAATTGGCAAGCCTCACCTCCCCGCCCGCCAGCAGGCAGGCGGCCAGGATGGGCAGCACGCTGTTCTTGGCCCCCTGGACGGTGAGCTCCCCCTCCAGCGGCCTTCCCCCGCGGATCACCAGTACGCTCATGGCAAAGCCTCCCCACATGGATGAAATCGCTCCATCCTATGTGGGATAGGCGGATTGGGTTCCTTTCCCTCAAAAATCCCTGAAGAAATCACGATTTTTGGATATCCATCAACGCCTGATAGATGTCCTGGGCAGCGTGGGGGGCAGACAGCTCCTTCAGCGCTCTGCCCATGGCTGCCCGGCGGCTGCCGTCGGCCAGCAGCTCCAGAGCAGCGCGATACAGCTTCTCCCCCGTGCAGTCCTTCTCCTCGATGAGCACCGCGCCCCCCCGGTCAGCCAGCACTTTGGCGTTCTTGTACTGGTGGTTGGCCGCTACAAAGGGAGATGGCACTAAGATGGCCGGTTTGCCCAGAGCTGTGAGCTCTCCCAGGGTAGATGCCCCCGCCCGGCAGATCACCAGGTCGGCCGCCGCCATCACCACCGGCATATCATCGATATAGGGGCGCACCTCGCTGTCCGTCACCGACACTTTTCGCCGGGCCAGTTCCTCTTTCATATCCTCATAGTCCCGGCCGGCGGCGTGGATATAATGGAACCGGCACCCCTCCGATGCCCACAGCTCCACCAGGTCCACCGTGTGGGCGCTCATGTGCCCCGCCCCCTGGGAGCCCCAGAAGGATACCACCAGGGGCTGACTGTCAGGCAGGCCCAGCACCTGTCGGGCCTGGGTACGGTCCAGGGTAAAGAACTCCCCCCGCACCGGAGTACCCGTCACCTCCACCCGGCGGGCGTTCTGATAGTAGCTTGCCGCCTCGGGAAACCCCACCATCACCAGGTCCACCTTGTCTGCCAGTGCCCGGGTGGTGAGACCGGGATAGACGTTGGACTCATGGATGGCGGTGGGGATGCCCATCCGGGCCGCCTCCCGCACGGCGGGGAAGGAGGCATATCCTCCGGTGCCCACCACCAGATCGGGCCGGAAATCCCGCAGGATCCTGGCCGCCTGACGCCTTCCGATGGGCACCTTGACGGCGCTGCCGATGTTGTGGCGCAGCACCTTGAGGCTCCAGGCCCGCTCGAAGGTGGACACCTGCACCGTCCGGATGGGATAGCCCGCCTGGCTCACCAAACGCTGCTCCATCCCCCGCTCCGCCCCGATGAATAAGACCTCGCAGCCGGGGTCATGGGCCTGGAACACTTGGGCCACCGCCAGGGCCGGATTCACATGTCCCGCCGACCCACCGCAGGTAAATACCACTCGCATACGCTTCACGCTCCTACTCTGCCTTTGGTGCCACAATTTGCCGGGATACTCCCAAAATGATTCCCATAGAGGCCAGCTGAACCACCAATGCGGTTCCACCATAACTGAAGAAGGGCAGAGAGATACCGGTGGTTGGTAGCGTCCCGGTGACCACGCCGATGTTCAGCAGCACCTGGGCCGCGGTCAGGGTGGTCAGTCCCACGATAAGCAGGGTGCCGAACCGGTCCCTGGCGTGGAGGGCCAGCCAGTAGCCCCGGATGATGAGCAGGGCAAACAGGGCAATGATCAGGCAGGCCCCCACCAAACCCAGCTCCTCACAGACGATGGCAAAGATAAAGTCATTGTGCTCCTCTGGCAGGAACATATACTTCTGCCGGCTGTTGCCCAGCCCCACTCCCAGCAGGCCGCCGGAGCCGATGGCGATCTGGGACTGCCAGAGCTGCCAGCCATCCCCCCTCAGGTCGCTGAGGGGGTTGAGCCAGGCATTGATGCGGGCGGTCATATACTTTGTCTGGGTGATGAGGAACCACAGCGCGCCCCCCGCCAGAGACCCGGCCCCCAAAAACCAGTACAGCCGGATGCCTGATGCAAACAGCACCGCCGCGGCGGAGATCAGCACCAGAATCATGCCCGACATATGGGGCTGCTTATACAGCAGGAAGAGCACCACAAGCAGGATCGCCCCGTAGGGCACCAGCTCCAGAAAGCCAATCTTATCCAAAAAAGCTCCAATCCGCCCCACCGGGGTGTGCCGGTTCCACTTCTTGGGCGGGCCCTTCAGCTGGTCGTTTCGTTTGGACAGCCGGGCGGCGAAGAACATGATCACTGAGATTTTTGCCAACTCCAGAGGCTGGAACCGGATGCCCAGGTTGAGCCAGCGCTGGGCGCCGCCGCCGGAGCGGCCCAGAGGGGTGAGCACCAGCACCAGCAGGAGGATGGATACAAAAATGGCCGGCACCGACAGCAGCCGCAGCCACTGGTAGTCGATTTTTGTAATGATAAACATGGCCACCAGTCCGATGACCGCAAACACCAGCTGCCGCATGAAGTAGTAGTAGGGATTGCCCCCCGTCTCCCCCTCCAGGTCATAGTAGGCCGAGGCGTAGGAGGCGGACAGGAGCATGACCAGCCCGATAATCGTCAGCAGCAGCACCAGGGCCAGGAAGGGCAGGTCGATGGGTCCCCGGGCCAGCTGCTGCTCGATGGTCAAATCCCGTTTGGCCTTTCGCCTTCTCATAGGCACGCGCCTCCTTTCCCGGCAGAATTTCCCCGGTCAAATGCTATACCGGTACATGACCCCCACAAAAGCCAGCAGGCAGAAAGCCACGGTGATGCCGGTGAAGGTGAGCACGATGCGCACCTCGCTCCATCCCCCCAGCTCCAGGTGGTGATGCAGGGGAGCCATGCGGAAGATCCGCTTGCCATGGGTGAGCTTGAAGTAACCTACCTGGAGAATGTCGCTCAGGGTCTCCACAATGTAGATAATGCCCACAGGAACCAGCACCAGGGGGGCGTCCAGGGCAAAGGCCATGCCGCACACCGCGCCCCCCAGGAACAGGGAGCCGGTGTCCCCCATGAACACCTTGGCGGGGTAGAAGTTATACACCAGGAAACCCAACAGCCCCCCAGCCAGAGCGCCGGCGAACACACCTACCGGCCCCCGGTCCCACCAGGCGGACAGCACCGCGAAGAACACCGCTACTGGCAGGGTAACAGACCCGGCCAGGCCATCCAGCCCATCGGTGAGGTTGACCGCATTGACGCACCCCACGATCACGAAGGCGGCAAATATCAGATACACGATCCAAGGCAGGCTGACTGACACGTTGAGAAATGGCACGTACAGGTTGGGGGACAGGTGTCCCTCCAGCCGGAGCAGGGCCAGGAAGGCAATGGCCACCGCCAGCTGGAGCAGGAACTTCCACCCAGCGGTCAACCCTGTGTTCTCCTTCTTCTTGATCTTGGCATAGTCGTCAATAAAGCCGATGACGCCGTACAGTAGAGCGAACACCAGCACGAACAGAGCCGACCAGTCTCCCGCCGCGACGTCCTTCCAGCCAAAAGCCGCCACGGCAATGACACAGGCCACCATGAACATGATGCCTCCCATAGTAGGAGTACCTTGCTTGGACTTATGCCAGTTTGGCCCGATTTCCTTGATGGACTGCCCCGCCTTCATGGCCCGCAGGGCGGGAATTAAAAACCTCCCCACCACCAAGGACACCAGGAAGGCCAGGACGCCCGCGTAAAGCATTGTCATTGTGATGACCTCCATCCACTCTCTTTTGTCTATCGCCCTGAGGACAGCAGATCTGCCGCCCGCTCCAGGGGCACGCCGACGGCCAGGGCTCCCGCCAGGGCAGCCAGGTGGTCGTACAGCCGGGGCCGGTCTCCCAGGGGCACCCGCATCCGGATCAACTCCTGATTCGTCAGCGCCTCAAACTCCAACCGATCCCCCCGCAGACGCACGTTCTTGGCTGTCAGGTCGGCCTGGGGCCGACCATCGGAGTAAGCGTACACCCGACCGGGCAGGGCAGCCGCCAGCCGACGGCCCTCCCCGTCGTCCAGCCCCACTACTGTCACCCCAGTCCGAGTCGCCAGGGCCCACCGGGCGGCGGCGCAGCCGGACAGCTGCCTGGGATCCCGGGGTTCAAAGTTCTCCACCACCACCACTTGGAAGTATTCCCCCTTCTCCGCGGCCGCCACGGCCTGGCAGGGAGTGAGCTCCTTTACCGGGCAGCCAGTGAGCGTGCGCAGCAATCTCGCAGTCCAGGTCCCACCGCCGCCCACCACTGCGATGGGGCCCCGCCCGCTACAGGTTCTCCTGGGGCGCATAGTCGATCACATTGCTGGCGAAGCGGACCTCTACCACCGTGCCGGGAGAGACCAACGTCCCCTCCTCGATGGATTGGCTGGCCGCCTCCACCGTGCTGTCCGTGTAGTCGGACACGCCCGTGGCCCTCAGGAACAACCCCAGGTTCTCCAGAGTCTCCTTGGCCCGGCTGGGGGACAACCCTGACAGATCGGGCACCTCCACCTGGTCCTCCGGCTGCTCGTCTCCCAGATAAAGGATGACCGTGGAACCGCCGGGAATCGTTACCCCCGCCGCAGGCACCTGGCCGGTTACAATGCTGCCCGTGCCCACGGTGCGCACGTTCAGTCCCCGGTCCTGAATCAGACCCTTGGCCACGGTGAGCTCATAGCCGGTGGCCCGGATCATGGTGGTGTCGCTGCTGGCCAGCTCTTCGCTGGTATACTGCTTCTCCATGCCCATATAGTCCAGAATGTCGGCGATGAGCTGGCCTGCCATGGGGGCGGTGATGTTGCCGCCGGAGATATAGGTGCCCGAGGCGGTGTAGTTGGAGCCGGGAGCGGACCGCTCAGGCGAGTCGTATGCCAGTAACACCAGCACTTTGGGGTTATCCACCGGGGCAAATCCCATAAAGGAGCAGATCACGTCGTCCGACACGGTGCCCTTCTCGGAGGTGCCCGTCTTACCGGCGATGCGGTAACCCGCCATATAGGCGTTATGGCCTGAGCCGTTGGCCACCACGCTCTCCAACATCTCCCGCAGGATAGAGGAGGTGGTTTCGCTGATCACCTGGCGCGTCTCCTCCGTCTCATGGTAGTACACCGTGTTGCCGCCATCATCGGTGATGGACTGCACCAGGTAGGGGGTGAGCAGGTGGCCGCCGTTGATGACGCTGGCAAAGGCCCGGATCATCTGGATGGGGGTGACCTGGAAGCGCTGGCCGAAGGAGGCCACCGCCACCGACTGGGCGCCGTAGGGGCCCTTGAAGTCGTCCTCCGGCCAGAAGTAGCTCTCCACCTCGCCGGCCAGGTCGATGCCGGTAAGCTCGCCGGGCAGCAGGCCGAAGTCGTCCCAGTACTGCCACATCAGCTCAGCGCCGATCTCCTCGCCGATGTCCATCAGGGCCACGTTGCAAGAGTTCTCCAGGGCCTGGGTCACATTCTGGTCCCCGTGGCCCCGGCGCTGGTGGCAGTGGATGGTCCGGTCGCCCACCACCTTGGAGCCGCCGCAGTAGTAGTGGTCGTCGGGGTCGATGATGCCCTCCTCCAGGGCCATGGCCACGGTGATGGGCTTGAAGACGGAGCCGGGCTCGTAGGTGTAGCTCACCGTCTTGTTCAGCAGCTGCTCGTTGTAGGCCTCACTCCAGGCCGCGCCGTACTCCTCGCTGTCCTCCCCGTATTCCTGAGCCACCACGTCCAGCTCCTCCTGGAGGCTCTGGGTGATGATTTCACTATAGCGGTTGGGATCAAAGTCCGGGGAGCTGGCCATGGCCAGGATGGCTCCGGTGGACGGGTCCATGACGATGCAGAACCCGCCCTCCTTTACATCATAGGTCTCGATGCCCTCGGCCAGGGTCTGTTCAGCCATGGCCTGGATCTTGGAGTCGATGGTCAAGTGCAGGTCGTATCCCTCCTGGCCGTCAAAATACTCCTCATAGCTGGAGAGCATCTCGCTGCCTACGCCATTCTTCCCGGTGACCACCCGGCCGGAGGTCCCGGTGAGCAGCTCCTGATAGGCGGCCTCCAGCCCTTGGGCTCCTACCCGCTCGCCGCCGCTGCTCTCGTTCTCGGCGATGAATCCCAGCACATGAGAGGCGATGGAGGACTGGGGATAGTATCGCTGGGAGGTCTCCACCAGGTAGAGAATGGAGGACATGCCCACGCTCCACCCCGTCTCCTCCCGGTAGCCGGAGATGAAGGCACGCACCTGCTCCGCTTCCTCTTCCTCCAGATAGGTGGCCAGGATCTCATAGTAGGAGTCGGTGCGCTCCAGCCGGGCCAGGAAGGTATCCGCATCCTGGTCCAGCAGATCGGCCAGAAAGTCGGCCACGTTCTGCCGGGTCTCGTCGATCAGGGCCTGAACCTTATCCGAATCCGCCTCGCCGCTCTCATCCTTCAGTTGGGCGTTGTTCTCCGCCAGGCTGTTGATGTTCCGGATCAGATCTGCCGGAGACAGGATCAGGTTGTAAGTGGTGGCGGACATGGCCAACACTTCTCCCTGACTGTCATAGATGGTCCCCCGACCGGCGTCCACTGTAATGGACTGGAGCTGCTGGCCGGTTGCCTGCTGTTCCCAGTAGCCGTGCTGGGTGATTTGCAGCTTCCACAGCTGGGCTACCATGGGGATGAAGAGCACCACTCCCAGACACACCATCAAAAAAATAGTGCGCCGGAAGAGGCTGCGGTTATTCCTTCCGGCGGAGCGCCGGGGCTTTGGATCCTGTCTGGACATAGTCTAGCTCCTTTGAAAAAGCGGTGGTCACCGGGCAGTATGCCACAAGGGGCGTAAGAACCCGGTATCTTCTTACGCCCCTCTGTATTCCTCGTATTCCATCTCAGTCTCACTGGCAGTACAGTGTATGCCTGTTCTCCCGCCGGTTATGACAGCAGGCCGGACAAAAGCTCCTCAGCCCGCCGGATCAGGCCTGTCAGTCCCTCCTGGGCCGCTTCATAGTAAACCACCTGATCCCCTTCGGACAGATCTAGGTACACCGTCTGGCTGGGGCTCGCCTGCACCATAGAGCCGTCTGCGGTCAGCTGTTCCTCAATAGCCGCCAGGTCAAAGGCCAGCTCATACTGGGTTTGCAGGGTCCGCTCCTCCGCCTCCAGGTCGGATAGGGTGGCGCGCAGATCCACCGTTTCGTCGTTCACCATAGCCAGCTGAGCGCTGGTCATCACCACCAGCAGGGCGCATACCGCCACGGCCAGCAGACCGAGGATGGCGAAGGGCGCCACGGCGCCCTGGGGACGCACTGCCACCTGAGGACGGACAATCGTCCGGGTGCGGGGCTGTACCCTGGGACGGCGGACCGGCTGTACCTCCTGTCCAGCCCGTTGAACCCCGCTTCGGGTGGGCTCTGAAACCTGCTGGGGCTGGTAAGCCACGTTGCCGTAGGTATCGTATCGTCTCTGTCTGCGCTGGGCTGGCACCGCCATATGCCACCGCTCCTTCGTCAAAATATTCCCGTTGGACATAGCCCGCAGGCCCATCCCAACCTCATGCCCGCACTTCAGGCGCTCACAGCTTCTCCGCCAGGCGCAGCTTGGCGCTGCGGGCTCTCGGATTTTCCTCCAACTCGGCCTGTCCGGCCACAATAGGTCTCCGACCCACGAGCTTTACCCGGGGTTTCTTCCCACACACGCACACCGGAAAGTCCGGCGGACAGGTACAGCCTCTGGCCCACTGGGCAAAGGCGGTTTTCACCAGCCGGTCCTCCAGGGAATGAAAGGAGATGACGGCGACACGCCCTCCAGGCTTCAGCAGGTCCAGAGCCGAGTTTAGCATCCGCTCCACCTCTCCCAGCTCGTCGTTCACCGCGATGCGGATGGCCTGGAAGGACCGCTTGGCCGGGTGCTGCTTCTCCCGCCTGGCCTTGGCGGGCATGGCCTGGCGGATGATCTCAGCCAGCTGCCCGGTGGTCCCGATGGGGGCCTTGTCCCGCTCCCGAACGATGGCAGCGGCAATGAGGCCGGAATACCGCTCCTCGCCGTACTGCCACAGAATGCGTTTCAGCTCCTCTTGGCTCCAACCGTTGACCACATCATAGGCAGTGAGGGGAGCGGACTGATCCATTCTCATATCCAGGGGGGCGTCATACTGGTAGGAGAAGCCTCGGCTGCCGTCATCCAGCTGAGGAGAGGATACCCCCAGATCGAAGAGCATTCCTTCCACGGCGGCCACCCCCAGCCCCTCCAGAAGGGAGGCGATGTCCCCGAAGTTGCCATGGACCAGGGTGACCTTGTCCATGGATTCCGCCAGCCGCCCGGGGGCGGCGTCCAGGGCAGCCTGGTCCCGGTCGATGCAGATCAGCCGTCCGCGGGTCAGCCGCCGGGCGATCTCCCGGCTATGGCCTCCCCGGCCCAGAGTACCGTCCACGTAGGTTCCTTCCGGCCGGATGTTCAGCCCCTCCAGGCACTCCTGGAGCAGCACCGGCTTGTGGATGTACTCCATAGCTCAGATCCCCAGTCCTTCCAGCAGGGCGGAGATGGTCTCGGGATTGAGCTGCTGCCTGGTCTTAGCCCTCCAGTTGTCCGCGCTCCAGATCTGTGCCCGGTCGTTGTTGCCGGTGATGACCACGTCCCGGTCGATCTTGGCGTAGTCCTTCAGGTAACCCGGGACCTGGAAACGCCACTGCTTATCCGCCTCGCACAGCTGAGCGGAGGCAAAGAACACGTCCATGGAGGCGGCCTGGGCAGTGGTCAGATTGGCCACCCGCTCCTGCAACTTGTTCCAGGCGGCCATGGGATAAAGGGTCAGGTTCTCCTTCACCCCTACTGCCAGATAGAAAGTGGAACCCAACTCTTCCCGGAGCTTGGCAGGCACGATGAGACGGCCGGCGCTGTCCAGGCTGTGCTCGTAGGTGCCGGTCATCCATCATTCCTCCATTCTACTCCAAATTGAGTCTATTTTACTCCATTTCACTCCAATCGTAGTCCTAGTATACCCCCTGTCCATAGAAAATGCAAGCACTTTTTACGGGCAAAGCGCTTGAAAATTCATGAGTTTCCGTCCTTTTGACAATGAAACGTCCGTTCTATATTTTTCAGTTTCCCACCTTCTTCCCTACTGTTTCCTGTGGCCTGGTTCTTGTTTGCCACCAGATCTAGTGTTCCTGTCTCCGGACACAAAAAACGCCGGCACGGAACAGGCCCGTGCCGGCGTGAAACTCTGTTCAAATTTCAGTTCTCATCTGCCTCCGCGTCATACATGCGGGGGTTGGCGGCAGGCGCACTCCCCCCAGACGCCCCCATGGCGGTGCGGAACCGGGTGTGTACCTGTCTCATCTCCGCATGGGCGTCGGCCAGGGCTTCCTCGGTGCGGCGCAGCACATCCTCACAGTACTCGTTGGCTGCCCGGCGCACCTGCTTGGCTTTCTCCTCCGCCTGAGCAATGAGCTGGTTAGCCCTCTGGCGGGCTTGGCTCATCACCTGGGCCTCATTGACCTTCTGGCCGGCCTCCGCCTCCGCCCGTTTGCGGATCTCCTCCGCCTCCCGCTTGGCAGCGGCTACATATTCGTTACGGGAGTTCAATACTTTCCTGGCCTCCGCCAGCTCCACCGGAAACTGGGCTTTGATATCCTCAATCAGGTCCAGCGCCTTGTCCCGGTCAATGACGCACTTTTCGCTGTTCAGCCGGGTGCCCTTCGCCTCGTCAATCATGTCAAACAACATGTCCAGCAGTTCATCTACAGCCGTTGCCATCTCTCGTCACGTCCTTTCCTGAGTGCCCTTAACCTTGTCTTCCACATCCTCAATGATCTGCCGGGGCACGAAATCAGACAGATCCGCTCCATATCGGGCCATCTCCTTCACCACAGTGGAGCTGAGATAGGCATATTTGGGACTGGTATACAGGAAAATGGTATCCAGCCTGGAATACAATTTGGTGTTGAGCATGGCCATCTGGATCTCTGACTCATAGTCGGACACCGCCCGCAGCCCCTTCACCAGCACCCGGGCCTGGTTCCGGCGGGCATACTCGGCCACCAGCCCGTCCCAACAGTCCACCCGCACATTGGGGATTCCCTCTGTCACCCGGCGCAGCAGCTCCACCCGCTCCTCTGGGCAAAACAAACCGCTGGGCTTGCTGGAGTTGACGCTCACACACACGATCAGCTCGTCGAACATGACGGCCGCCCGCTTAATGATATTCAGGTGTCCCAGGGTTACCGGATCAAAGCTGCCGGGGTAAATCGCTCGTCTCATGGCCTACACGCTCCTGCGGTACAGGGTCAGCTTGATCTTCCCGTACCGGTAGTCCCTGCCCTTTTCATAGGGGGCGGGCAGCTCCGGCAGCAGGCGGTCGGCCGGAGTTTCGCACACTATTATACCATTTCCCGTCACAATGTCAATCGCCGTGATTTGTTCCAGCGCCCGCTCCAGATCGCCCGAGGCATAGGGCGGGTCCAGGAAGACCAGACCGTATTTCCCCGGGCATCCCGCCAGGAATGCGGCAAAGTCCTTCTGGTGAAAGGCCGCCCGTTCCGCCAGGCCGCAGGCGTCCACGTTGGCCCGGATGATCTTCATGGCCGCCGGGGCGGCGTCCACAAAGTCGCAGAAGGCCGCCCCCCGGCTCAGGGCCTCGATGCCCAGCTGGCCGGTGCCGGCGAACAGGTCCAGCACCCGCCGCCCCTCAATGTCAAACTGGATGGCGCTGAACAGCCCCTCCTTCACCCGGTCGGCGGTGGGGCGGGGGTCCAGCCCGGGCAGCTCCTTCAGCCGCTTGCCCCGGGCGCTTCCTGTGATGACCCGCATATTTCTCTCTCCTCACTCTATCAGGGTTTTCCAGCACTCCGCGTGATACGCCTCGAAGCACAGGGCGACCTGCTCCCGGGTGTTCTTCTCCTCCGCCAGCTCCGGCAGAGCGTCCAGGGGAAACCATCCGCTGGCCGTGGTCTCGATATTCTCCCGGAAGCCGCCCCCCAGCAGGGAGCAGAGCACGAAGATCTTGCACACCTTATAGGCGTAGGCCGGCCGGTTGTGGCGCTCCCGGTCCTGGATGGCGATGACCAGCTCGGCCCGCACGTCCACTCCGGCCTCCTCCCTAGCCTCCTTCACCACGTTCTCCCCCACCGAGCAGGTCACATCCACCCATCCCCCGGGCAGGGACCAGCGGCCGTCCCGCTCCCGCACCAGCAGGATGTTCTCCCCCTGGAAGATGGCCGCCCGGGTGTCCAGCTTAGGGGTCTGGTAGCCCGTCTCCCCGCAGAACAGGCCCTTCACCTTCTCCAGGGGCAGGCCGCTCCGGCAGGCCAGCATCTCGGCGGCGATCTCCCGCACCCGGGTAAACCGCTCCAGGTCAAAGGGATCCTTACTGTAATGCAGTCCGGCCTGGGCCAGGGCCTGCAGCTCCACCGCCCAGTCCAGCCAGGGCGCGCGCGTTCCTTCCATGCTCAGACTTCCTCCCTTACAGCTCGTACCGGTACATCCGGGTCATCGCGGTTCCATCTTCCTCCGGTACCATGCAGAGAAACGCCCAACCATACCGCTCATAAAAGGCGTCGTGATCCGTGACCAGGTAGAGGTTTTTCAGGCCCTTCTCCCGAAACTCACGGCAGACAAAGTCCAGCATCCTCCCGGCAATGCCCTGACCGCGGTACGCCTCCTCTACATAGACAGCACATACATTGGGCGTCAGGTCAGGCCGCTGATGAAAGTCCCGCTCAATCACTCCCAGACCGGCAATCACACGCTCCCCCTCCATCAGAACATACCATTGAGGCACAGGCCCCCGGCGCTCCACGCAGGCTCTCATGCTCTCCAGATAGGCCGTCTCCGGTATGCCCCATTTCTCATGGAACCATCTTGCCGCCTTTTCGATCAGCTCCGGGTGCTCCTGAATTCGAATCATGTTCCCTGCCCCTTGTGAAATAATCGTACACCGCCTGGGCGGTGTTCCTGGGCACCACCTCAGCCAGAGCCTCGATCCCTGCCTGGCGCACCGCCCGCACGCTCTTGAAGTGCTTGAGCAGCGCCGCCTTTCTCGTCGGACCCACCCCGGGGATGCCATCCAGGGCGGACCCCTTCAGGTGCCCCGCCTGCTGCTGCCGGTGGAACTCGATGGCAAAGCGGTGGGTCTCCTCCTGAATGCGGCCCACCAGGGCGAAGATGGCCTGGTTCTGCTGAATACCGATCTCCCGGCCGTCCGCCGCCTCCAGGGCCCGGGTGCGGTGCCGGCCGTCCTTCACCATGCCGTAGGCGGGCACGCGAACTCCCACTTCCTCCATGGCGGCCTGGGCCGCCTTCACCTGGCCCGCCCCGCCGTCGATGAGCAGCAGGTCGGGCAGAGCGCCAAACTTCTCATCCCCATCCAGGTACCGCTGGAACCGCCGCAGCACTACCTGCCGCATGGAGGCGTAGTCGTCGGCGTGGGGCATATCCTTCAGTTTGAAATGCCGGTAGTCCCGCTTCAGGGGCTTGCCGTCGATGTGCACCGTCATGGAGGCCACGATGTCCGAGCTGCCCGTGTTGGAGATGTCGAAGGCCTCGATGCGGTGTGGGGGGCGGTCCAACCCCAGCAGGGCGCCCAGAGCCTCGGTGAGCTTGGAACGGCGCTCCTCGGCGGTGGTGGCCCGCGCCACCTCCTCCCGGGCATTTTCGTTGGCCATACGCACCAGGTCCATCTTGGCCCCCCGCTGGGGGGTGAGCACCTCCACCTTCCGGCCCACCGCCTCGGTAAGCATCCGGGCCAGCTCCACCTGCTCATCGATGTCGCAGGGCAGCAGGATCTGCCGGGGCAGGCTGCCTCGGCCGCTGTAATACTGGGCCGTCAGGGTTGCCACGGTGGTCTTTTCATCCTCCATGGGCACGGGCAGCAGCTCCCAGTCCTTGGCCGCCAGCTCGCCCCCCATGTAGTGGAGCACCACGAAGCAGCTCTTGGCCTCCCCCCGCCAGTAGCCCACCACATCGGTGTCCGCCAGGGAACCGGCCACCGCCTTCTGCCGCTTGCCCAGCAGCTGGATGGCCCGGATCCGGTCCCGGAGCTGGGCAGCCCGCTCGAAGTTCAGCGCCTCGGCGGCCCCCTCCATCTCGGCGGACAGCTCGTCCACCACCTCGTCCAGCTTGCCCTCCAGCAGCCGCACCGCCTGGTCTATGGAGCGGCGGTACTGGCCCTGGTCCATCTCGGGGCGGCAATAGCCCTCACATGCCCCCATGTGGTAGTTCAGGCAGGGCCGCTCCTTACCGATGTCCCGGGGAAATTTCCGGCTGCAGGAGGGCAGGCGCAGGGCCTGGCGCAGCGCGTCGATGATCCCCTGACTGGCCCCCCGGCTGCCATAGGGGCCGAAGTACCGGGCCCCGTCCTCCGCCACCTTGGAGGCCAGGGAGAACCGGGGATAGTCCTCGTTCACGCTCAGCCGGATATAGGGGTAGCCCTTGGAGTCCTTGAGCAGGATGTTGTACCGAGGCATATGCCGCTTGATGAGGGCGCACTCCAGCACCAGGGCCTCGAACTCCGACTGGACCACGATGACGTCGAAGTGGTCGATCTGGGCCACCATGGCCCGGGTCTTCACGTTGTGCCGGGACTGGTCCTGGAAGTACTGGCTCACCCGGTTGCGCAGGGCCTTGGCCTTGCCCACATAGATCACCTGGCTCTGGGCGTTCTGCATGATATACACCCCCGGCTTCAGGGGCAGGGAGTGGGCCTTGTCCCGCAGTTCCTCAAAGGTCATGGCGGTTCCCTCCTCTCCTCCGATGTTTTTGGGGTGTCTCCAGCCCCGAAGAGCAAAGTTCGCCGGGTCCCGTCCCGGCAAGGTATGGCACGGTTCCGCCCGTGAGGCGGCCTGCTTTTCCCACGCGGGAAAGTAGGCAAAAGGGCGCTTAGGGGCGCAAATCGGCTTAGCTTCGGGACCAAGGGCGTCCCTCGCACGCAGGATTTGCCCCCTAAGAACCCCAAAAAGTTCGCGGGGGGCCAGAGTAGAAGTACCTACTTCTCTTTCCGGCGTGCGTGATCGACACCTGGTAGGTCCCTTCGGCAGGCTATGCCCTGGTGCCGCCAGGTCGGAAGACATTTGCACCCCATGGGTCGCCTGCCTGGGTATAAGACTGGAAAGAAAATGCGGCTACCGGCTTCAAATCCCGGTATTGCCTGCGGTTTCCTGATCAAACGCCACTCAGTAGAACAGAAATACTCATCCTATCTCCCCGCCAGGCGCCCGCCTGGGTGCGGAAGATTTCCGAAAGCAACTCCGCACAAGGCCGGAGGCCACCGATGGAACCGGCGCAGTGTCGTTGTCAGGACGCCGGAAAGCTGTGCTGGCACCTCTACTGAGCGGGGGGATACCCAAGGGGGGCCGCCCCCCTTCGGGCGCACTTTTGGTTGCTTTTCTTGCGTGAGAAAAGTAACCCCAGCGGAGCGTCGCCCCCGCCGCCGCAAGCGGCAAATCCCTCTTTGGGTACTTTCTCTGGTGTAAGAGAAAGTACCGCGCCCGCCGGTGCGCGAACCGGCGACCTTAGCCCTTCCGGGCTGTCACGCTGCGGGTTGGACGCGCGGCCGGGTCGCTTTCGCTGCGACTCACTTCACAAACAGAACCGCTTCGCGATTCTTGGTTTGCAAAGCTCGCTCCGCTCCAAGCTCCCCTGCGCGTCTACCCTCCGCGCTTCTAAGAAAAAAAGCGCCGCTTCCGCGGCGCTTTTCAGCGGGTTCTCATTGGATTATTCAGAAAAATCAGAGTTGATCAGCTCCACCAGGGCGTTCACCGCCGCCTCCTCATCGGGGCCGTCGGCAATCAGATTGATGGTGGTACCTTTCACAATACCCAGGGAGAGGACGCCCAGCAGGCTCTTGGCATTGACGCGGCGCTCATCCTTCTCCACCCAGACGGAGCTCTTGAACTCGTTGGCTTTCTGAATGAAAAAGGTCGCGGGACGGGCGTGCAGGCCAACCTGGTTGTTGACAACGGTTTCTTTCATAAACATGAACGATTCCCTCCATCACAAATCTCGGCTTGGGGGTGCCGCGCTGCCACGCATCTCCCCGAAAGTTCACATAGATAGCATATCAAATTTACCACTTATCGTCAACAGCATTTTACACAAATCGTAGCCCGGCCTTTGGTGAAAAGCATGAGGCATTTCCCGGCGGATCTCCCGTCCGCCATGGCCTCCCGTCACTTCAAGGTCACTACTGTAACGCCGTCCTCTCCCTCGCCGTAGGCGCCGGGGCGGAAGCTCTTCACGTATCGGCTGCGCTTCAAATGCTCCCGGACGGCCTTACGCAGCGCCCCGGTGCCCTTGCCGTGGATGATGGTCACCGTCTCCAGCTTGCCCATCAGGGCGTTGTCCAGAAACAGGTCCACCGTCCCCAGGGCCTCGTCTGTCATCATCCCCCGCAGATCCAGCTCCGCCTTGGCCGCGGCGGCCCGGAACTCGTGCTTCACCGAGGCGGCGGCCTTGCGCTGCTTGTCCTTCCGGCTCTGCTGCTTCCGGGCGGTCTCCTCCTCCAGCACCCGCACCTCGTCCTGCTTGGCCTTGAGCTTCAAAATCCCCGCCTGGAGTTGGAGGGTGCCGTCCTTGTTCACTCCCACCACTTCCGCCTGGGTTCCGGTTTTCAGCAGTTCCACCGTGTCGCCTGCCACGGCGTCCCGGGTGGGGGGCGGCGGGGGGAGATCCTCTCTCCTACCTCCCAGGGCGTCCTCCGCCTGGTTGAGCCGGTGGCGCAGGGCAGACCGCTCCTCGTTGTCGTCCATCCACTCCTTCGCCTGCTCCTGGCGGCGGCGCATCTCGTCGAGCTCCCTGAAGGTGGCGTCGGCGGTATCCCGGGCCTGCTGGAGGATGGCCCTGGCCTCCGCCTGGGCCTTTTCGGTGGCGCGCCTGCGCTCCTCCTCGATGTGGGCGCGGTACTCCTGGGCCTGGGCCCGGTCCCGCTCCATCTCCCGGCGCAGCCGCTCGGCCTCCTCCCGCTCCTTCTCCATGGCCTGGCGCTGCACCTCCAGCTGGGAGAGCACGTCCTCAAAGCGGACATTTTCCGCGTCGATGCGGTCGGCGGCTTTCTGGATGATGTAGTCGGGCAGACCCAGCCGTCGGGAGATGGCAAAGGCGTTGGACTTGCCGGGCACCCCGATGAGCACCCGGTAGGTGGGAGCCAGGGTGTCCACGTCGAACTCGCAGGAGGCGTTTTCCACTCCCGGAGTGGACATGGCGTATATCTTCAGTTCGGCGTAGTGGGTGGTGGCGGCCACCCGCGCCCCCATGGCCCGGGTGGAGTCGATGACGGCGGCGGCCAAGGCCGCTCCCTCCACCGGGTCGGTGCCTGCCCCCAGCTCATCGAAGAGGATGAGGGAGCGGTCGTCCGCCTGCTCCAGGATGGCCACGATGTTCACCATATGGGAGGAGAAGGTGGACAGGGACTGGTCGATGGACTGCTCGTCCCCGATGTCCGCCAGCACCGACGAGCACACCCGGATCGCCGAGCCGTCGGCGGCCGGGATGTGCAGGCCGCACTGGGCCATGAGGGTCAAAAGGCCCAAGGTCTTGAGGGTGACGGTCTTGCCGCCGGTGTTGGGGCCGGTGATGACCAGGGTGTCGAAGTCGCGTCCCAGGTACAGGTCGTTGCGCACGGCGGTCTTGGGGTCCAGCAGGGGGTGGCGGGCCTTTTTCAGCTCAATGTAGTCCCCCAGGGTGGGCTCCATGGCCCCCATCCGGGAGGACAGCTTGGCCCGGGCAAAGATGGCGTCCAGGGTGATGAGGGTGCGGTAGTCGTCCTCGATGGCCTCCCGGACGTTGGCGCAGTCGGCGGATAGCTCGGCCAGGATGCGCTCGATCTCTTTCTGCTCCTTGCGCTCCAGCTCCTTGAGCTCGTTGTTGGCGTTGACCACCCCCATGGGCTCGATGAAGAAGGTGGAACCCGAGCCGGACACGTCATGGACCAGGCCGGGGATATCGTTTTTGTGCTCGCTCTTCACCGGCACCACGTACCGGCCTCCCCGCATGGTGATGATGGACTCCCTCAGGTACTTGGACTGATTGGAGGAGATGAGACGGTTGAGCACATCCCGCACCTTGCTCGCTGCCGCCCGCATGTGCCGGCGGATGTCCGCCAGCTCTGGGGAGGCGGCGTCGGCGATCTCCTCCTCGCTGAGGATGGCGCCGGTGATTTTGTCCTCCAGGAACCGGTTGGGGGTGAGGGACTGGAAGTAGCCGTCCAGCACCGATTTGGCGGTGGACTCCCCCATGCCGTACTCACGCACCGACCGGGCACAGCGCAGCACCTGGGCCATGTCCAGCAGCTCCCGGGTGTTCAGGCTGCCCCCCCGATCCGCCCGCTGGAGGGCGGCGGACACCGGCCGCACCCCAGAAAAGCCGGGGCTGCCCGCCTTCACCAGCAGGTCGAAGGCCGCCGAGGTCTGGCTCTGGAGCCGCTGCACCTCCGACCGATCCACGCTGGGCAAAGCCGTCCGGCACCGCTCCTTGCCCTCCTCGGTCACCGCCTCCTCCGCCAACAGGTCCAGCACCCGGGGCAATTCCAGGGTATGAATGGATTTCTCAAACAGTTGCGTCATGGTGATTCTCCCTAAGTTGGATTGTGGGGCTGGACGGGTTTCAGCCCCTTATAGAAGTCCAGGGTGCGAAATCCCCGCTCCAGCTGGGTGAGCAGGTAGGCCTCGGAGGCTGCCTCCAGCTGCTCCAGGGATCTGTCGTCTACCCGGAAGGAGAACAGCCGCTTGGGACTGCCTCCCACAATGTGCCGTAGGGCAGCCAGGGCGGCACCAGTCAGGGGCATGGCCGTCCCCTCCCCCGCTCCGCCCCGGCAGGCCTCGCAGCACACCACCCCCTGGCTGAGCAGCAGACTGGGGTCCTCCGGGTCGGGCCGGCCGCACACGGCGCACTCCTCCGTCATGGGCTCGTACCCCGCCAGGGCCATGGTCTTCCACTCAAAGGCGGTCTTGATCAGTCCCAATGGCAGGGCCATCTGATCCAGGGCGTGGAGGCAGTTGAGGATGAGGGAGAGCAGGCCCGGCTCTCTCTGGCCCTCCTCAGCAAGCAGCTCAATGACCTCGGCAAAATAGCTGGCCAAGGCCAGCTTGTCCAGGTCGGAGCGCACCCCGTCAAACCGCCGCTGGGTAGCCGCCTCCTTCACCGCCCAGCGCCCCTGGTACTCATACAGGGTCATCTCCGAGTACACCAGCAGCTGGCAGGGGGCGGCGATGGCGCTGCCCTTCTTCCGGCAGCCCCGGGCGGACACAGTGAGCTTGCCCTCCTGGTCGGTGAGGACGGTGAGGATCTTGTCCGATTCCTTATAATTCACTTCCCGCAGCACTAGGGCGTTGGTGGTCAGGTGCATGGCGATGTCCTCTCCCGCCGTGCGACGGGGCACAGGGCATAGAGAACGCACTTATCCTCCCGCTCCCCCCAGCCGTTCACCGGGTCGCGCTCTGTGGCCGAAAACCCGGCGGCCTCATGGGCAGCAATAGACGGGCCATTGTCCGGGTGGATGAGGCTGAACAGTTCCCAGGCTCCCCGGCGCTCCAGCTCTTGCACCGTATGGATCAGCAGCGCTTTCCCCCAGCCTTTGCCCCGGTCCCTGGGATTCGTCTCCACCGCCTCAAGGAACCACTGTCCCGTCTGGACTTCCACCGCCCGCAGGGCGCTGCCCCAGCGCCCCTGCCCCTGCTCTACCAGAAGCAACTGACCCGGGCGACGGACAAACTCCCGCAGAAAGGCCCCATATGCCCGTTCCATCTCCGCGGGGCTTTCAAAATTTCCCGCCAGGTCGTCCATGGATTCCCGGTAAACCTCCAACAGGCGCTTTACCACATCCTCGTCTGCTGCTGTGATGATCTGAAGCAACTTCGCTCCCCCCATGATCCGTCTCGTTCCGCCACAGCCCCGGCTGCCGGCTCTGGCGCGCTAAAAAACCGGCGCGGCATTTCCTCCGCGTTTCAATCCTCGGTGTAACCGAAGTTGCGGATGGCAGCCGCATCGTCCCGCCACCTCTCCTGTACCTTGATCCACACTTCCAGGTAGACCTTATCCCCCATGAAGGCCTCCATATCCTCCCGGGCCTGGGTGGATATCTTCTTGAGCATGGCTCCCTTTTTACCGATGATGATGCCCTTGTGGGACTCCTTCTCGCAGTAGATGGTGGCGTCCATCTCGATGACCTCGTCGTCCCGCTCGATGAACCGGGTGACCTCCACGGCGGTGCCGTGGGGAATCTCCTTGTCCAGGCAGAGAAGCAGCTTCTCCCGGACAATCTCGGCGCACACCTGCCGCTCGGGCTGGTCGGTGACCATGTCCTCGGGGAAGAGCTGGGGACCCTCGGGCAGGAACTCGCCCAGCACCTTGAGCAGGTCCTCCAGACCCTCGCTGTTCTTGGCGGAGATGGGGAGGATGGCATCGAAGCTGTGTTTCTCGCCGTAGGCCTGCATGACGGCCAGCAGCTCGTCCTTCTTCACGGTGTCAATCTTATTGATGACCAGCACGGAGGGCACACCCAGAGCCTTGATGCGCTCGATGAGCTCCTCCTCCGGCCCGCCCACATGGGGGATGGGCTCCACCAGCAGCAGGGCGCAGTCCACGTCGGAGAGGCTGGAGGTGACGACCTTCACCATGTAGTCCCCCAGGGCGGACTTGGGCTTGTGGAGGCCGGGCGTGTCCAGCAGGATATACTGGGTGTCCTCCCGGTTCACCACGCCGTAGATGCGGTTCCGGGTGGTCTGTGCCTTGTTGGAGACGATGGCTACCTTTTCCCCCACCAGGGCGTTGGTCAGGCTGGACTTGCCCACGTTGGGCCGTCCGCACACGGTAATCATGGCGACGTTTTTGATGTTTGACATAGGTGATCCTCAACTTTCTTTGAGCATTTTCGCGGGCGATCCCGCCCCGCCTGTTTCACAGTATCACACGCCCGCCGGAAAAACAACCGTTCCGGTGGCATTTCTTCGGGGAGATGCGGGAATTTCAGCAAAATTGCGGCGCTTCTGCTCTTGCCAGGGGCCTATGGAGCTGGTATACTGATAGAGATTTTGTCGAATTTACTCCGGGAGGTGCATATATGTCAGCCTCGGTCCCCACTCTCTTCACGGAAACCACGCTGGACGGCTTCCCCCTGTGGGTGGTCCTTCTGATCTGCGGCGGCGTCTTTCTGGCCGGCTTCATGGACGCCATTGCCGGGGGCGGCGGCATCATCTCCGTCCCCGTGTACCTGATGGCCTTCTCCGGCCTGCCCACCCACTTTGTTCTGGGCACCAACAAGCTCTCC
>ERZ779866.1331-NODE-1331-length-25380-cov-11.045923_pt1 | contig 25380 bp, 41 predicted proteins | sample MGYA00511248_ERZ779866 | MGnify/ENA primary metagenome ERZ779866 (study PRJEB29588, sample SAMEA2155758) | human gut metagenome | biome: human gut; feature: human-associated habitat; material: faeces | place: Denmark | collected 2008/2010 ... | reverse complement strand
GTCACGGATATTTTCCAGCCAGTTCAGGTAGATCTTACCAAAACGTTCCGGTACGAATTTTAATTCGCCGGTCTTGATCGCATTGATCGCCGGTTTGGCAAGCTCATCCATCTTAACAAACCACTGTGGTTTGATCATCGGTTCAACGGTTGTCTTACATCTGTCATGTGTTCCAACGTTGTGTACATGTTCTTCGATGCTTACAAGGTATCCTTCTTTTTCCAGATCTTCTACGATTGCTTTTCTTGCTTCGTAGCGATCCATTCCGGAATATCTTCCGTATCCTTCTACGATGGTAGCATCATCATTCAGGATGTTGATTTCCGGAAGATTATGTCTCTTTCCTACTTCAAAGTCATTCGGGTCATGTGCCGGAGTGATCTTTACCGCTCCTGTTCCGAACTCTTTGTCTACATAGTAATCCGCCACGATCGGGATCTCTCTGTTTACAAGCGGAAGGATCACGTTTTTGCCGATAATATCCTGATATCTCTCGTCATCAGGATGTACCGCGATCGCCGTATCTCCAAGAAGCGTCTCCGGACGCGTTGTCGCGATCTCAAGGAAACGGTCTGTTCCTACGATCGGATATTTGATGTGCCAGAAGTTGCCTGCCTGCTCCTCATGCTCAACCTCTGCATCAGAAATAGAAGTCTGGCACACGGGACACCAGTTAATAATCCGGGAACCCTTATAAATGTATCCCTTCTCATACAGCTTGCAGAATACCTCTAAAACAGCGTCGGAACAGCCCTCATCCATCGTAAATCTCTCTCTGTCCCAATCCGCAGAGGAGCCCAGCTTGTGCAGCTGATTAATAATCCGGGTACCGTACTCTTTTCTCCAGTCCCAGCATTTTTCCAGGAAGCCTTCCCGTCCCAGATCCTGCTTGTCAATGCCTTCATTTTTTAATTTGTCAATGACCTTTACCTCAGTTGCAATGGCTGCGTGGTCGGTACCAGGCTGCCACAGCGCCTCATAGCCCTGCATCCGCTTGTAGCGGATGAGGATGTCCTGAAGGGTAGCGTCCATGGCGTGGCCCATATGGAGCTGGCCGGTGACGTTGGGAGGCGGCATGACGATGCAGAAGGGCTTCTTGTCGGGGTTGGGCTCGGCGTGGAAGCAATTGCTGTCCATCCAGGCCTGATAGATCTTCCCTTCCACCTCCCGGGGTTCATAGGTCTTAGGCAGTTCTTGTCTCATAATGTTGTCTCCTGTATATTTCAGTAAATTCTTCTTTTACGCTATGGTTCAGATCAAGACAGGCGCCAGTCCCGTCCGCTCCGCCAGAAACGGCAGGAAGGATACCGGTTCCCCCTCTGTCATATCCCGTTTTTTCAGGATCAAAGCATTGGTCTTGGAAAAACTCAGCACAAAAAGATCTTCTGTTTCGATGACAGCGTTCATTTCCCCATAAGGAATTTGCTGGAGGGACTCTCGCGCCCGGACGGATATGCCATTCTCAAGGAAGCGTACATCTTCGCCGCCGGAGTCAGCCAGAGCCGCCAGCAGCTGCTCAGCCTGTCTCTGCTCCCGGCGGTGAGGTCCCTTTCTCCGGGGCAGGAGGTACAAAACACCGCTCACCACACACAGGGCCCCCACCACCAGAAGCTGCGTCAGTTCCTGAGGTTCCATCAGGCCAGGGACCAACAGCAGGAAGCCCAAAATCAGCAGAATGATGCCATAGATCCGATACCGGACCCGCCGGCGCTTGAGAACAGCCTCCGGCGCCTTTGGCATACTGTTCAACCGGTCGGTAACGGACCACATGCCCGGCATAGTCCGGCGGCTGTGGAGTTCCAGCCGCTTGTCCAGGGCCCGGGCCAGCTGGGGTTGCAGAGCAGCCTTTTCCTCGGCCGTCACACAGGTCGCAGCAAAACGGTAGTCCACAGGTGCCCCCTTTCTCAAAAAGAAACGCCCCGAGCCAACAATTGGCTCGGGGCGAAAAACTTCCGCGGTACCACCCGAATTTCCCCTTAAGGGGACACTCATGCTCCCAATAACGGAGGAGATCCGCCGGCATTTACTGGGGCGCTTTAAAAGCGACCTTTCCCGCCGGGGCTCTGGGGCGACTTCCGCCGGCGCTTCACAGGACCTTGCACCAAACCGGTCCCTCTCTGCGCATCCGCCGCAGGCGTACTGCTCCCCTTCACAGCCATATTCTTGTTTAGTATATCCGGCAAAAAACCGTTTGTCAAGGCCGGAAATCAGGCCAGCAATCCGATACCAAGCCCCAGCAGAGCGCCCGCTGCCACCTGAAGGGGCGTATGGCCCATAATGATCTTCAAGTCGTCGGCAAAATCCTCCGCCGTCAGCTTCTCTACATGCTCCAGGAGCTGATTGACCAGCCGGGCAGTATCTCCGGCGCTGCGCCGGACATTACACGCATCGTACATCACTACAGCAGAGAGGACTGCCGCCAAAGCAAACGCCGGGCCATCGATCCCGTAAAGTTTGCCGATAGCAGTGGCGGCAGCTACCACCAGAGCTGAGTGGCTGCTGGGCATTCCTCCGCTGGACACAAACCGTGAGGCATCAAACCGGCGCAGGATCACCAGGTCCAAAATCACCTTGATGAGCTGGGCCAGGAACCAGGCCAGCAAAGCACAGTCAATGATTGCGTTTCCTGTGAGCATGCCGAACCGAACCGTCATCAGTTCCTCCTGTCCGCCAGGCGCTCCGCCAGATTCAGCAGGAATTCACATCCCTGCAGGTCGGCAATGGCGTTTTTCGCCTTAGCTGTCTCCTGTGCCACCAGCTTCTCACTGTCCTCCAGTCCCAGGAGGTCCACAAAGGTTATCTTACCGTCCCGCTGATCTGAGCCCACCGTCTTGCCCAGGATCTGCTGGTCAGCGATCACATCCAGGATATCGTCCCGCACCTGGAAAGCAAGACCGATATGCTGGGCGTACTCCGCCGCCCGCTCCCGCTGACGGCTGTCTGCCCCCGCGGCAATACAGCCCAGCTCCGCCGCTCCCTGGATCATAGCCCCGGTCTTGAGGCTGTGGAGCAGCTCCAGCTCGCTGCGGTTCCGGCCCAGGCCCAAAATATCCAGGGTCTGACCGGCCACCATGCCGTCAGCGCCGCAGGCTCTGGCCAGCACGGTTACCGCCTCCGCCCGCTGCCGGTCATCCACACCGGGAGCCGTGGCAATGATCCGGAAGGCCTCCGCCTGGAGGGCGTCTCCCGCCAGCACCGCCATGGCTTCGCCATAGACCTTGTGGCAGGTGGGCTTGCCCCGGCGCAGGTCGTCATCGTCCATGCTGGGCAGATCATCATGGATCAGGGAATAGGTGTGGACCAATTCCAGAGCACAGCCGAAGGGAATGGCCCGCCGCCACTCGCCGCCCATCAGGTCACAGAATGCCAGCGTCATCACCGGTCGTACCCGTTTGCCGCCGGCCATCAGGCTATACCGCATGGCCTCCTGAAGCTTGCCATAGGGCTTGTCTACAGAAAACAGCCCTCCCAAATATTCCTCTACCGCCGAACGGTAGGTATCATAACGCAGCTGAAACGCGCACATGGCTATTACTCCTCCTCTGCAAAAGGCGTCTCCACTGGCGCCCCATCTGTCCCTTTCTGAAGCTTGACCACCTTCTGCTCCGCGCTGTCCAGCATGGCAGTGCAGAGCTTCACCAGGCCTGTTCCCTCCTCAAAGAGGGCCAGAGAATCCTTCAGCTGGGCGTCCCCCCGCTCCAGCAGAGAAACGATCTCCTCCAGACGGGTGATATTCTCCTCAAAGCTCTTTTCCTTCTTCACGCTCATGGGTGTCCTCCTCTGTGTAAGCGTTCTCTACCCGACAGTCCAGCCGTCCCTCCGCCAAGGTTACCGATACCCGGTCCCCCGGAGATACATCAGCAGCGCGGCGCAAAACCTGTCCCTTCTGATCTGTCGCCATGGCGAAGCCTCTGCCCAGGACCTTCAAAGGGCTCATCGCGTCCAGAGAGGCCGCCAAAGCCCCCAGCCGCTGCCGGGGACGGCTCAGGCGGGCGGATGCGGCATAGCCCAGGTTTTTCTGCAGGTGGGCCAGCAGCATCCGTTTGTCCTGGATCACAGCCATAGGATCTGTCAGCACCCGCTTGCCTGCCAGGGTCTCCAGCCGCCGGCGCAGCAGCTCCAGCCGTTTGCTCTGGGAGCGGGCCATATGGAGCCGGGCGCTCTGGAGCTTCTCCAGCAGCTCTCCCTGATCCGGCACGGCGATCTCCGCCGCATGGGAGGGCGTGGCCGCCCGGACATCTGCCACAAAATCCGCGATGGTCACATCCGGCTCATGGCCCACAGCGGAGATAACAGGAATTTCTGAATCAAAAATAGCACGGGCTACCCGTTCGTCGTTGAAAGCCCACAGGTCCTCGATGGACCCGCCGCCCCGTCCGGTAATGATGAGATCCGCCACTTTGTAGCGGTTGGCATAGCGGATGGCACCTACGATCTCCGGCGGGGCCTCCGGGCCCTGTACCCGGACCGGCAGCAGCTTTACCTTCACCAAGGGGTACCGCCGGCGGAGGATACGGATCATGTCGTGGACCGCCGCCCCGGCGGAGGATGTAATGATGGCGATGGACTGGGGGTAAGCCGGCAAAGGCTTCTTGTGGCTCTCGTCAAAGAGCCCCTCCCGCCACAGCTTCTCCTTCAGCTGCTCAAAGGCTACGTGGAGATCCCCCACGCCGTCGGGACTGAGGGCGTCACAGTAGAGCTGATAGGCTCCGTCACGGGGGAACACGGTAATACGGCCCTGAGCCAGCACCTTCATACCGTTTTCCGGCCGGAACCGAAGGCGCATGGCCTGACCCCGGAACATGACACAGCGAATGGCGCTCTGTTCATCCTTGAGCGTAAAATAGTGGTGCCCCGAGGGGTACATCTTATAGTTGGACAGCTCACCCCGGATACAGATATTCCCCAATTGAGGCACATCATCCAGAATGGCTTTGATCAGTTCGTTGACTTCCGATACCGCAAAAACCTGCCGCTCCATACCATCACCTCCGCAGCAGAGCAAAAAAGAAAGAGCGCACTGTATGGTGCGCTCTTTGACCGATTTTTCTCACGCCTCCGGCCCGGTCTCCTCAGTCCGGGTCTCAGCGGGATCTGCCGCTTCGGCAGACTGCGCCGCAGACACATCTCCCGCCTCCTTGCGCACGAAAGAGCCCAGGATACCGTTAATGAAGCGCACCACGTCGCCGCTTTCGTACTTCTTGGCGATCTCCACTGCCTCATTGATAGCGGCTCCGTTGGGGATCTCCGGCATGTAGAGGATCTCATACATGGCAAGGCGCATGATGGCCGACGCCACCAGGGGGATCCGGTCGAATTTCCAACCCACGGCGTACTTTTCAATGTACTGGTCCAGCTCATAGCTGTGCTCAGCGATTCCCTTGACCACCTTGCGGATATAAGCCTGCTGGCTGGGTCCGGGAAGCTTGCCGTATACCTCGTACTCGGGAGCCAGCTGGTCAAAACGATTGGCATTGAGCCTGTCGTTGAGAAGCTCCTCAGCACTCAGGTCGGTAAAGCTCAGCTCGTAGGAGAGATGCATGGCGATCTCACGGGCTACATTTCTAATCATCGTACAGCTTCCTTTCTCTCTCTGCCGGCGCAGAAGGGCCGGCTTCCTTACTGGAAGCTGACGCCGCCTACATGGACATTTACCGCTTTGGCGGCAAATCCGGTCATAGACTCAACCGCAGTCGATACCGCGTTCTGGATCTTTTCAGCTACCTCGGGGATGGGGTACCCATAGCGGATCATCACATAGAGGTCAATGACCGCACCGTCCTCATCCACGGCGACCCGTACGCCCCGGGCGTTGGACTTTTTGGTGGCCAGGCTCATCATCCCGCCGATCCCTTCCACCTCGGCAGCAGCGCCGCCGGCGATGGTGGCCAGCACATCCTCGGAGATGTGGATGCAGCCCAGCTCCTCCGGGTGAGTCATATAGTCTTTGTTTTCGCCCATATTATGACACTCCTTGTAAAGTAGGTATGCAAATTGGCTTATCTATTGTACCACCATATTCCATAAAATACAACCAGAATTTTTGTCTGTACACAATATCCTCCCGCCGCGGACAGCAAAACACGCAGGCGCCCGGAATATTTCCCTCCGGCGCCTGCGTGCTGCCTCCCTTTAATTTGCCTCCATGATCTTGATCTGATCGGCGGTATAATCCGTCTCACTGAGGACGATGTCCGTGATCTTGGCCACATCCTCTGTCTGAAGTCCGTCCTCCGCCGCCGACACCACTACACTGACACTGTTCTCACCCATAAATGCCACGCAGTCGGCATACCCTTTGGCGATCACCAGATTCTCGATCTGGCTTTCCAGCATGGTGTACCCCGCCATGGTCTGAATGGCCTGGTTGGCCTCATCAATGGCTGCCTGCTCTGCGCCTTCCTGCTCCGCCGCCTCCCGCAGGAGGCTCAGGGCATTGTCCCGGGATTGCTGGCGACTGAGCCGGGCGGTATCAAAATAACTGCTGACGGCCGCAGTTCCCTCATCCTGGGCGGAGACCACCTCGCCGCCTACCAGGGAAGCGTCTCCCAGCACCTTGGTGCTGTCACCCTTTTCAGTCTGCTGCTGGGCGGATACCTCTGCCACATCGTTTGCCGCGTCTCCGGCATAGCGCCAGTTGAGGTACACCGCCGCACAGACAAACAGCAGCACCGTAGCCACCACAGCATTCCGTTTCCATTGCCTTCTCATCTCACGTTTTCCTCCCATATTTTGTATTCCTTTCACTGATTTGTTCCGCTTTGCCAGCGCACCACAGCGATCCGGTCCGTGCCAAGGCCCGTCAGGGCCGCCACCGCCTCCGTTACCTGGAGCCGCACCGCATCGCTGCCGCCGCCCTCACACACCACCAGAGCGCCCCGGTACTGAGGGGACCGCTCCTGGGTAACGATCACGCTGTCCTCTCCCCCGTCAGATAAGATCACCGTCTCTGTGGAGCGGTCATAGTCATCAGGCGCCTGGACATTGCCGCTGTAGCGAAGGGTACTGTCTGAGGCCAGCACCTTCTCCCCGCTGCTCTGGAGGGTGAGCATGACCTCCACCCGGCCTACGCCGCTGATCTTGCCGAGAATGTCCTCCATGGCAGTTTCCAGTTCTTCCAGCTCGCCCTGCTGCTCCACCGCCGGTTCCACCTGTGTGCCGCCGCTGTCCTCTGTCCGCTGAGGCCAGGCCAGCAGCAGAGTCCCCAGAGCCACTACCAGCAGCACATATTTGTACCGGCCCAAAACCTCCAGCGGTTTCATCCACTTTCCTTTTTCCCGCTCCATACGTTCTCCTCCAGCCATATTTGCTTCCCAGCGGGAATCCCCACCTCCTCCTCGATCAGCGCCGACAAACCCGCATGATAGGCGCCGGTTATGGTCACCGTATCCGGCAGAGGAATCCCATCCTCTCCGGCGGACACCGTTACCTCCACCGTACACGACAGGCCCAGCCGGTCCGCTTTGTCCCATATATATGCGCTGGTTTTCTCCGCTATGATTGCCGAAAGAGCCGCCATCTGCTCCTCCTCATATTTTTCCGTCTGCCGGAGCGTCTCCTGCCGGAAGGACCCTGCCTCCAGGCTCAGTCCCTCCCAGTCCCAGCTGCCCAGCGGACGCAGGATCGCCAATACCAGCAGCAGTCCGCCCACCAGCCGCACCGCCACCTGCTCCCGGCCATCCGGGGCCAGCTGCCGGGCCAGGCCCGCGGCAAAGGCGGTCAGGACGATCCCCAGCAGCCACTGCCGCAGCCCCTCCATCATGCCGTCACCGCCGTCAGCGATGACACGATGGATACCAGCAGCAGCAGTGCCGAGGCACCTGTCATAGCCAGCACCAGACCAAAGGCGTCCCCCAGCATGGCGATCAGCCGGATCAGCTGCTTTTGTCCCACAGTGGCTGCCACCATGGCGGCCCCCTGATAGAGAAGGTACTGTACCCCCAGCCGCAGGAAAGGCGTCAGGCACAAGGCCAGCACCGCCAGCATACCCAGCACGCCGGCGGCGGCTTTCAATATCCCCGCCCCGGCCAGCACGCTCTCCGCCGCCTCCGACAGGATACTGCCTACCACCGGCACCGCACCGGAGATGGCGGTCTTAGCCAGCTTTACCGCCCGTGCGTCTGTAGCCCCCGCTACCGCGCCGGTGACAGTAAGATATGTGGTAAAAAGGAACAGAAGTCCTCCTAACAGCCAGCCGATCCCTTTCTTCAGAAGCTTTCCGATACTCTCCAGGGCAGGTCCCTCCAGCACAGTCCCTGCCGCTGCCACTCCCACATAGAGATACACCGCCGGCAGCAGCAGTCCCTCGATGACTGTCAGCAGCACATCAGAGAAGAACACGGTGCCCACCTGACGGACGGATGCACCGGTGATGCCTCCGGAAGCGGCAGTGGCCGTGGCCATCACCGGCAGCAGAGCCTTGCTGAACTGGGAAATCCCCTCCACCGTCTCCCGCCCCAGGCCGATAAGAGCCTCCAGATCCCCGGCAGATACCGCCGTGATCCACAGAGCGCCGCTGACAGTGATGCACCGCCCCACAGTCCCCCGCCGGTCCGGCACCATACTCTCCACCGCTCCCAGGACCACCACGCCGCACATCAGGGCTGCCACGCTTTTTACCCCTGCCAGCAGGTAGTCCTTCATCTCCTCCCTGCTTTTTTCCCAGAGGGAGGCCACGCCGGAGGCAAGGCCCATATCCCCCTCTTCCGATACCTCCACCCCGTCGGGAACGGCCTGAAGTAATTCCTCCGGGAGCTCGCCGGTCAATTCCTCCGCAGCAGCCTGTCCGCCTAGAAGGATACATGTCATCAGGCACAGTAAAATCCCTATCGCCGCACGCTTGTACCGTACATTCATCTCCCGTCACTCCTATGTAAAGTATCCCATCAGCAGTCCTGCCACCGCCTCCAGCAGCGGCAGGGAAATGAGCAGAGCCGCCGCTGCCCCGGCCAGTTCCACAACGGTCCCCAGCGCCTGGGAACCGCTGTCCCGGCACAGATCACCGCATAGCCGGCTCACCAGCGCTGCCGCCACTGTCCGCAGCAAAATAGACACATGGCTGCTGTCCACTCCCGCCTGGTCAAACAGCGTCCGCAGCTGTTCCAGCAGGGGCGCCGCCAGAGCCAGCACTCTGGCCGTCACGACAGCCGCTATGGCCAACACCAGCAGCAGGGCCTGCTCCGGCGCATTCTTCCGCAGGACCAATATGGGAAGCAAGCACAGGGCGCACAGCCCCATCAGACGCAGCAGCTCCATGACTAGAACCCGAAAAGGGTCTTGATGAGCTGGAAGAGATTGCTGATCTCCTGTACTAGCATCATCATCACCACCACCAGTCCCGCCAGGGTGGTCATCATGGCCTGCTCCTCCCGGCCGGAGCGCACCAGCAGCTGGTTGAGTACTGCTACCACAATGCCGATAGCCGCAATTTTAAAAATCAGATCAATATCCATGGTCAAATCAGTACCAGGATCAGGAAACACGCCCCCGACAGACATACTGCCGCCGCCAGGCGGCCTTCCGCCGCCTGCCTGGCACGCTCTTCCCGCAGAAACCTGGTAAGCTCCTCTCTCGTTTCCTCAATGGCCCGTTCCAAGGCTTTCCCGCCCACCGGCAAAAGTGGTCCCAGATGGGACAGCATCCCATCCAGCGGAGGCGGAAGGCCCCCAGCGGCCTGGGCCCAGCAGTCCCCAAAGGACCGTCCCTCCTCCCGGTCCAGCAGCACCAAAAGCGGTCTCCACATCCACCGTCCCCCCAGGCCTCCGGCAAGATCCGCCGCCAGGATCTCCGGCAGAGGACGGCGGGCAGTACAAACGTGACTTACCAGCACACCCAAGTCCACCAGCAGCGCCTGGGCCAGGCGCAGAGGGATCAGGCTCTGCCGTCTGGCCAGGATGAACCCTCCGGCCGCACCGGTCAGTACCAAAACAATACCCAGCCATCTCACAGCAATTCCTCCACCCGGCATTGGCGCTCCGCTCCCCTGCCATGGATCACCACCGCCCTGCGGAACACACCGCTCTTTAAAAGCCGCCGCATCACCGTCCTGCGGCGCAGATCCTCCACAGATGCGCCGTGGGCAGTGGCCAGGATCGCCGCACCACAGCCCGCCGCCGACAGTACCGCTCCGCCATCCTCCGGCAGGGCGATCTCATCCAGAGCAATGACCTGCGGGTTCATGGCCCGCAGCAGCATCGGCACTCCCACCGCCTTGGGACAGCCATCCAGGATATCCGTGGAGGGTCCTACCTCCAGCTGGGGCCTGCCGCGATGTACTGCCGCCAGCTCTCCCCGTTCGTCCACCAGGGCCACCCGCATGGGGGCTGCCAGACGGCTGCCTTCGCTGAGCAGACGCACCAGATCCCGCAGTAAAGTGGTCTTGCCGCCCCCCGGCGGGGAAATGATCAGCGTACTGTGGAGGCCCTCCTCTGTCAGCAGTTCCTCCAGCAGAGGCTGCGCCACCCCGGGACATGCCCGGGGAATCCGGATCGCCACTGACGTCAGATCCCGCAGGCCCCGGTTCTCCCCCTGTTCCGGCAGGGCCGTTCCGCACAGGCCTACCCGAAAACCGCCTGCTGCCGTAACAAAGCCCTGGCGGATCGTCTCCGAAGCGGCATAGGGGGAATACTCCGTAGCCTTGTCCAAAATACGCTCCAGATCCCCTCCATCCACCACAGCTTCCGTCATAGGCAGCTCCCCCTCCGGCAGTGTCACTGCCAGGGGATGACCGACCCGCAGCCGTAATTCTTCCGCCCGGGCCTGCCGGGCCGGTTCCAGAGCCAGCGCTGTCTGGCGCAGCCTCTCCGGCAGCAGGCCGCAGGCTTCCCGGTACCGCCCCGCCGCATATTCCTCCGTCATGGGCATCCCTCCCTGTCCTTTCTGCTCCCACTGTATGAGGGCTCGTCCCCAAATATGACGGGCATAACGAAAAAGCCTCCGCTCCACCATGTCCGGTAGAGCGGAGGCCTTAGCCACAGCATATATTATTCTATTAAAAGCGGCGTCACGGCTCCTCCGGAGAGGGGTCCGTTTTCTTTTCCGGTGCTTCCTCTGCTTCAAAAAGAACGGCCAGGATCTGGGAGTAAATGCGTTCCGCATCAGCCCGGAACCGCTTTTGCAGGGTTTGGGCCATATCCTCCCGAGTGACCAAAAGATCCAGTTTCATAAGATGATCCAGTTCATCGCTGAGGGAAAGGGACACCGTATAGCCCCCCTCCTGCCGGGGCTGGACCTGTGCCTGGACCAGCGCGCGGCGCTTGAGGCGCTCATTGTGGCCCACCAGATTCTGGTCTACCTGCATCCGTACGGAATAGGGCAGGCTGGACTCACAGATAGCGCCGTTGAGCCGCCCTTTCTCCGTGATGGCATAGAGGCCGTCGTCGCTCAGGGTCAGATGATCCGTACGGACCAAATCCGCCAGGCACTCGGAAAAGTCAAAGTAGTCCACGCCGCCGTCACACATGCTCAGGTCCTGCAGCACTTCAAAAGGAACCGGTTCAATGATCCGGGACGCAATGTATAGGATCAGGAATTTGATCTCAAGCTTGCTGCTGATGAAACCGAAATCAGACATGACCCACCTCCTGCACAGACTGCTTTCCGCCTTTATTATACCCGCCTGAGACAGATTTGTATAGCCCGAATTTTCACAAACGTCCACGCGGCGCATAAACTGGAAATGAAGGCAGACGCCTTCCATAGTTTTACTTAGTAGGAGGTCCATTATGCCTGAACGCATTGTACCCGGCCCAGTATCCGGTTCCAAGGATAGCTGTGAGGCCGTTTGTATCCATACCAAAAAGATTTATGATGCCTGCCGTGAATAGCATGAAGCAGTTTAGAGGATTCACTCCAGATCTTCACGCAGGACGACTTCTATGGAGAAATCTGCAGGTTTCGTCTTTTTCTTTTTGGTGTAATAGATCACCGCCACGATGGACTGCAGGAGATCCTTCTTTCCCGCAAGGCTCGCCTCCTGGTAGTTGGCCAGGACTTCCTTCAGCCGCTCCAGCTGCTTGCGTTTATCCCTGCCCAGCTCCGTGCGGACCTTTCCCTCCAGCTCCTCGATACGTCCCCGGAGCCGCTCCTCATCTTCAGAGAGCACCGCCATCCGCTGGGCGAAGATCTCCCGGGTGTAAGTGCCATCCTCCAGGAAGGTATACAGCCGATCCCGACGACCGGCCAGCCGCCCCAGCTGCTCCCGGGTCTGGGCCAGCTCCTTCTCCAAGGCTGCCGTGTCCGGCGGCGCCTGCCGGCTGAGGCTGATTTCCAGTCCCCGGGCAATCTCCTGCAGCTGCAGCAGCACCGCCTGCTCCACCAACTCAAACTTTGCCCCTGCTGTACAGCCTGGTGTGGGGCACAGGAGGTACGCCACCCCTTTGTTCTTCCCCTGCATATTGCAGCCACGGCCGCACTGGGAACAGCGGACAAGCCCTGCCAGCGGGCTGGCCACGTGCTTATTATCGATGTAGAAATAGCGGCTCTTTCGCCGTGCCTGCACCTCATCCCACAGATCCTGGTCAATGATGGCCGGATGTTTTCCATCAATGATCGTCCACCGGTCAGCGGTGTTATACACTACCACCCGCCGGCGCTGCTCCCCTACCCCAGTCTTAACCGTGTTGGTCCGGTTCCACCGGATCTTGCCAACATAGACCGGGTTATCCAATATCTGGCGGATGGTGTTCCGGTTGAAGCGGCTCCCTCGGCGGCCATGGGCTCCCATGGCATTGACCGTCTGCTCGATCCGGGTGCAGCCGTTCCCGGCGGCGTACATCCGGAAAATGGTCCGCACGATCTCCGCCTCCTCCGGCACGATCTCCAGGGTGGGCAGTTTATTGATCTCCGTCTTGCGGTACCCAAAAGGCGGATTTGCCATGTAGGCCCCCTGCTCCACCGAGTGGAGCACTCCCCGGCGCAGGCGTTTTGTGATGAGCCGGTACTCGCTGCGGCTGAGGAAGGTCTGCATCTCCGCTGCCTCCTCGTCTATGTCCTGGGTCAGGTCATAGGTCCGCTCCGGGGTGACAATCAGCGTCTCAGATCCTTTGAAGGTGTCCAGGATGATGCCCTGGTCATACATGCCGCCGCGGCCAAGACGCTGCATGTCCATACAGAGGACAGCTGCATACCGCCCCTGGGACACCGCCTCCAGGAGCCGGAGCATCTGAGGCCGGGCGAACAGGCTCTCGCCGGAGACCACTTCCTCGTAGACATCTTCCTCCCGGATCAGGAAGCCGTACTTCTCCGCGAAGGCCGTCAGGGTGGAGCGGTGGCGGGAGAGAGTCTCCTCCAGGCCCATATGCTCCTCTGCCCGGGATTTTCTCAAGTACATGGACGCCGGCACCAGCCGGCCCTCTGCACGCATCTGCTCCAGCAACTCACGGGTCATGGGGTCCCTCCTTTACTGGGCTAATTCCTTGTCTGATCCTTAGTCTACATTGCGGTTTTTTCCATAGAACACTCTGCCGGAGGCCAGGATCTTCCGGTAGCCACATCCCAATGCAAAGGCCTTGTTCGGGTGGACGCACTGCTTGGCATCACTGCACTCCATATACCGAGAGCAACAATCCCACTCCTTTGGCAACCGGTTGATCACATCTATCACCAAAGACTCCAACATCTCACCATAATGGCTGATATGGGATTCTTGTATCCCAAAGTGGAAAAAACCGCCGGCGACTTTTTTAGAATCAACATGAATCGCATTGTTACAGATGACTTTTTCTGATGCCTCCGGGACCTCTATGTATCTGGTATTCGTGCGCAAGCACAAGCGGAAACAAAGGGAATTTGCATACAGAAGGGAACTATACGATTTCCCGGATCTGATCCGGACATTTTCCGGGTCAGCCCCAACACTAGCAGCCGCCTTTTTCAAGCGGGGCAGAAGATCTCCAAGGACCTCCTTCTCTTTCTTGCCAGTGGCGTCAAATTCAGATAATGTGATCTGATCGCTCATACTTGCGTCAGCTCCTTTCCCGCTGAAGGACATGCCTTCACAAGATCAATAAACTCCTTTTCTGATAGGATGCAGATATTTGCCTTGCCGGATTCGTTAAGCTCATAAGCCTTTTCCTCTTTTGTGCTGCGGCCATCGTCTCCCACAAGCGTCGGATCCTGAGCTCCCACAACCAGGTAGTCCGTCTTTTTAGATACGCCGGATTTTACTAGAGCACCCACATCGGCAGCCATCTGCATGGCACTCCGACGGTCAATAGATAGTTCTCCGGTAAATACGATACTTTTCCCACAGAGCGGGTGGTTCTGATCAAAAGCATCTGTACATGGGCAGATTTCTCTGGGACTGACGGACTCAAAGTGCTTTTGTCTCTCTTTGTTTTCCTGATGCTTCAGGACTTCCATTGGCTGAAGATCGGAAAAATTGTAAATCTTGACATGGGACTGCCGAAAGCAGAAGTCTATCAGGCGCTCCTCACCTGAAGCCCTGACACAGGCGAGTGCGACCTTTGCACAAGCCTCTGCATCCGCAAGAGCATTATGATGCTGGCCCATAGGAATGCCAAACCATTCTGCACAATTACTGAGGCTTTTTGTCCCCTTCACAATCCCCTTACAGAGATTCATTGTGTCGATGTATTTGAAATTATCAGGTTCAATTCGGTCACGCTTACAGCACTGATCCAGTACCGACATATCAAATTTTGCGTTATGCGCCACGACAGGACACCTGCCAAAAAAAGCGATCAGATCATCATACCAGATTTTCCAAAATGGTCTCTCTTTTTCAGTTGCCTCCGGGGTAATCCCGTGAACCTCTATATTTTGCGCATCATACATATTTCCAGGCGGCTGGATCAGCGAATAATATCTATCAATGATTTCTTCACCTTTCACCGCAACAATTCCAACAGCACAAGCGCTATCCATACGGCTGGTCGCTGTTTCAAAATCAATGGAAATAAAGTCAGGGATAGTAAGTTGTCTCTTCATTTTCTCCCTACTCACCGTGTCCGAATTGGACACTTTTAGTTTTTGTTGTACACATCCGTGCAATTTATGCCAAATGTCGTCGTAATGGTATATCACCACAAAGGAGGCTGCCATCATGACCGAACAAGAACGCATTGCCGAGTTCCGCCGGCTGGAAGCCAGCATCAATCCTTTGGATCTTCGTGGGTACCTGCTTGCGCTGTAAGATAGCGCATGTACCGCAGGGCCTCCTCCTGCAGATCAGGAGGCAAAGACCTGAACAGCGCCTCGTTTTCCGACAGCCCGTCGCCGTCTCCGGTGGCGGGCTTTTTACTTTTTTCCTCTCCAAGGAGATATCCAGTGGTCGTGTTCAATACCGCTGCAATTTCTGGAAGCCTCCGCTGGTAAGATTTGGACTTGCCAGTCCTCCAAGCGCTTATGACAGATTGGACAACACCCAGGGCATCCCCAAACTCTCTTTGATCATGGAACTTATTGTCCGCAATCTCAAATATTCTTTCTGCCACACCGTCCATGGGCATCACCTCCGTCATATTTACTAAATTCTTTTTTTAATTGTAAGGGCCCTAGCAAAAGGGAGAAAAGCCGTGCGATTCTCAAAACCAGATTGACGTATCGCGATTCGCGATTTATGATAATACCGTAAGTTACACAACAGCCCGCACGGTGGCTGCCACAGAAGGAGGTGAGGCTGAAATGTACATATACCTTCCGCGCGGCTCCAGTAAATCCCTTAAGGATCTAGGCACGCTGGAAAAGGTCTTGCGTTTGATCAGTGCCAAGGAAATCTCTGGGGCGGCTCCATGTCGGCTTGTTTGCAGTGATGGTAACTCAAAGTTACAGTACCATAAAACCCCTAAGATTTCAAGAGAGCGAGGTGATTGCGGTGGACATGGCCATCAAAGCCCTGCGGGAAGCCAAAGGCTACAGCCCCGGCGAGCTGGCCAAGATGATGGGCGTCAGCCGCCCGGCGGTCGTCAAGTGGGAAACGGGAAAATCCGCCCCCAGATCTGACAAGCTCCCCCTCCTGGCCCAGATCCTGGGTGTGGAGGTGGGCCAGCTCTATACCCAACACACCAGCTGAAAGGAGGCGCACCATGGCACATCCTACCCCCCTGTCATGGATGGGGCTGACCATCCAGCAGAACCAGATCCTGCGCTACATCGACCGTGAGAACCCCTTCGGGGAGATCCTCTGCGTCAGGCCCAGCGGTCCCTCCGGCCTGGTCGTCACCGACACATACGGCTTTGACCACTGGCTGATCTGCCGGAGGGACGGCAGCGTCCAGTGCCTGGAGGACCGGGAGGAGGCGCTGGCATGAAAAACCGAACCCGGCTGCAGCGTCGCCGCCGCCGGCGGCTCTGGTACGCCGCCCTCGCCGCGCTGCTCCTGGCGCTGGCACTGTCCCTGGGCTTCACCGCCCGGCTCTGGTACGACATTGAGGCCCACCCGGTGACCTACAGCGGCCCGGTGGAGTGCCTGGATCTCCCGGAGGACTTCGACGAGGAAGCCTTCGCTCGAGCCAGCTATCGCTATGATCTGGAGCAGGGCATGATCCTCCCACTATCCTGATTTTACCCCTGGAAGGAGAAATAAACCATGTCCATGTACGACACAAACATATACAAAACCGCACGGATCAAGGCCGGAAAGACCCAGGAAGGGGCTGCCGAGGCCATTGGAATCTCCGTGGAGAGCATCAAGGCCTATGAAAGCTACAACCGCCTGCCCCCTGCCGAGATCGTGGACCAGATGTGCATCGTCTACGACGCCCTCTATCTGGCCTATCAGCACAACCGGATCGCCTCCGGGGAGATCAAGGTAGTGCCGGAGATTCAGGTGCTGGATCTGCCCCGGGCCGCCATCCAGCTGATCAACAAGGTCATCGCCTTCGCTGACCGCCATCGGGACCGGGAGCTGCTCCAGATCGCCGAGGACGGCGTTATCGATGAGAGCGAGCGAGAGCTGTTTGGCGAGATCGTGGCGGAGCTGGACGGCATCATCCAGGCCGCAACCAACCTGAAGGTATCAGAGCACACCCGGACATAGGACAACCCCGGAGGACCATAGACTGCAGCGAGGAGGTGGCGCCATGACGGACAAACCCGCCAGCCCGGATAATCCCATCATGACCATCGTCTCCACCGAGACTGTGGAGCGGGACGGAAAGCCCTGGATCAAGAGTATCCGGAAGATCGACTGGGGCCCTAAATACGGCGTGACCACGGTGGAGCTGTGGGACCCCTGCGTTACCCCGGAGGCCCAGGAGCGCCGCCGGGAGCGGATCCGGCAGAAGTGTATTGATCTGTACCGCCGGGGGGAGATCCTGGCCTGAGTACATAGGAGGAGGCAGCCATGAAGGCAGATAAAAAAAGTCCCCTGTGGGATGGGGCCCCACAGAGGACAGGCGGCATAAGCCGCGCTCACATGTTAATTATAGCATATTCACCAGCGGACCGCAAGGGGGTGGCGCAGTATGGCTGAGCGAAAGCCGGCTTTCTGGGCTGTCCTCCCTGCCCGGGTCCGCTATGATCCGGAGCTTAGGCCCAATGCCAAGCTCCTATATGCGGAGATCACCGCCATGGCCGACGCCACCGGCTACTGCTGGGCCAGCAACGCCTATCTGGCGGAGCTGTTTGCCATAAGTCCCCGGACGGTCCGGGAGCTGGTCCAGTCCTTGGAGCGCAAGGGCTACCTCTCAGTGGAGGTGATCCGAGACCCCGGCAACAATGCCGTGGTGGAGCGCCGGATCTGGGTGGACAGGCCCACCATCGTGGAGGAACCGGCCACCCCCTCCGGCGAAAATCCGCCATACCCCTCTGGCGAAAATCCGCCGGACCCCTCCGGCGAAAATCCGCCACTAGAACAATCTAAAGATATGAACATACCCCCTATAGTCCCCCAACGGGGGAGGCGCACCAAGGGCCCCAAAAAGCCAAAAGCCGCCCCCGACTGGAAGCCGGATCGCTTTGCCGCCTTCTGGGACTACTACCCACGGGGTGAGAGCAAGCAGGCGGCTATCCGTGCCTGGGACAACCTCAAGCCGGATGACGACCTCCTGGCCGTCATGGGCCGGGCTTTGGCCATCCAGAAGGCCAGCAAGATGTGGCAGGACGGCATCGGCATCCCCTACGCCTCCACCTGGCTCAACCAGCGCCGGTGGACGGAGGTGGATCTATCCGCCGGCACTGGTGGTCCACCGGATGAACCCCAGCCGCTCCGTGGCGAGGGGGTGCGGTACCTGTGATAAACGACAAGGACAAGCAGGGACAGCTCCTCAGCGAGAGCCTCATGACCGCTGCCGTAGGCGTCCTGGGCTCCATGCTCATCGACGAGGCCGCCGTGGGCCCCATGCTCATGGCAGTGGCGGAGGAGGACTTCCAGCTGCCGGAGCAGCGGACCATTTTCCGCTGCATCTCCCAGCTCTATGGCCAGGGACAGCCGGTGGATGCCATCACCGTCAGCGAGGCCCTGGGCGGCAAATACAACGATCTAATGGCCAGGTACATCGAGGTGACTCCCACCTCTGCCAATGCCGACGCCTACGCCGAGGCCCTGAAAAAAACATCCCGGCTCCATCGTCTGCGTCAGATAGGAGAGCAACTGGCCACGGCCGAGGACGAGGAGACCTGCCGGGCCGCCATCGACCAGGCAAACCTCCTCTTCTGCGAGCGGTCCGGCATCCGGCGGGTGACCCTCCAGGAGGCTTTCCGGGCCTTCTTCAAGCGCCGGGACGGCGGCAAGCCTCCCGACTTCCTGAAGCTGGGTTTCCCGGATCTGGACCAGCAGCTCCACGCCGGCCCCGGGGACATGGTAGTCATCGGCGGATACCCCTCTGCCGGAAAGACCGCTTTCGCCCTGCAGGTGGCCTTCCACCTGGCGAAGAATGGCAAGCGGGTGGGGTTCTTCAGCTATGAGACCGACGCCGACAAGCTCTATGACCGGACCGTGGCCTGCCAGACCCACACCAGCTTCAGCCGGATCCTGGGCAACGCCCTCCAGCAGGAGGACTACGGCCGGATCAAGGATCTCCGGCAGCACCTTACCGCCCCGGTGATGGATCTCATCGAGGCCAGCGGCATGACGGTCTCCTCCATCGGCTCCTACGCCATGGCCCACCACTACGACGTCATCATCATCGACTACCTGCAGAAGATCCCCGCCGTCCGGGCCGGGCGCTATGTTACCGACTTCGAGAGGGTTTCTCAGGTCTCCAGCGACCTGCAGCAGCTGGGCCGCACCACCAAGAAAACCGTGGTGGCCCTCTCCCAGCTCAGCCGGCCCGACAAGAAGAAGGACGGCACCACGCCGCCCCCTACCCTCTCCAGCCTTCGCCAGTCCGGACAGATCGAGCAGGACGCCGACGTGGTGCTGCTGCTCTACAAGGAGTACCAGGACTTTGCCTACAGCCGGCGGGTGTTGGATCTGGCCAAGAACAAGGACGGTGAGGCCGGGCTGGGGCTCCTGCTGAACTTCGACGGGGACAAGCAGCGATTTTCCAAGTCCGCCGGCCAGCCGCTGCCTACCGCGCACAAGAAGGAGGCGGATCCCCAGCAGAATCTCTTCCGGCCAGTGCGCTCCTACGAGCCAAGCCCCTTCGACCAGATGGGACAGGCCGGCCAGGGGGTGACGGCCCATGGATGAAACTGCCGTGCAGATCATCAAGGCAGAGATCCGATGGCACAGATCACTCAGTACCATGGCAAATGATATGCGGATGAAAGTGGACCACCTAATGGTGGCCTGGGCCCTGGAGGACCTGCTTTCAGCTGCGGATAAGGAGAAAAAATAATGGCTATCAAGATGGAACAAAAGCCCATGACCCGGGGGGATCAGATCCGGGCCCAGGTGGCGGACGACCAGGGCTTGGCCCGGTTTATTATGCGGATCGAGGAGCTGGAAGGCCCCCAGTACTGCCAGTGCCGACCGGAGTGTGATGCCGCTCTGGAGGAGCTCAATGGCATCGATAACGACAGGTGCGCCCATTGCTTGGAGCAGTGGCTGGGCCACAAGGTGAATTGCCCCGAAGGGGCAAGAGAGGGCGGCCTGGGCCGGGAGGCCTGCCCTGCGGAGGAACTGGGGGGTGAGACTAATGGCTGAGGTGTCCAATCAGAACCCCGTGCCGGTGATCCGGGAGATCCCTCTGGAGAGTATCCTGCCCAACCCGGACAACTTCTACCAGCTCCGGGACCTGGACACCCTGGCGGACTCCATCGCCCTCAGCGGGCTCCAGCAGCCCCTGGTGGTCACCCCCTGCCCCGACAAGCCCGGCAAGTTTACCCTGATCTCCGGCCACCGCCGGCGGGCTGCCATTGAGAAGCTGGTGAAGGACAAGGCAAGCCCCCGGCCGGATCTGCGGACGGTGCCCTGTATCGTCCAGATCTACACATCCCCAGCTATGGCGGAGCTGCAGCTGATCATGGCCAACTCCACCACCCGGGATCTGACCAACGCGGAGATCTCCCGCCAGGCGGCCAGGGTGGAGATCCTCCTCTACCAGCTCAAGGAGGAGGGCCAGGAGTTCCCCGGCCGGATGCGGGACCAGGTGGCCAAGGCATGCAAAGTGTCGGCCCCCAAGCTGGCCCGCCTGAAGGTGATCCGGGAAAAGCTGAAGGCCACGGAGCTGGTCTACCTCTTTGAGAAGGACAAGCTCTCCGAGCAGGCGGCCTACGCCCTGGCAAGGCTGCCGGAGGAGCTGCAGCAGCGGATTGCTAAGACCATGGGCAAGGACTCCCTCAGCGGAAGTGCAGCAGAGCGGATCCTGGATAAGTACAATGGCGGGTGCCGCTGGGAGCCGGATCTCCAGTGTCCTGATGGGAAAGCCTGCCGACGGGGAGATACCTTTCTCCGGCATGATCTGGAACACCCCTATGACATGTGCGGCGGGAATAAGTGCTGCCTCACTTGCTCCCGGGCCAAGGACAACTATGGGCCCTGTGACCGCATGTGCAGCAAGGCTCAGGCCGCCCGGAAGGAAAAGCGGGACGAGGCAAAGGCACGGGCCGACGCCCGGGCCAGAGAAGCGGCCAAGGGCTACCAGGCCACGACCCAGGCCCGGGCCCAGAGGCTCCTCCGGGCCATTGACGCCGTCGGCCTTCCGGATGAGAGCAAGTTCGACTGGGACAGTTACTGGGAACGGACTTCCGTGGCCACCGTTCGTCGCTGGGCCGCCGGAGAGTTTAACGAGGAAGAGGATCGCTGGACCCATGAGCGCCTGGATCCTGAACGTGTGGATCACCCTGCCGCCCTGGCCCAGCTCTTTGGCTGCACCACAGACTACCTCCTCGGTCTCAGCGATGAACTGACCGCCGGCACTGCACCGGAGAATCCAACACCGGAAGGAGAAGTGCCCGGTGAGCCGGCGGCTCCGCCTCCCGCGGAGGAGACGGGCGCCGATCCGGCAAAAGAGGATAGTCCCGATGATGTTGCCGCGCCGGATCGGGCGGTTCTGGAATCCCCGCAGCTGGGAAACCCGCCAGCAGAGGGCTGGATCCCCCTGGCTTGGCTGGACGGCCGGCAGCGCCCCGTGAAGGACAAGCAGCTGGCCGCGGTGAAGTACGACGCTGATGGCCTCTACATGCTGGATGTGGCCCGCTGGTTTATGGGCCCCCGGGAGTGGAGATACCCCGGCGGCATCGAGATCGGTGACGTGGAGATCCTGGGCTGGTTTCCCCTGCCAGAGGATTGAGAGGAGAGATATAGCATGATAGAGATCTGCGAGTTCAAACCGGAGGAAATCGACGAGGCCATTGAGGGCCTGGACGGATTGCAAAAGATCATCGTCCCGATTCTCATGCGCTCCAGCTCTACGCCAGAACAAGATGCTCAGCAGTTCGTCAGACACATCATGCTCGCTAAACATGCCCTAGTTGCTATGGGAGCTTACCTGGAAGTGAAAATGGGCGAGAGAAAAGCATGTTGTAATTGTGCCTTTTGTGGATTAGCAATGGATGTGGCCCCATGTGCAGAGTGCCAGGGCGCCGAAACGAAATACTCAAAGTGGGCCAAAAGGCATCCCATACTTGATGGCCCAGCTTTGGAAAGGGGGCCGCATGGTGAATTGCACTAAGCCCATGATTTTCAACACCAAAATGGTACAAGCCATCCTGGAAGATCGGAAAACGGTCACACGCCGGGTGTTGAAGCCGCAGCCGGAGGGTAGACCAGTCCCCATGACGAAAGATAGCTGCTGGCCTGGGTACTTCGCCATCCCGGGGACGGCGAAGGTTGTTCGGCGGCCATACCAGCCCGGCGACATCCTCTGGGTACGGGAGACGTGGAATTGCCTTCCCATCCCAGAGCCGCTCAGAGGAACAAGCAAAACTTACTGGTACAAGGCAGACGGAGCAGAGCCAAGGGATAAATGGCGCTCCCCCAACCACATGCCCCTGGAGGCCGCCCGGATCTTCCTGCGGGTCACCGGAGTACGGGTGGAACGGCTGCGGGACATGGTTCTCGGTGATGTACTTATGGAGGGAATTACAGAGGCAGATACATACGAGAGCACATGGGACCGATGGCATCAGACCTGGAACAGCACCATCAAGCCGAAGGACCTGGGCTCCTACGGCTGGGAGGCAAACCCCTGGGTGTGGGTGATCTCATTCGAGCGGATTGATAAACCGACGGATTGGGGGTGTACAAAGTCATGACAACAATGGACTATACAACAACCCTGCAGGCTCTCCGGCGGCTGAAGGTGCAGACCGGCTCCCTGGTCTGCCTGGGCTGTGGGCATGAACACAACTGCAGCACCCACGGATGCGCCATCCTGCGTAACGCCGTGGAACACATGGAGGCCTACCGAGCAAATTACAATCATCTGGTTGACCTTCTCAATAAGATTCACGAGATGACCAGGGGGTGATCGGATGGATACCATCGAGGCGAGGGCCGTGAAGATCGCGGCGCGGATCATGGTGGCGGATGGTCTTTGCCGGTACGAGAGTACAGAGCAGTGCAAACGGGTATGGATCAGTGAGCAGGACTGTGAGAAGTGCATCCGCTCCTGGCTGCTGTCCAAAGCCAGGAGCGAGCTGAAACGGGAAGGAGGGTTGCGCCATGGCGGATGACCGCTACCGTCTGCCCCCCTTCTCCCTGCTCCTCCTGCTTCCATGGGCCGTCTGGCCGTTGCCAGCGGCCCTATGGTCTGGAGCGCAACAGTGGGGGCTGCCGGATCTGGACAGAGTGGTTTATGGAGAACTGGCCGAAAGTCTGCCAGGAAATCCAACGGCGCATGGGAAAAGGCGGCGGGTCATGACTCGCCTCATTTTTCGGGAGGTTGTCCTGGGAGCTATTTATTTTTTGCTGGTCACCGCCATCATGGCGGAGCTGATCCACTTTGCAATATAACGATGGGAGGAACACCTATGCAAATGACAGACGACGAGATCGTGCGCCACTACCGGGAGGCCCGGAACAAGGCAAAGGACATCACTGTCCTGGCAGATCTCAATACCTGCAAGCCCAAGGAGATCCGGGAGATCCTGATCAAGGCCGGGGAGCTGCCCAAGCCGGTGGCCCTGCCCAAGAAACCGGAGCCGCCACAGGATATGGAATTGCTTTTTTCTTCTCCGCTGGACGCCTCCGGCGTATACAGTCGGGTGGAGCAGATCCTGGACGCCATCCCCGGGGACGCATCTGATCGGAGCCGGGGCTTTGCGTTTGATTTGTGTCTGGCGCTGTTCGTGGATGACATGAAAAAGCGGCTGGGCATCGGAAAGGAGGCGGCCGGTGAGCAAACGAAAACCTAATCTCAGGCGGATCTCCGCACTGGTCACCGCCCAGACCGCCGCCAACCTGGAGCACCTGACCCGCATGGCCGGGCTCCACGACACAGGTCAGGTGATTGACGCACTTGTCCGTGAAAAGATGATTTCCCTGCGCTATGGCCGAGAGGATCCCGGCCGAGGGTGGTGACCGGGTGAAGCGATTCAAGCAGGTCACCGCCGGGCGGCTGGTATACGCCGTCTGTTACCCTAGATCAGACCGCCGGGACACGACACAGGCCAGGGCGGAAAAGGCCAAGATGAGCAGCGCCGCCCAGGACCGGCTCAACCGCCGGCACAGCTGGGAGAAGCTGGAGCAAGTCCTGTCCGCTAACTTTACCGCGGAGGATCTGGTGATAACCCTCACTTATCGGGAGGAAGATCTCCCCGCAGACCGGGACACCGCCATCCGGCGGCTGCGGGCTTTTATCCGGGATCTCCGGAGCCAGCGGAAAGCCCAGGGATTACCCACAAGGTACATATATGTTACCGAGGGGCTCCATGGAGACCACCGCATCCACCACCATCTAGTCCTCAATGGTACCGGTCGGGATGCGGAAGCGATCCGAGCCCTGTGGATCTGGGGCGACCAGATAGAGATCCAGCCCCTGGACGACGATCATTATGAAGCCCTGGCCAAGTATCTGACCAAGGAACCCCGGGAGCACGGAAATGCCGAGGTGGGTGCCAGGACCTGGACACCGTCCCTGGGTCTACGCCGGCCGGAGGTAGAGACCGCCGACGTGCCTGACGCTGTCACCCTGACCGCGCCGCCAGGGGCCATCATCCTGGAGCGGACCGTCCATCCCACCGAGTTCGGCGAGTTTGCCTACTTAAAGTATTACCTGCCCAGGCCACGGAGGCCGGTGCCGGAGCGGTACGTCCGGCCCCGCGAAAACCGAACAGCGATCCCGCGCAATTCTGGCTTGAAACCATAGTTATCTTCTGAGATAAGCAGGAGAAGGAGGGCAAAAAAGTTGCAAGTCACGGAAAAACATGCTACAATGGTCACAGAGGACGGGAAGATCATCTGCCCCCTCTGCGGCAGGCCCACACAGCAGCGTGTCCGGCCGGATTCGACGGCCCGGAACTTGCCCATCTGGTGCAAGCACTGCCGCCGCGAAAGCATCGTGAATATCGACCAGAGCCTGAGCCAGCGTCGTGAGACCAGCGCCTGAGCCTATGACGACCCCCAGCGGGTGTGTCAGGGTTCAGGCGCTTTTTGTTTGCCCGGAGGTGATAGCCCGATGGCCCTAAAGCCCCTGCGGCCCTGCCGCCACCCTGGATGCCCTGAGTTGACACGGGAGGGCTACTGCCCCGCCCACAAGCCGGCAAAGGCGCCCAGGCGCTCCTCCGCCCAGTGGCACGGCTGGTACGGCCTGCCCATCTGGAAGAACGACCTACGACCCACCCAGCTCCTCCGGGAGCCCTTCTGCCGGGAGTGCGCCAAGGCTGGCCGGCGCACCCTGGCCACCAGGGTGGACCATGTGCGGCCCCACCGGGGAGACTGGGCGCTGTTCACCGACCGCGCGAACCTGCAGAGTTTGTGCGAACGCTGCCACAACGCCAAGACCGCCCGGGAAATGGCGGAAAGCCGGCGGGAATCCTGAGCGCAACTGTGGGCAGCTTCGGGCGCCCATGCGCGGCCGGGCCGCTGGCGAG
>ERZ779866.1329-NODE-1329-length-25410-cov-3.679629_pt1 | contig 25410 bp, 34 predicted proteins | sample MGYA00511248_ERZ779866 | MGnify/ENA primary metagenome ERZ779866 (study PRJEB29588, sample SAMEA2155758) | human gut metagenome | biome: human gut; feature: human-associated habitat; material: faeces | place: Denmark | collected 2008/2010 ... | reverse complement strand
GAAATAAGAAGATCGACACGATCACGATCCATTGTGTCGTCGGCCAGTGTACGGTCGAAACCCTGGGAAATGTCTTCGCGCCTACTTCCAGACAGGCGTCTTCGAATTACGGCGTCGGCGTCGACGGAAGAATCGGAATGTATGTCGAAGAAAAGGACCGTTCCTGGTGTTCTTCCAGTGGCGCCAACGACCACCGCGCGATCACGATCGAAGTCGCGTCTGATACAAAACACCCCTACGCCGTAAACGACAAGGCCTTCGCCGCCCTGATCGACCTGGTGACTGACATCTGTCAGCGAAACGGGATCAAGAAACTGGTCTGGTCTACGAACAAGGCTGACCGCGTAAATCACAGAAACGGCTGTAATATGACCGTCCACCGCGATTATGCGAACAAGTCCTGTCCTGGTGATTATCTGTATAACCGCCACGGCCAGATCGCCGACGAAGTCAATAAACGCCTGGGAAGCTATCAGGAACCCGTCGTCGAAAAGGACGACCAGGTCGAAGAAAAGACCCTGGCCGTCGGAATGGAAGTCGACTTCACCGGAACAAGCCACTACACTTCCGCCTATAAGACCGCCACAAGGAAAACCTGTAAGGCCGGAAAGGCGAAGATCACCGCAATCGCGGCCGGCAAGGCCCACCCTTACCACCTGGTCGCAGTGTCCGGAAGGGGTTCCACTGTTTACGGGTGGGTCGACGCGGCCGACATTTCCGCCGGCGCCGATCAGACGATCCGCAAGGGCGACAAAGTGAAGGTCCTGAAGGCTCAGACCTACAACGGCGGAACCTTCAAGACCTATTATGACGTCTATGACGCGATCCAGGTGAACGGCGATCGTGTCGTCATTGGTATCGGAAAGACCGTCACCGCCGCCGTCAAGGCGTCCAACCTTCAGAAAGTATAAACTGAATCACAGGCACAAAAAGAAGCGGTCAGGGATCACCCCTGGCCGCTTTTCTTGTTTCTGATCGTCTTTTCGATTATATCTCTGGCCTGGTCTTCCGGAATACCGCGTTCAATAGCTGTCTTCAGGGCCGCCTTCTTCAGACTTTCCACGACAACAGCTTCAGACGGGGCGAAGTCAATGTCGACCGGTTCTTTCGACCAGTCGGTCCCTTCTTCCAGAAGAAGAAAAACCTTCGCTTCCGCTTCCGTGATCGCGTCTTCGACAGCGCTTCCGGAAACACGTTCACACTTTTCCAACGTCTGAACAATTCCGTTCCACCGTTTACGTTTGCCGGAAAGCGTTTTCAGCGCGTCGGCCTGTGCCAGTTCCAGATCAAGGACAGCCGGAAGCCGTTCTATAAACAGGGTGTCAATTTCGTCCTGTATACCCTGACAGCAGTCGTCGCCGATCTGAAGGAAGGCCATTTCCAACCGGAAAGCGGCCGACTTTGCGTCTGAATATCGGCCTGTAAATGTGACCAGGTTCCTTGTATCGTTCAGAATTCGAATAGAATCCATCATTATTTCGTGGTTCCGGTTCAGTCTGTCCTGGAACAAAGGGTCTTTCTTCACGGCTTCCTGGTAAAGCCTTTCTTTGCGCTTCGCTTCACGCTTTTCCTGGCGCTTCTTCGAATCAAAAAACACAGGATCTCCGCCCTTCTATATGTAAATTCTTTTTGAATAATCGCGTGATTATGACCTTTAACACAATTATACGCGAAAAATGTGTTAAAAACAAGAATAATTCAGACGTTTAACACAAAAGTTACAAATGAAGGGAGGGTCTGGCGTGAAAATATACGATTATCAGGGGAAGAAGAACGTCAGCGGTGCAAGAATCCGCGAAGCCAGATTAAAGCGCCGACTTACCCAGGCGGACTTCGCGGCACAGTTACAGATCGCCGGTATAACCATAGAGCGCGACAGCGTCAGCCGAATCGAGATCGGAACACGCTTCGTCGCAGACTTCGAACTGAAGGTTATAGCGAAGATCCTGAACGTGTCTGTCGACTGGCTTTTATCTGAAGACTGAACCAAAAACCGACCACCGGATCACCGGTGGTCTATTTTTTTACCCTGAACCCCTTGACAATATACTACCGGTAGTATATAATAATAGGCGTGAGGTGATTATTTTATGAGTAAAGCACAGACAGCCGCAAACAAGCGCTATAATACGAAAGCCTATGACCGAATCGAAATCACAGTCCCGAAGGGTGACAGGGAAAAAATCGCGAAGGCGGCCGAATCGGTCGGAATGAGCGTCAACGCCTTCATAAAAGAAGCACTGGCGGAACATATCGCCCGAATATCCAACGTATAACGATCGAAGACCCTGTCCATGACGGACGGGGCCTTTTTGTCTACCCAGGGAGGAATCACAATGAAAAGACGCAGATTCAAACATTTATCGTGGAACGACCGCCTGAAGATCGAAGCCATGTTGAAGGCCGGCCGGCATTACCAGGAAATCGCCGACGAAATCGGCGTTCACCTTCGCACCATTTACAACGAAGTCAAGCGCGGCCGTTATATCCACACGAATACAGACCTGACCGAAGAAGAACGGTACAGTCCGGACATAGCTGAAGCGGCATACAGGGAACATCTGGCGGCGAAGGGTCCCGATCTGAAGATCGGCAAGGATCGCGCCCTGGCCCAGTATATCGAAAAGAGGATCGGCGAAGAAGGCTATTCGCCGGCCGCCGTCCTGGGCGAAATCAAGGAACAGGGGATCAAATTCCAGACGTCGATCTGTGAATCCACCCTTTATTCCTATATCGACAAAGGCGTCTTTCTGACCATTACGAACAAAAGCCTTCCGGAAAAGTGCAAAAAGAAGCGTTCCTATAACCGCGTCAAGAAGGCGTCCCGTCCTTCCGCCGGCGAAAGCATTGAAAACCGCCCCGAAGAAATCAACGCCAGGGAAACCGTCGGTCACTGGGAAATGGACTGTGTTGAAGGCAAAAAGAAGACGAAGAAAACCCTTCTGGTTCTGACCGAAAGAAAGTCCAGGAAGGAAATCATTATCCCTATGAAGGATCAGACAAGCCGAAGCGTCGTCGCGGCCCTGGACCGCCTTGAACGCCAGTACGGCGCGAAATTCTACAAGATATTTCAGACGATCACAGTCGACAACGGTTCCGAATTTGCCGACTGTGAAGGAATAGAAAAGTCCTGTCGCCGGAAAGGCAACAGGACAAAGGTCTATTATTGTCACCCCTATTCTTCGTATGAGAGAGGGACGAACGAAAACCTGAACAAGATGATCCGCCGGTGGTTCCCGAAGGGGACGGACTTCCGCCAGGTGACGGCGAAGGCGATTCAACAGGTCGAAGACTGGATCAATAACTACCCCAGAGAAATTCACGGATTCAGAAGTGCGAATTCCGTGTTCGCTGAAGGCGTCGCCTGTTTAATTTGAAATTATTTGTGAATTTTTGCAATTTAATCTTGACTTTTTTAATTTTTTTCGCAAACAAATGTTTGCATTTTTTGTCGGATTATGGTACAATTAAAATACAAATAAATTGGAGGTGTTGTATTGAAAAAGCTCAGCGCCAAACGCACTCAGATTTTGGATTTCATAATGAAATATTCCTACGACATCGGATTTCCCCCGTCTATAAGAGAGATATGCGAGGCGGTAGGTCTCAAATCTCCGTCAACCGTTCATTCCCATATAAGAATACTCAAGGAAGCAGGCTATCTTGACGACAACGGAGGCAAGACTCGAAGCCTCACCCTTACCAAAAAGAGCAATGTGCTCCAGGTACCTATAATAGGTACGGTAACGGCGGGCGCCCCCATTTTAGCCTATGAGGACAATCTGGGCTATGTCAGCTACGACGGACATGTTTCGGGCGAGCTCTTTGCTCTCAATGTCAAGGGCGACTCCATGATAAACGCCGGAATATTCGACGGCGATGTGGTTGTTGTCAAAAAGACTCCCACGGCCGAAAACGGACAGATTGTCGTTGCCCTCATAGAGGACGAAGCCACCGTAAAAAGGCTTCTCAGAAAGGACGGCCACATTTTCCTCATGCCTGAAAACGAGGCTTACAGCCCCATCGACGGCGACGAGAGCACCATTTTGGGCGTGGTCGTGTCCCTGAGAAGAGACTATTGATTTTGATCTCTAACTATATTAGACGAAGAAAAACGCAAAAAGTTTCATCTTTTTTGTAAAATTGCGGAAAAAAGTTTTTATTTGCAAAATTCCGCCCGCTGTGATATAATTTTTTAAAAGGGATTCTTGAAACAGAAGAATGAGGTGTATTTTGCGAAAGACAGCATATATTCTTACATTTGCACTTGTATTTGCCATGATGGCGGGAACGGCTTGGGGAGCTCCCGGAGGAGCGGACGACCCCTTGGTTTCGCTTTCCTACCTCAAAACCATATTTACAGATGTATTTGAGCAGAGACTCAATCAGGAGGCGAGTGACGCGTCAAAAGAGGTCAACGCCTATTTTGACGGGAAGTTTGACGCCCTCAAGGCCGAGACCGGCTCGGGCACGGCGACAGACGCCGTAAAGCAGGCGGTTGCCGACAAGATAAGAGGAAGCGGCGGCGCAAGGCTGATGACTCTTGCCAAGGGCGAGAGTGTAACGGGAAAAATCGGCACAAAGATGGTTGTCATCTCGGGAAGCGCCCATCTTTTCGGCGTGCAGGGAGATGTTATAAACATTACGAGAGGTTCTCTGGCCAATGTGGGCACCGACGCCCCCAACAACATGCACTATCTGTTTGCCTCAAACGGCACATCGGGCTTTTCCGCCAATACCGACGGCACTCAGATAATGGTCTACGACAGCTATTCGGGAGCAAGACAGGTTCAGAACACCAAGTATGCCGACGCCCTGTTCAGCTTGGGTCTTTTCAAGGGCACCAACGACGGCTATGACCTTGATAAGAAGGGAGACCGTGTTCAGGGTCTCATAATGCTCATAAGACTTATGGGCAAGGAGGACGAGGCACTGCAGCACAGCGGAAAAACTCCGTTTACCGATATGACAGGCTGGCTTGAGGGACATAAATACATCGGCTACGCCTATGACAACGGCATAACCAAGGGTACAAATACAGAAAACACACTCTTTTCTCCCAATATGGAGCTGGACGGCAAAATGTATGTGACATTTGTTCTGAGAGCTCTGGGATATGACGACTCGAAAGGGGATTTTCATTGGGAGACCTCGTCTTATGACCTTGCCAAAAGCGTGGGTATTTTGACCGACGAGGACATAGCCGATATAAACGGCGGCGGATTTTACAGAGACCATGTGGTAAAAATATCCTTTAAGGCTTTGAGCGTGGAATTAAAGGGAGAAAACCGCACTTTGGGACAAAAGCTTGTGGCAGACGGAGTGTTCACACAGGATCAGCTCAACAAGGCCTTTCAATCTGTGCAATAAAAAAATACCGCAGGTATCCTGCGGTATTTTTCTTTACTTCCTTTTAAGTAGTTAAAGCTTAGCAGCACATATTCATGTCGCCGCAGCCGTTAGAGGAGCAGCCGCCCATGTTGCAGCCGCATCCGCCGCCGCAGCCGTTATTGCAGCAATGTACCCAGACAATGGCGATTGCGATGACGACGGCGATCCAGAAAGCCTCGGAGCCACCGCTCAGGAAACCTCTGTTGCATCCGCAGTTGCACATGCTGTTGCAGTTGTTGTTGCAGCTCATCATAATAAGTACCTCCGTTGTGTTTTAGTAGGGATTACATTATATACTATTCAGCGAAAGATTTTTTGTGACTGCCTTTCGGAAAGTCATCTTTCATTACATTCTATGCGAAAGACGATTTTGTGTACATTTGATTTGACAAAAATATTTTGAGGCTTTATTATATTATTATCAGTTAAAACAGAAAGGGGCAGAGAATATGATAACTACAAGAAGGGCTCACCTTGAAGATCTGGGGGAGATGCTGAGAGCCGAGAGAAATTCCACCGACAATCTGTATCTTGAAGCGGTTCACGAGGAGTTTTTTGCCGATGAGGTCGGCGAGATGATAGTGGCCGAGGACGACGGCGTCATATGCGGTTTCGGAAAAATAACTTTTCAGCCCGACGGCTGCGCATGGCTGGAGGCTTTGAGAGTTGACAAAAACTATCAGAATAAAGGAGCCGCCAAGGCGATCTGGAAAAGATTTTTAGAGGTGGCAGCCGTGAGACAGCCGAAATACATAAGAATGTATACGGGCACGAAGAATAAGACATCGAGTCATATCGCTGAGCTGAACGGCGTGAACAGAACATATGAGTATTCGGAATGTGTAGCGGCTCTTCCGTCGGGAAAGGGTGAGAAGGGGAATTTTAAAGCCGCAGATGCGGAGTTTGTCATTTCAAAGCTGCCTGAAATACGCAAGGAGTGGGGAAGCTATGTGTGCTTTAACAGGACATTTTATTCTCTTGATAAGGATACCGTCGAGATGCTGTGCAAAGGCGGAAAGGTATTTACCGACGGCGAAAGCATAGTGGCTGTTGGCACAAGGTTTATGCCAGAGAGGGGAAATAATCTCATATTTATGACGGGAGACATGGATAAGTGCATAAAATTTGCGCTGTATTTTGCCGAACAAAATCACGACGCCAAGCTGACCCTTATGCACAGAGCTGTCGATAAGAAGGTGAGAAATCTCGCTGAGAGTATGGAATTCAAATACCTTCCCTCCAACTTTATAATGGTTGAGGGAGACTTTGCATAGGATAAATTTTCAAAATAAAGTTTTGCAGAAAAATACATAGATTTGCGTAAAAACGCACTTAATGTGATAAAATTTGTATGAGGAGGAGAGCTATGGAATATATCACGGTGCGGGAAGCGGCACAAAAGTGGAAGATATCCGAGCGCCTCGCTCAGCAGTACTGCACGGACGGAAGGATAGAGGGGGCAAAAAAATTCGGAGCTTCCTGGGCTATTCCTAAAGACGCTCAAAAATCCGCTGACCCGAGAAGAGAGAAAAAAGAAAGCTGCGGAAACAGCGACGCCCGCTTTTTCTGCGGCCAGCTTGTGCCGATGCCGCTGATGAATACCCCCTTTGAGCCGGGAAGGTGCAGGGAATACGCAGAGAAAATACGGGACGAGCGAATGAGAGACATCGCGAGGGCGGAGTACTGTTATTTCAGCGGCCGCCCTGAAGAGGCGGCGCGCATAGCCGAGCTGTATCTTTGCAGCACCGAACTGCCGATAAAGCTGTCGGCATATCTTATATATGCCTATTCCAATCTGTCAATAGGCCATATTCAGCAGGTGAGATACGCTCTTTTAGAGATGAAAAAACTTTTTTTGACAGACATAGACGCACCGCCGCAAATTAAAGCAATATCTGTGTTTACGGGAACCGCGGCGGCAGTGCTTTTGCATCTGCCTTTGCCGGAGGGCGCTGAGGATTTGCAGAACCATATAAAGCTTCTGCCTCCGGGAATGAGAATGTTCGCCCTCTATGTGCAGGCTCATTACACATATCTCCAGGGCGACTACGGAAAAAGTATCGGCATAGCCGAGACCGCCTTTGCAATGCAGACCGAGGTCTATCCCATTCCGTCGATCTACATGCATCTGGTGGCGGTCATGGATTATATGAGTCTCAAACAGCCGGACAAGGCCGAAGAGCATCTTCTCGCCGCATGGGAGCTGGCCAGACCCGACGATTTGATAGAGGGTTTCGGAGAACATCACGGACTTTTGGGCGGAATGCTTGAGGCTGTGCTTAAAAAGGACTGGCCCGAGGATTTCAAAAGAATAATCGCCATAACATACCGTTTTTCTGCCGGCTGGCGAAAGGTTCACAACCCTGTTACGGGACATGATGTGGCCGACAATCTCACCACCACAGAGTTTGCCGCCGCAATGCTGGCGGCGAGAGGCTGGACAAACCAGGAGATAGCCGATCATATGGGTATATCGCAAAATACGGTAAAACAGTATATCTCGGTGGCTTTGCAGAAACTGAATATAAAACAGAGAAAAGACCTCAAAAAATATATGCTGCGATAGAAAAATGCCTGCGGATATCCGCAGGTATTTTTGTTATATAGCAACATAAATTTTCTTGACTTCAATATAAAAATATGGTATTATAAATAAAAAATAAGCTATATTTTATGAATGGTGCGCCTGTGGTAAAAGGAGGGAGGTCTATGAAGAGATTTCTTGTTGTGTTTACGGCTTTTCTTGTTGCCGCAGCGGTGTGGGCATCTGTGTCCGAGTGGAAAAAAGACAGCAGATACACCATTGACGAGCCCTATGAGTTTCCCGTGCTGACCAGTGAGGACTATTCAAAGTTTAACAGAAACGAGGAGAGGCACTCCGCTTTGTCGGTGCCCGATGAAATAGTGGAGCAGATGACGACGAGAGCCCTTTTGGAGACATACCTCGATTATCCCGAGCTGATAAGCTATGGACTGCACACATTTTACAGCGATGGATTCAACATGATGAGACATGTCCACAGCTTCGGTCTTGACGAGCTCATGGAGAGGGAGGATCTCTATGAGATGGTTTACAAAAGATACAGAGAGACCGAGATATATAAAGGGCCTGTGGATAAATACCCGGCAAGAGAGGATCGGAGGGAGAAATACAAAAAGCAGTATGAGGACGCCTATGATATGGCACATCTTGAGCTGCTTATTTCCCAGATGGATCTTGAGGACGGCAGCTGGAAAAAATGGAGGATAGAAAGGCTCATAGAGAAAAAGACCGAGGAAAGACTTGAAAATCCTGATTTTTATGACGGAAGACCGTTTGTGGGTATGTACGAATGGGTGCTGTTTCAGGACAGCCACAAGATAAAATAAAAAGACTCGGCGAAAGCCGAGTCTTTTTTTATGATTTATTCTTTGCCGTCTAAAAGATAGCTGTAAGACACGCCGAAAACTTCGGCTATGGCTTTTATTTCGATATCGGTGACATACCTTTTGCCTGTCTCTATTCGGGTGATGACATTTTTATCCATGTCGGCTCCGATTAGCTGGAGCATGCGGGCAAGTCCTCTCTGGGACAGTCCGTGGGATTTGCGGAGAGCGATAAGCCTTTCGGCTATGAGATTTTTGGCTCCGTTTTCTCCTGTCGGCCTCGACATGGCTGTACCTCCTTTGCTTTGTATCATTTTTCGCACTACAAGTTAATTTTATCAAAATAAGGTGGTATAATAGGTTGTAAAAGTGAGACAAAATAAGGATATGAATAAAAATGAACATAATAATTGAAATAAAAAAAGGTTTTGAAAAACTTAAAAAAGAGATAAGAAAAAATGATTTGGCAGATTTTATAAATTGTAGATATGAAGAATTGGCACTATATCATTTTGGCTTGGGAACATATATTAGAAATAACATGCTTGGTGAAGACACAAAATTATTGCATGAGTTTAAAAAAATAGGAGTTGCAAATAAAGATGATCTATCATATTTGTTGATAAGAATTTTATATATTTACTTGAAATGTGGGGATGAAAAATAATAATTAAAATAAAAGACTCGGCGAATGCCGAGTCTCTTACTTTATTCCTTTGAGTATTTGAGTTTTGTGGCGATTCCCCCTCTTATGTGGCGCTCGTCCCTGTTTTTTGCGAGCACCTGCTTGACCTGTTCATAAAGCTCGGGATTGATTTGTTTGAGCCGTACCGACACATCTTTATGTACCGTTGATTTGGATATGCCGTATTTTTTGGCGGCACATCTCACCGTGGCTCCCGTGTGGGCGATAAAAAGCCCTACCGTTACGGCGCGCTCTTCCGGCAGACCTATCATATGTATTCACTCCGTTTTTCCTTTTTATAAAAAAGTATGAGAGACAGAAGAAAAATATTCAAAAATAACGGCGGAGCGCTTGCAAAATATTTCATATTGATGTATAATTTATTCATAATATCAACCTAAACGGGAGGAAAATTATGAAACACAGCCAAAATTATGATCATTATTACAAGTATGACGAAATTACAGCCATACTGGAAGGCTACGCCGAGAAACATTCCGACATAGCCGAGCTGACCCATATAGGCGTCACAGCTCAGGGCAGAAAGATATGGCTTATGCAGATAACCGACAAATCGACGGGAGATTACAGCGAAAAACCTGCCTATTATGTGGAGGCAAACATCCATGCGGGCGAGGTCACAGGCTGTATGACTGTCATGTTTTTCCTCGACACGATATTTACAAACCGCGACAGCGCCGAAATAAAGGAACTTTTGAAAAATTATACAATTTATGCGGTGCCCCGCCTTTCCCCCGACGGCTCGGAGCACTATCTCACCACCGAGGACACGATACGCTCTGTACCCAAGTTCTACCCCTATGACGAACTTCAGCCCGGACTTGTCAGAAAAGACATGGACGGCGACGGCGTCGCCCGCATGATGAGGGTGAGATCTCCCTACGGACTTTGGAAGAAGAGCGAGAAAGACGACCGTCTCATGGTGAGAAGAAAGCCCGACGAGACAGAGGGCGAGTTCTACTCCATCTTTGACGAGGGATACATAGAGGATTTCGACGGCTACAATGTAAAGGAGAGCCCGGCGAAATTTGGCTACGATTTCAACAGAAACTATCCCATAGGCTGGGAGACCGAGGACAAGCAGCGCGGAGCAGGCAAACTTCCCATGGGCAGTGAGGAGACAAGAGCAAACTCTGAATTCCTTCTCAATCACCCCAATGTCTGCTTTGTTCTCGATATGCACACGGCAGGCGGACAGAATCTCTATACCCCCGGCTATAAGAGCGCTAAAAAGTCCATAAAGGAGGACATAGACCTCTATAAGGCTTTGGGCGGTATAGCAAAAGAGGAGAACGGCTATCCCGTGCTCAATGTCTTTGACGACTATATGCCCGCTTCTGCTTCGGTGACATACGGCGGATTTGACGATTTCTGCCACCATGTTCTTGGCATTCCCGCCATAGTCATAGAGTGCTGGGATCTGGCGGTCAGAGCCGGAATCGATGTGCAGTATCCTCCCAAGGAGAATGTCAGCATCGAGGAGCTTGAGATGAACGCCGAAAAATACCTCAAGTGGGCCGACGAAAATGTCTCTCCCGAAGAGGGCTTTAAAAACTGGACTGAGTTTGACCATCCCCAGCTGGGCAAGGTGGAGATAGGCGGTTACAACCTCAAATATTTCCAGCAGAATCCCCCGATAAAATTCCTCATGCAGGAGATCGAAAAACACACAAGATTTATGCTGAGAGCCATCAAGACCTTCCCGAAGCTCCATGCGGAGAAATTCGAGGCAAAGGAGATAGGCGGCGGAGTTTATAAGGTCGAAGCCGTCATCGGCAACAGAGGATATATGCCCACCTATGTCTTTAAGGAGGCCCTCAAATTCAAGTCTCTCAAGGGCATAAAGGTAACACTTGAAGGCGGCGAGATAATGGACGGAAAGCCGAGTCAGGATATAGGACACCTCGAAGGCATGTCGGGCATGAATGTCAGAAGCAACGGACTTGTGTCCTTTGGCTATCACGGAGCTCCCATGTTCAAGACTCTCACATGGATAGTCAAGGGCAATAAGGGCGACAAGCTCACCCTCGAGGTAAACAGCCAGAAGGCAGGCAACATAAAGACAGAGATTACGCTTTAAAAACATAGCACAGTGCCCCGTCTGACGATTCAGGCGGGGCATTTGAAAAGGAGATGTAATGGCTCGTTCAAACATAAAGGCCGTAATTTCGGCGGATATCGACAGGGTGTGGAAAACCGTCACATCTGTTGAAAAATACACATGGCGAAGTGATCTCAGCAAAACCGAGACAGTGGACGGTAAAAGATTTATCGAGTACACAAGGGAGGGGTATCCCACCATGTTCACCGTCACCGCCGAAGAACCTATGAAAAGGTGGGAATTCGACATGGAAAATACCAATATGAAGGGTCATTGGACAGGTATCTTCACATCTCGGGACGGCTCGGTCGAGATAGATTTCACCGAAGAGGTGACGGCTAAAAAATTCTTTTTAAGACCTTTTGTAAAAGGCTATCTGAAAAAACAGCAGAGGCAGTTTGTAGACGATTTGAAAAAGGCAGTGGAATAATTAAAAAGAACACCCCGTCTTCAGACGGGGTGTTCTTTTTACGCTACCTCATATATGGATGTGACGGGCGGTGCGGCGAAGGTGGGGGTAAGGCCTTTTACCACATCGTTCAAAAACAGCTGACTTTTGAGATAGGCCTCGGCGTGAGCCGTGCTGTCAAAGCCGTGGAGCACCTGCACATCCTGCTCTCTTATGAGCAGCTCCTTGGTGAGGGCTCCTTCCACAGTGTCGAGAAAGGGCTGGCGGTAATCCGAATAGACCCTTGCGGCGGCGCCGCGGTTTTCGGGGTTTATCGTCATGGTGATTTCGAGATAGGCTTTTACCTTCATTTTTGTTTCCTACTTTGTGTTATTACGGTCATATTATAATGCCGCTGTACGATTTTAGAAAGATATGTGCAAATTTATTAGTTGCTAATAAATTTGATAGTTACTTGAAAAAAACAGAGAATGATATATAATGAAAACAGAGGTGAGGATATGTACAAACACAAGCTGGAAAAAGACATAAGATGCCCTTTGGAATACGGCCTCGAGCTTTTCGGGGAAAGTGGAAGTCGAGGATACTCTGTCTGCTGTCTCAAAAAGAAACCATGAGGTACAGCGCCGTGAGAAGAGATATGTGCAATATAACAGACGCGGTTTTGGCGGCTTCTCTCAAAGAGCTTATAGAGGGCGGTATGGTGGAGAGAAAGCAGTTTGACGAAATACCTCCGCGGGTGGAATACAGTCTTACCGAAAAGGGCAGGTCGGCAATACCGATACTAAGGAGCATTTGCAGCCGGTTGGGGGCATACCACAAAGATTGCACCGACAAAACCCCTGCAAGGTGCAGAGAGTGCGATTACAACAGATAAAAAGGTTGTCAGGGAAGCAGAAAATTTTAACGGGAAATTATCAGATTTTTCCCTTGACAGGACAGTTTAAAAGTGATATAGTTAAAAAAGAAAAAAGCCGATAGGTGAGGCTCATACAGGGATACGGACTGCTGCCGCAAAAAGATGGAGACATCTTTCGCAGGTCAACAGGCGGCATCGTCAAGGTGCAGCATAACGCAGTTTCATCGCCCTGTGAAGTCAAAGCTCATACGGTGCGATTTGTGTCAGTGCGCCGTATCTGCGGCGCTTTTTTTATTCCATTTTTAAAGCAGAGGTGAACGCTTTGGACAGCAGCGGAAGTAGTTGCAAAAGACACAAAAACAAAATATTGAAAACTGCCCGAGGCGTGCTCACAGGCGGCTTTTAAAGCCGCGTCCTTTTGCTGCGCCTTCGGGCCGGCAGGAGGTAAAAATGAAAACAACACTTTACGATCTCATCAGAGAAAAAAGGTACAGAGAGGTCAGGGAGGAGCTCTCTCATCTGAATCCCGTCGATGTTGCAGCCATGCTGGAAGAGCTCGACGAGGAGACAGCCGCCCTCGTTTTCAGAATGATAAAGAAGGACGAGGCGGCCGAGGTATTCAGCTACATGGACAACGACCAGAGGCAGTATATCCTCAAAATACTGAGCAAACAGGAGATAAAGGATCTCTTTGATGACATGTTCGCCGACGACGCCGCCGATTTTTTGGGCGATCTTCCTTCGAATGTGGTTACAAAGCTTTTGGAAAATGTGGAAAAAGACACGAGAAGCCGCATAAACCAGCTTTTGCGCTACGAGGAGGACAGCGCCGGCAGCATAATGACGGTGGAGTTCATAGAGCTTTACCGCGACATGACAGTGCAGGATGCCCTGGCAAAAATACGCAGGGTGGGCATAGACAGCGAGACTGTTTACACCTGCTATGTGGTGGACAGGAGAAAGCTCATAGGCATAGTCACAGCCAAAGACCTCATGATAAACGGCTCTGACAGGCTGATAGGCGACCTTATGAAGGAGGACTTTATTTCGGTAAAGACCACCGACGACAGGGAAGAGGCCGCCAAACTCTTCAGAAAATACGGTCTCATCGCCATTCCCGTGCTGGACAGCGAGGGCTGCATAGTGGGAATCGTAACCTTTGACGACGCTATCGATGTCCTCACAGAGGAGACCACCGAGGACATGAACAAGATGGCCGCCATGGGCAGCAGCGACGAGTCCTATCTCAAGACATCGGCCTTTACCCACGCCAAACACAGAATAGTGTGGCTTCTGGTGCTCATGCTGTCGTCTACTATTACGGGAGCGATAATCGCAAGGTATGAAAACACCTTTGCGGCGGTGCCCCTTCTCGTCTCATTTATCCCCATGCTCATGGACACGGGAGGAAACTGCGGCACCCAGAGCTCTACGCTTATAATCCGAGGTCTCGCTGTGGACGAGCTGAAGTTTTCCGATATTTTCAGGGTTATGTGGAAGGAATTCCGCGTTTCCATTCTGGTTTCGGCTGCACTGGCTGTGGCAAACGGAGCGAGAATATATCTCATGCACGGCGATATGAAGCTGGCTTTTGTGGTTTCGGCCGCCCTTGTGGGTACTGTTATAATATCCAAGCTCATCGGATGCACCTTGCCGATACTGGCGAAGAAGATAAAGCTCGACCCCGCCCTTATGGCAGCCCCCCTCATAACCACCATAGTGGATACATTCTCTATTATCATTTATTTCAATATAGCTACAAGAATATTCAATCTTTAAAAGACGGCTTTGCCGTCTTTTTATATAAAATTAAAGTAGAAAGGGAAAAAGATGAAAACAGTAGAATATAAGGAAGAATACGGAAAAATAGAGTTTCCCGAGGGCTTTGAGGAAAAGCTCAGGGGAAAAAGCCTTGAAGAGTAGAGTGAGATGTACCGAATCACCGAGTCGACAAAGCTGAGCAGGACATCTTACGGCGAGATCGACAGCGAAAAAATCGCAAAGAATTGTTTTAAGCTGAAAGATTACAAAAAATTCAGGGGATATGTCGTAAAAGACGGTCTGCTTGTCGGTGTGCTTTCGCAGGAATATTTTTTCAAAAATGAGGCGGTGTGTCTGCCATATCATTCGGTGTGCGTCTACTATGCCTCGGATAACGAGGGATCGGGCACATCGGACCGAGATGACAGCGCATATCTTGTTTGTGTATAACTTTGCACAACTGTAAACAAAAAAAGAAGATAAATTGATTTTTCGGGAAATCCTTTATAAGTTATTTGATTTTTCAATAAAGTTTGAAGAAAAGAAAAAACTGTGCTAATATCATACAGGAATATTATGCTTAAATCCACGAGTAATACAATAAAAAGAGGTTGAATATGGAACTTATAAAGACACTTCCCGAAGTCTTTGAGGACTTCAGCGAACAGAGAAAAAAATCCTTCATAACGGCCATGGAACTCAAGGAAAAAGGAATCCCCCTGGTGGGAGTTTTCTGCACCTACCTCCCCCAGGAGCTCCCCATGGCCATGGGAGCCGCCGTCGTCGGACTGTGCTCCATGTCGGGTGAGACTATACCCGAGGCCGAGCAGGATCTGCCGAGAAACCTTTGTCCCCTCATCAAGTCGAGCTACGGCTTTGCCAAGACCGACAAGTGCCCCTACTTCTACTTCTCCGACCTGGTAGTGGGCGAGACCACATGCGACGGCAAAAAGAAGATGTATGAGATACTGGCCGAGCACAAGCCCGTGTATGTAATGGAGCTCCCCAACTCTCAGAGCCCCGAGGCTTTGAAGCTGTGGAAGCAGGAGATCATCAAATTTAAAGAAAAGCTTGAGAGCCACTTCGGTGTCACGATAACAGAGGATCAGATAAGAGAGGCCATCAAGATAAAGAACGAGGGCAGAAAGGCTCTCAAGGAGTTTTACAGCCTGATGAAAATGGAGCCTGCTCCAATGCTGGGCGGCGACATGTATAAGGTGCTCTACGGCTCCACATTTAAGTTCGATCAGAGCAAGATACCGGGCGAGGTGCGCGCAGTTATAGAGAAGGTCAAGGCTCAGTATGACGACGGCACAGAGGATTGCCCCAAGAACAAGTTCAAGGGCCGTCCGAGAATCATGGTTACAGGCAGCCCCATAGGCGGCGCCAGCGAAAAGGTCATCAAGTGCCTTGAGGACAACGGCGCACAGGTCGTCGTATATGAAAACTGCGGCGGCGCAAAGAGCGTAGACGAGCTGGTGGACGAGACAGGTGATGTATACGAGGCTCTCGCAAAGCGTTACCTCAACATCGGCTGCTCCTGCATGACCCCCAACCCCAGAAGATTTGAGCTCATCGACAGACTTATAGACGAGTACAAGGTAGACGCAGTGGTAGAGGTAATTCTCCAGGCCTGCCATACATACAATGTCGAAAGCTACAATGTAAAGAAATTCGTAACCGAAAAGAAAAACATACCCTATATCGGCATAGAGACTGACTATTCCACATCCGATGTGGGACAGATCAGCACAAGACTTTCGGCCTTTATAGAGATGCTTTAATATGCTGACTTTAGGTATAGACTGCGGCTCTACGACTACAAAAGGGGCTCTTTTTGACGGTACGGACATAGTAAAAACCGTGATAACCCCCACAAGCGCCAGGCCGAAGGAGCGCATGGAGTGGGTTTATCAGAATCTCATGTCGGACGAGGTGGGGTATCTCGTCACGACGGGGTACGGCAGAGATCTTTTGAAGCAGGCCGACAAGAAGATAACCGAGATAACCTGTCACGCCAAGGGAGCGGCTTTTCTCGGAAAAGAGATAGACTGCGTCGTTGACATAGGCGGCCAGGACAGCAAGGCCATACTTTTGGACAGGTTCAAAAATGTAAATGATTTCATGATGAACGACAAGTGCGCCGCGGGTACGGGGCGCTTTGTCGAGATGATGACGAGAATACTCGACTGCAATATCGACCACATAGACGAGTTTACCGAAAACCGTCACCCCATAGATATATCCAGCATGTGCACCGTCTTTGCCGAAAGTGAGATAATAAGTCTCTTGGCCGAGGGCAAGGACAGGGGCGACATCGCTTTGGGTGTAATAAGGTCAATATGCAGAAGGACAGCCTTTTTTGCCCAAAAGCTGAGACCCTCTCAGGGTGTGTTTTTCAGCGGAGGACTCGCGAGATTCGAGGTGTTCAGAAAAACTCTCGAGGAGTTTATCGGGCTTCCCGTCATGACCCATCCTCAGAGCCAGTACGCCGGCGCCATAGGCGCGGCTGTAATAGGCTACGACAAAATGAAGAGAAAATAGTGAAAAGCGGCAGACATTGTCTGCCGCTTTTTATATTTTACGGGAATTCTCGGTCTGTGTCCTTGAAAAATTCCCAAAACGAGCCGATAATTATACCCAAAATAACAGAGAGGACAGAATTATGGATCAGAAAAAGATAGGCGCGTTTTTGAGGGAGCAGAGAAAAAAGAAAGAACTGACTCAGGAGATGCTGGCGGAAATGCTCGGAGTTTCAAACCGCACGGTCAGCAGGTGGGAGACGGGAGCAGGCATGCCTGATTTTGCCGTGCTCATAGAGATGGCGAAATATTATGGTGTCACCGTCGATGAAATACTGAACGGCGGTCAGACCGAACAAAGGGAAAAAACGAACGGCGACACGATGAGCAAAGTTGCCGAGTATACGGGCGAGGAAAAACGCAGACTGCTCAAGATGTTCAATTTGCTGCTTTGGATCGCTCTTGCAGCGGTTACCGCCGAAACGCTGATTGTATTTTTGCATTTGGCGAATGTTTCGCCCTATGAGGAAACGGCGCAGTTCTGCCGTGGACTTTCCTTTGGTATTCTGGCCATGGGAATAGTGATTACAAGAAAATATGAAAAATTCAGAAAGCTCAAGCCCTGCCTTTTGAAGTCGGCAAAACTGAGAATGACGGGAAAATCAGGAAATTAAAAAACATATTGACAAATGTCTATATGTGCTTTATAATACACATAGACAAATATCAATGTGAGGTGTCCTATGAACAACATGGAAACGGCGCTCATATGCAAAGCCCTGTCGGACAGCAACAGACTTCAGATAGTCGAGATGCTCAAAGACGGGGAAAAGTGCGCCTGCAAGCTTTTGGAAAAATTTCAGATCAGTCAGCCCACCCTTTCTCACCATATGAGAATACTGTGCGAAAGCGGCATCGTAGATGTTGAAAAGGTGGGAAAATGGTCTCATTACTCCCTGAACAGGGAAAAAATAGCCGAGTTTAAAGCTTTTATCGAAGAGCTTGAAAGAGGTGAGTAGCCATGTGGAACTTTTTTCAAAATCAGATTTTGGGCATGAAATGGCTGAGTGCTCTTATAGGCAGCGGTCTTTCGGCAGTCGGAATTGACACGGAGGGAAGGCTCGGCGCCTCGCTGCAGTTTTTTCTCTATGACACAATAAAGATTTTCGTTCTGCTGTCGGTGCTTATATTTGCCGTCAGCTATATACAGAGCTACTTTCCTCCCGAGAGGTCAAAGAGGATTCTGGGAAGATTCAGGGGCATTACCGCCTCCTGCATAGCCGCCCTTTTGGGTACGGTCACGCCTTTTTGCTCCTGCTCGTCGATACCGATTTTCATCGGATTTACAAGCGCGGGACTGCCCATAGGGGTTACATTTTCATTCCTTATATCGTCTCCTCTGGTGGATTTGGGCTCCCTTGTGCTGCTCATGAGCATTTTCGGCGCAAAAATAGCTGTCGCTTATGTGGTGGTCGGTCTTGTTCTGGCGGTGATAGGCGGAACATTTTTGAGCAAGATGAACATGGAAGACCAGGTGGAAGGCTTTGTCAGACAGGCGAAGGCCGCGGACGGCGGAGAAAACAGCCTGGATTTTAAAGACAGAATAGAGTATGCCAAAGAACAGGTCAAGTTCACCGTAAAAAAGGTTTGGATATATGTCCTCATAGGAGTGGGCATAGGAGCGATTATCCACAACTGGATACCCGCCGAAATCATCGAGAAGATTTTGGGAAGCGACAACATCTTCGCGCCCATTCTGGCGGCGGCCGTGGGAATTCCAATGTACGCCGATATTTTCGGCACGATCCCCATCGCCGAGGCACTTCTTGCAAAGGGAGTGGGTCTGGGCACTGTACTCTCCTTTATGATGGGTGTCACAACCCTTTCACTGCCGTCTATTATAATGCTCAAAAGGGTGGTAAAACCCAAGCTTTTGATAAGCTTTGTGGCGATAGTGTCTGTTGGAATAATTCTCATCGGATACCTTTTCAACGCTATCGGATATCTTTTCATATGATAAAAAAGAAAGCGTCTTTTAAAGACGCTTTCTTTTTTTATAAATCAATCTTTACCGCTTTTTTCAGGCGGTTTATAATGGAGGACGCAACGAGTGCCCACATGATGTCGCTGGGCAGCGTCATAAGGAAGCAGTAGAGGAAGAGGGGCCCTACCGCTATGGGGGTGTTTATCACATAGTTGCAGATGATGTAGTAGTAGGCAAGACCTACGGCGTATACGGCACAAAGACCTAAAATGCAGCCGATGAAATATGTCTTAAAGGCGGGATTCTGCTTTTTCTCGCAGTAGGCGCCGATGACATATGCCGAAAGTGCAAAGCCGATTATGTAGCCGAAGGAGGGCTGAAAAATATAGGAGGGGCCGCCGCCCTTTGTAAAGACGGGAAAGCCCACAAGACCCAAAACAAGGTAACAAATTATGCTGATAAAGCCATATTTTTTGCCGAGAAGCAGTCCTGCAAGGGCTACGAAAAAGGTCTGCATGGTAAAAGGCAGCAGAGGGAACGGTATTTTTATAAAGGCTCCTACGGCGGAAAGAGCCGCAAAAAGTGCGCAAAGGGTAATGATTTTTATTTTTGATGTCCTCATAGCTTTATACTTATTTCCCCTGTGGAAAGTTTTATTTCATTTCCGTTTTCATCTTTTACGATGAGGCGGCAAAAATCGTCTATGCCTGTTATCTCGGCCTCATAGTTCTCTCCCTTGTCGATAACAGTGACCGTCTTGCCGATTATAAATGAGCGGGACTTGTACTGCTCCACAAAGAGCTTTTCACGAAAATTATCCATAAAATAGGCGGTGTTTTTTATTATCTCGGCGGCGAGACGGTTTCTTATGTCGAACTTCTGCTGTTTGAAAACAGAGGCCGTCCTATCCTTTATTTCATCGGGAAAACCTCCCTCGGGCTCAAAGACATTGATTCCCGTGCCGATTATCACATAGTCCATCTTTCCGTTTTCCATGTCAAAGCCGGCTTCGGTCAAGATTCCGCACACCTTTTTGCCGTCAATATACACATCGTTGACCCATTTGATACTGCTTTTTATGCCGCTGACAGCGTCTATCGCCATGGAAGCGGCGACGGCCGACATGGGGGTTATCAGCATGGCGTCCTCGGCGTCAAGGTCGGGGCGCAGAAGTATGCTGAGATACACTCCCGTGCTTTGTGGAGAGAAAAAGACCCTGTTCATGCGGCCTCGGCCTGCGCTCTGGTGCTCGCATATGACGACGGTGCCGCTTTTAGCCCCTGCCGCAGCCTTTTTCTTTAAATAATTGTTGGTAGAGTCCACCGAGGTCATGACTTCGATGTCAAATCTGTCTGAAAGTTCGCCCAGATGACGGCGCACAGAGCTCTCGGACAGTATATCGGTGTTTTCGGCCATGACATAGCCCTTGCCTGTGACGGCGTATATTTCATAGCCCTCGTCGCGGAGGGAGCTTACAGCTTTGAAAACGGAATTTCGGCTGACATTTAAACGGGAGGCTATGTCCTCTCCCGAGATATAGCGTCCTTTTTCGGCCTCAAAAAGAGCCTTGATTTTTTCTTTAAGGGACATTTCGCACCTTCTTTCTGTCTGTCATTATATCAGACGGCAGGTGGATTGTCAACTTGAAAACAAAAATAGGATTACAATCTTTTTCTTTTAAACAAAACAGCCGCTATGAGGATGAGACCCAAAAGACCGTTAAAACGGTATAGCTTAGACACTATTTCCGAAAATCCCACAGCCGAAAGGACGAGGGAGGGGACAAGTATGAGCAGACAGCTTGTGGCGGAGTTTTTGAAAATTTTAGGGGAAAAACGGGGCAGAAAGTCCAAAAGGCCCACCATTATTCCCGCCGCTGTGGAAAAAATCCCCGCCGTGAGACAGGCGGAAAAGAGCTGGGGAATGGGGGCGGGCATACTTTGAGAGAGGGCAAAGAGTGGCATTTCCTCATATGTGAGACCCTGTGAGGATATGGCAAAGCAGGCGGAAACCAATGTCAGGGCGCAGATGAGACAGCATATCAGGGTTGATTTTGCGATTGCGACTTTGCTTTCGGCGTTTTTGCCGAGAGCTGTCACGGCGGTGTACATCATGGCGAAGTTATAGGACAGGTAGAGCAGGGCAGAAAATGCGGGAGAGCCGCTCTGAGTAGGATCGGAAAAATGGGGCGCAGGGGGGAGACACAGAAATAACATGAGGGCTATCATAAAGGGCACCATCAGATTGAAAGACGCCATAAAGCCGTTTTCCGCCAAAGCCCCGAGAAAAAACAGAATAAGGGCAAAAATTGCAGAGCCGACGAGAGGATTCATACCCCACAGCATCGATGTCATGGAGCCGAAGCCCGCCAGCATGGCGGACAGCACGAAAAATGACATGAGAGCAGAGAGAGTTTTGGCCGCCCCGACTTCGTTTTCGCCTTTAAAGCTTTTCGTCATAACGGCGCCGCACAGGATAAAGAGAAGAACCGACGAAAACAAAGACAGTATGACGCCTGTCTTTCCGTAGGTGACAAAAAACTCCGATATCTCACGACCCGAGGCAAAGCCCGCCCCGATAAATGTTCCCAAAAGGGCGCAGCTTAGGGTAAAAGCGCCCGCTTTTCCGCTGTTTTTCATGGAAAACCTCTTTTCTGTTGACACATTTTGCATATTGATGTAAACTAAAGTAAAAATAGAACAAGGAGAAAAAATATGGGTATAGATACAAAAAAATATGACATTCACATTGGAAATATGAAAAGAGGCGAACGAAACGCCATAACCGATGTAAAGGGCGTGAAGGTCGGTCATGTGACCCTGAGAGACGGCGATGCCCGCACAGGCGTGACGGCGATTGTGCCCTGCGAGGGAAATGTATTTCAGAACAAGGTCATGGCGGCAACCCATGTGATAAACGGCTTCGGCAAGAGCATAGGACTTGTGCAGATAGATGAGCTCGGCACCATGGAGACCCCGATAATTATGACAAATACTTTGAGCGTCGGTACGGCGGCAACGGCCCTTGTCAAGCATATGCTCAAGGAAAACGGCGACATAGGTCTTACGACGGGTACGGTAAACCCTGTGGTCTGCGAGTGCAACGACGGCAGGCTCAATATGATAAGGGAGCTCTATGTAAAAGAGGAGCATGTGTTTGAGGCTTTGGAAAAGGCTTCCTCCGATTTTGAAGAGGGAAATGTGGGCGCAGGCACGGGAATGGTGTGCTACGGTCTCAAGGGCGGCATAGGCACAGCTTCGAGAGTTGTAACCCTTGACGGACAGGAATACACCCTGGGCGCTCTTGTGCTCTCCAACTTCGGTACAGGGGAGAGGCTGACGGTCGACGGCAAAAAGGTAGGCAAGATGATAAAGGCCATGAACGAAGAGGACAAGGGCTCGATCATTATAATTCTCGCCACCGACGCCCCTGTCAATGAGAGACAGCTCAAGAGACTCTGCAAGAGGGTGCCTGCGGGACTTGCCCGTACGGGATCTTACTACGGCAACGGCAGCGGCGACATCGCCTTTGCCTTTACCACCGCCAACAGGGTGCCCCACTATTCCGACACCGATATAATGAATATGAAAATGCTCCATGACGACAAGATAAACGGACTTTTTGAGGCTGTGGTCGAGAGTGTTGAGGAGGCTGTAATAAGCAGTCTGCTCCACAGCACCGAGACGGTGGGCAGAGACGGCTACACCGCAAAATCCCTGGCCGACTACATGGAAAAACTGGGTGAAATATGATAAAAGAGCAGAGAATAACCTATAAAAGCTGCCGTACAGACAGAGATATAGACATATCGGCATATTTTTATCTGCCCGAGGGGGAGATAAAGGGCATAGTACAGCTGTCTCACGGCATGTGCGAATATGTGGAGAGATATGAGGATCTGGCCGAGTTTCTCACCAAAAACGGCTATGTTTTTTGCGGAAACGACCATCTTGGTCACGGACGCACCGGTGAAGATTCGGGAGAATTCGGCTATTTCGGCGAAAAGGACGGCTGGAAATGCCTCAGCAAAGATGTCCACAATCTGACCTTTATAGCTCAGGAGAGATTCCCCGGAGTGCCCCTAATTCTCTTGGGTCACAGCATGGGCTCTTTTGTGGCGAGGGACTACGCCGCAAAGTACGGCTATGATATAGATGCCCTGATTCTGTCGGGCACCAGCGGCGGCGAAACATTCATAGATGTGGGCATAAAGCTGGCCGACAGGATAGCAAAGCGAAAGGGCGAAAAATATGTCAGTTCCATTTTGAACAGGGCGGCTTTTTCAGGCTACAACAGGGGAAAAAGCGGAGGAAAGACTGGATTTGAGTGGCTCAGCCGCGACAGAGAGGTGTGCGAGAGGTATATCGCCGACAAGTGGTGCGCCTTTATATTTACAGCCGCGGGCTTCCGCGACCTGTTTTCTCTGCTCAAAAGTGTGAGCACCGAGGAATGGGCGGAAAATGTGCCCCAGAATCTCCCGATATATATTTTCAGCGGTGACGACGACCCTGTGGGCGGTCATGGTAAGGGAGTTCTGAAGGTGGAAAAGCTTCTCAAAGAGACGGGACACCGAGATGTGGAGCTCAAGCTATATGAAGGCGGACGCCACGAGATGCTCAACGAGACCAACAGGGAAGAGGTCAAGGAGGACATTTTGAAGTTTTTGGAAAAAGTAATCTGTGACAGCAAAGATCAATAAAAAAAGACGGCTTCGGCCGTCTTTTTGTTTTGAAATATTTTTATAATACCTTTATGTGTATGCCTTTGAGAATGTCAAAGGTTTTCTGATCCATTTCAGGGTCTGCCGACGATGTGGCTTTGGAGTCGACGATGATTTCACTGTCGGGCAGGGCGGCTTTTGCCAGCACGGCGTTCGAAAGCACGCAGATGTTGGACACAAGACCGCACAGCTCTACGCTGTCGTAGTTTTTCTCTTTGAGAAATTCCGCCAGCTCAAGGCTGCCGAAGGTGTATTTTTTGAAATAAAAACAGCTTTCATCGGCTTTTTCCGCAGTTTTGCCGAAGAGCTTGTGACCTTCGCTGCCGTCTATGCAGTGGGGCACGGGGAGATTTTTGCCCTCCATGGTGTCGAGATAATTTTCGCCGTGGGTGTCAAAGGTGAAGATTATGTCGCCGTCCTTTTTGTAGTCGTCTATCTTGCGGCATATGACCTCGTCGAGTTTTTCGGCGCCGTCAAAGCCCAAGGCTCCCGACACAAAATCATTTTGGTAATCTACCACTATCAATGCTCGTTTCATCTTTTCCTCCTGATTTATATATGGTTTTGCTGACCACAAAATTGTTTTTTAGCTTATAGCGCCTGTCGAGATAGGCGAAATAGGTGCCGGGCGTCACAAGTCCGCCAACCCTTAAGATTCCCGCGCCCGCCGCGCCGATTATCCTGTGGGCGAGAAGCACACAGTTGGAGCCCAAGGCAAAGTAGGTCTTGAATGGGCCCGAACGGAATTTGTAAAAGACGGCGCCCGTGTTTCTCTGGAGCACGCTGGCAGGGTCACCGTATTTTTCGGCGTTTTCGCTGTCGGTCACAGACAGCGGCTTCCACTCTATGGGAACCTTTTTGAGGAAATTGAGCTTTTTGTATATCTCGTCGGCCTCTTTGTCGCTGACATCGATGCCAAAACCGATGAGGGTTTTGTTTTCAAGGTTTATCGACTGGTCGAGATAGGGTTTCCTCGGGCATACGGCAAGGGTGCCGTCACTTATAAAGCCCCACAGCTTGTTGGAGGAGGTGTCGTAGCAGCCGTAGGAATAGACCGTGTCGTCAAAACTCATGTCCATGTGGCCGAACTTGCCTATGGGGTCGTTGCCGATGTGGATATAGACCTCGAGACGGGGGTTTCCGGTGGGGACATATTCCTCGTCCTTTGGGGATATTTTGTCGTTGTCTGAGATGTTTTTGTTTATGAAATTCAAAACCCTTCGGGGGATAAAGGCCGAGATGAGTATCGGCACAGGCAGATATGTTCGGGGTTTTATGCGGTCACGGGCGTAGTCGGTGTCCATAAACTCGCTGAAAAAATCTCCCATAAGATTGACGCCTGTCACTATGAGATATACGCCCGATACTTTGGATATGGTAAAAGCGGCTGCCGCCGTCTTGCTGAAAAACAGAGCGGCAAAAACGGCCGACACAACGCCGAAAAAAAGTCTCCTTTTCCAAAGCTCCACACCGTCTTTCTTGAATGTGGCCGCCGAGATGAAATATGTAACGGCCTGAACGCAGGCTGTCAGAGCAAAAAGATTGGCAAGTGAGGCGGCAAAAAATTTCGGAAAAAACACGGTTACGGCCG